>Ga0157373_10000930_pt1 | contig 22601 bp, 19 predicted proteins | sample C65metaG_FD_113460 | JGI IMG/M metagenome (GOLD analysis project Ga0157373, IMG submission 113460) | Corn rhizosphere microbial communities from Kellogg Biological Station, Michigan, USA - C6-5 metaG | ecosystem: Host-associated > Plants > Roots > Rhizosphere > Soil | place: USA: Michigan... | reverse complement strand
GTGCGGTCTGCCGCAGGGTTGCCAATACGCCATCTTTTGCAAGAACTTGCCAGAGGAATAATCGTGGACTCTCGATTGGATGCCTTTCTTGAACGGGCCGACGCAGTGCTAGCCCGCCTGGAACCCTTGTTGCCCGCGCCGCGCCAAACCATTGATTGGAACCAGTGCCTGGCTGCCCGCTGGCAGCGTGAGGGCCGCAGTGGTTTCTTGTTGCCGCTGGACGTGAGCCTGGAGATGCGCCTGTCCGACCTGATCGGTGTGGACAAGCAACGTGAAACACTGGCACGCAACACTCAGCAATTCATCGACGGCCTGCCCGCCAACCACGCCTTGCTGTGGGGTTCGCGTGGCACTGGCAAATCGTCCATGGTGCGTGCCTTGCTCGCCCAGCATGCCAAGGCCGGTTTGCGCCTGATCGAAATCGAGCGCGACCATTTGGCCGACCTGCCGCGTGTGGTCGAGCAACTGGTCAAGCTGCCGCAGCGGTTTATCCTGTTCTGCGATGACCTGTCATTCGAGGCCGGTGAAGGCGATTACCGCGTACTGAAAAGCGTACTGGACGGCTCACTCGAACAGGCCCCGGAAAACGTACTGCTGTATGCCACCTCCAACCGCCGCCACCTGGTGCCGGAAAACCAGAGCGACAATGACAACTGGAAACGCGTGGATGGTGAGTTGCACCCAAGCGAAGCGGTAGAGGACAAGATTGCCTTGTCCGATCGGTTTGGTTTGTGGCTGTCGTTCTATCCGTTTACCCAGGAGCATTTCCTGGATGTGGTGGAGCACTGGATCGGCGAGCTGGCGAGCAAGGCCGGTTTGCAGTGGCAGCGCGATGAAGCCCTCGACATCCTCGCCGTACGCTGGGCAACCGGCCGTGGCAACCGCAACGGCCGCTGCGCTTACCAGTTCGCCCGTTACTGGGTGGGCCTCAAATTGCTGGAGCGTCAACCATGATCGACCTACAAAGCGCCGGTACCGGCCTGAATGGCTATGCCATGCTGTGCGCGCAGTTGGAGTCGCTGCTGGCCGATGAGCGGGATTTCATCGCCAATAGCGCGCAGTTCTCTGCGTTCCTGTTCAACCAGCTGGACGACTTGAACTGGGCCGGTTTCTACCTCAACCGTAACGAAGAACTGGTGCTGGGCCCGTTCCAGGGCCAGATCGCCTGTGTGCGCATTCCATTCGGCCGTGGCGTGTGCGGCGCGGCAGCGGCAACGCGCCAAACCCAGCGGGTGGAGGACGTGCACGAGTTTCCCGGGCATATTGCCTGTGACAGCGCCTCGAACAGCGAACTGGTGGTGCCTCTGGTCAAGGACGGCAAGCTGATTGGCGTCCTTGACCTCGACAGCCCATCGCTGTCGCGTTTTACCCTTGAGGACCAGGCGGGTATTGAACAACTGGCGGCGATTTTCCTGAAATTGACCGACTGCTGACGGTTCCATCGGGGGCGAGCCGGGAGGCTCGCTCCCGCCTATTGCTCTGTCGTTAAACTGTCCAGTTGCATTCGCAGCTGCCTTTCCAGTTCAAGCATGCATTTTTCCAGAGTCTTGATGCCGGTTTCGATCAGTGGCAGTTCATCACCTCGGGCACACCCCTGTTCCAGCGCTTCGCACTGAGCGGCCAGTACGCTGGCTTGCACAATGCGCGCGGCGCCCTTGATCTTGTGCGCCTGTTCGATGATGTCCTGGAGTGGGGCTTGTCGAGCCACTAGCGCAATTATTTCCTGGCGGTCATGCGCGCTGCTGCTCAACAACTCCTCCAGCAGGCGCCGGCTCAGTTGCGGGTCGCCTCCCGTCAACGCGTCCAAGCTGCTCAGATCCAGCAGTGTACTGGTGGGGTGTGGACCGATCTGCGCCAGCTGTCGCTCCAGTATCGTGAGGCTGATGGGTTTGAACAGGCAGTCGTTCATTCCCGCTTCAGCGCAGCGCCGCTTCTCTTCCGGTTGGGCATTGGCCGTGAAACCCAGTATGACGCAAGGGGGCAACTGCTCGCGTTGTTCGTATTCACGGATGGACCGGCTTAACTCATAACCGTTCATGATGGGCATGTTGCAGTCGGCGATGACCAGGTCGAAGTGTTCCTGGCGCCAAGCCTGGAAGCCGGCCGCGCCATGCTGGGCAGCCGTGAACTGGTGGCCGAGGTAACCCAGTTGCTGGCACATCAGCAAGCGGTTCGCGGGGTGATCATCTACCACCAGCACATTGAGCACCGGCGCAGGCGTGGGGGTTGCCGGCTTGGGTTCTTCCACCGCATGCACGGGCTGCAGGCTGTGCATCTTAAGACTTACGTACACCTGCGTGCCCACCATGGGAACGCTGCTCAGGCTCAATTGCCCGCCCATCATTGCGCACAGGCTGCGGCAGATAACCAACCCCAGGCCCGCCCCGCTGCGGGCCAGGTGCCCCGAGTTGTCGGCCTGGGAGAAGGGTTCGAACAAGCGCAATTGGTCTTCTCGGCTGATGCCTATACCCGTGTCCTCGACCACTAGCTTCATTTCGACTTGCTGCGGCAGGTCGGTAGCGTGCACCTCCACCTTGACCTTCACCTCACCGCGCTCGGTGAATTTGATGGCATTGCTCACCAGGTTCGACAGCACTTGTTTGAAGCGCAGCGGGTCGATCAGGACGTCGGTGTCGTCAAGCCCAGGTTTGAACTCCAGCAGCAAACTGAGCGTCTTCTGGCGCGCCAGGCCGTCGAACACGCGGACCACCGACTCAATCACGTCCTTCAGGTTTACCCGCTCGGGGGACAGGCTCAGTCGGCCTGACTCGATGCGCGCGATGTCGAGGATATCGCCGATCAGCTCCAGCAGGTCCTTGGCCGAGTGGTAGGCAACCTCGATGGCCGGGCGATCCAGATGGCCCTGATCTGCTCGCTTGAGGGTCAGTTCCAGCATGCCGATGACGGCGTTCATCGGTGTGCGTATTTCGTGGCTCATGGTCGCAAGGAAGGTACTTTTGGCGCGGTTGGCCTCATCGGCACGCTCCTTGGCCGCGCGCAGCTCATCGAACAGTTGGCGCCGTTCGCTGATGTCGATCCAGCCTCCGATGATGCCCTGGACTTCGCCGGTCGAGTCGCGATAGGGGAGGATCCAGTGATAGATCGTCAGTTTTTTTCCGCGAATATGCAGGGGGCGATCCACAATCAGCGGGTTGCCTTGCGCGACCACACGCTGATAGTCAGCGTGGTATTGCGACGCTTCTGTTTCCAGTGCCGTACTGATCTGAAGGGCACTTTTTCCGATGACGTCCTCACGCTTGACGTCGAATACCTGCAGGTAGCTGTCGTTACAGGTCTGCAACAGGCCGTTGCGGTCGCGTACGTAAATCGGATGAGGCGTTTCATTGACCAGCGCGCGCATGAATTCGAACTGATCGTTGAGAGCGCGCTCGGCCATCCTGCGATGTTTTATCTGGCGGCGCATGTAGGCGTTCCAGGCCAGCGAGATCAATAGCAGCAGCCCGGTGCCGATGATGATCTGGGCAATCAAGTCGTGGTAATCGCGCCAGTAGCTGTCGGAGGCGGCGGTGTAGCCTCGCCAGCGGCTGTTGATCACACCGAGCTCATCCGGAGCGATACTGAGCAGCGCCTTGTCCAGGATCGAGCTCAATTCCGTGGCGTCGCGTGAGGTGGCCAGCGCGAAAAGGGCTGGCAGGGTGCCGATGCTGGTGCCGATCTGTAATCTGTCCTGGAAGACGTGTGAAGACAGCAAGTAGTTGGCGACCACCAGTGAGTTCACCGCACCCTCAACGTGGCCTTGCGCGAGTAATTCCGCAGCCTTGAAGGTGTCACTGGTTTCCACCAGTTGGATATGTGGGAAGTCCTTGCGAAGAGTGACTTCGAGCGGGTTACCCTGGGTGATCGCCAGACGTTTGCCGGCCATTTGTTCCAGGTTCAACGGGGCGTCAGGCTCTTTGCGCGTCAGCAGTACGTAGGAGTTTTCCAGGTAGGGACGGCTGAAGTTCAACTGCGTCTCTCGCTCACTGCTGGGCACAATGGCGCCGATGATATCGACTTTGCCGGTGTCGATTTGTTCGATCATCGCGTTGATGTCACGCCCGCGTTGAATCTCGAAGCGTAGCCCGGTACGCAGGCGTATCAGTTCCAGGAGGTCGGCTGTAATGCCGCGGAAATTGCCGTCGGCATCAAAGAACGTCAGCGGCGCAAAGGTTTCGTTGGCGATGACCGTGACCACGGGGTGTGCCTTGAGCCAACGCTCTTCGCGTTGGGTCAGTTGCAGCTTCTGATCGGTCAGCAGAATGTCGCTGCCGGCACTCCAGCGTTTGGCGATGTTTTCCCGTTCATGGGTGGGCAGTGCTGCCAGCACGGCGTTTACGATGTTCAAAAGGATGGGCTGGTCCTGGCGCAGGGCAAAACTAAATCCGTAGGCTTCGTGCTTGCCGAAGTTGGCCATATGGATATTTTTCAGGTAACCCTTGTTGATCATGTAATGGGTGGAAATGGTATCGCCAAGAAACACATCGGCCTGGTCGAATGCGACGGCATTCAACGCATTCTGATAGGAGGGATAGGCACGAATAATGGCCTTTGGATACAGCTTTTGTACCTCCTCCAGGGGCAGGTAGTGGTAGACCAGGCTCAAGCGAAGACCGGCCAGGCCATCGCTGAGGCTGCGGGTTTCTCCTTCGCGTGTTACCAGAACAGGCTGGTCCACGGCATACGGTGCCGAAAGGGTGAGCAATGGATGGGTGGCTTCAAAACCGTTGGAAGAACCCAGCAGGTCGATTTCACCTGACTCCAGTGCCTGGATGGACGCCTCCCGGGTCGGGTAGCGCTGCACCCTGACGGGTAACGCCAGTGCCTTGGCCAACACTCCGGCGTAATCGGCGGTGATGCCTTCATAGTCGTACCCGCTCGACGTGATATCGAACGGCGGGTAGTCGGGGGCTGCCGTACCCAGGATCAGCTCACGTTTGTTCTGCAGCCACCGGCGTTGAGTGGCGTCCATTGGCGTGTCCAGTTGGACGTTCCCTGCGCGGCTCAGTAAATTATAGTGCTCCGGTTGTGTTGCAGCGGCGAGCACAGTGGTGCTCAGGCACACGCCTGCGCTCAAAATAATGAGATAGTCCTTTATACACTTCGGCATCCGCTTTCTCACACCAGCGCGTTTCGTTTTGCCAGCTCGATAAGTTCTACCAAGGACTTTGCTTTCAGTTTTTGCATAAGCCTCTTTTTATACGTGCTGACGGTTTTGTTACTTAAAAACATTCCTTTGGCAATTTCCTTGTTGGTACGGCCTTGTGCAAAAAGTTGCAATACCATTAACTCTCGATCATTCACTGTTTTGAACAGCTCCAACTCTTCGTAGTTTGCTTCCGGTCCGCTCGTATTCAAGGCCTGGCTGGGAAAGTAGTTATAACCGGATAATACGGCGCGGATCGCACTCAGCAATTCACTCAGATCACCTTCCTTGCACACATAACCATCGGCACCTGAGCGCATGCAGCGAGTAGCAAACAGGGTGGGGGTTTGAGCCGTGAGGATAAGGGTCTTCATGGAGGTATTCATGGAGTTGAAGCGGCATAGCACTTCGAGCCCATCCAGTTTTGGGATTCCGATGTCCAGAATGATCAAGTCCGGAAGGCACTCGCGAACCATTTGTATCGCATCACAGCCATTATCGGTTTCGCCGACGACTTTATAGCCTTCGTGTTCCAGCAGCATTCGAATGGCCAGCCTGATTACAGGGTGATCATCGATGATGAAAACTGTGTTCATAATCATATTCCACGCAAGTGCAAATAAAGCGGGCACATTAGCTCAGAAGTTGAGGTGGGAGGATGAAGCAGCGGGGGGGAAGGTGCAAAACAGGAAAAGTCCTACAACAAAAACGGCTTAGGCTCACGCATTGCGAAGGCTTTGTGGGCGTTCATGTCGGCGCCTCAGGTTATTTGAAGGGTAAACCGCATGCCTGATGTTATCTAGCCAATCTCGGTAAGTTCTCTTAAGGCAGGATGTTTAATTTCCTACATTGATGAAAGCCATGAGTTCGTCCTGGTTCAGCGGTTTTGATAAGTAACCCAGCAGTGGCAGATTCCGCCGAAAGGCTTGCTTGCTCAGATACTCCAATTCGATCACGGGTAAACCACTGAGTAAAATGGCACCTGCTATAAAACATTGGCGGCTGGCTATTTCTATCAACTCCAGTCCAGGCAGGTCGGGCAGGCATTGATCGCACAGCATGAGATCGAAGGGGGCTTCGCCCTGCGTCATCAGTTGGATCGCTTGTTCAGCGTTTTCAGCCAGCGTCAATTGGTCGAAGCCAAAGCTCTTGAGCAGGCACTGGGTGGCAAGGCGCTGAAAGGGGTGATCCTCCACCACCAGGAGTCGAAGGTTGGACTTGAGCATAGGATGGGCACACGGTGAGTCAGATGGCGATTGGGCACGACGTAAAAGCGTGCGCGATTGTTCATCGTATGCTTGTACGAATTCGATCAGGCCGCTCTGTTCCCTTCGTAGGTAGCTTCCTTTCAGGGAGCAGGCGGTTGATCAAACGCTATTGAGGGCTAGAGCGCCCGGTCATCTCACGGGCCATCTCGGTGGCGTAGCTGTCGGTCATGCCGGCGATAAAGTCGATCATTCGCAGGAACGAGGTGTGCAGCGGCCACGCCGGGTCTGGCGCGTTGTTGCCCAGCAGATCGAGGATGCGTCGGTTCTTGAACGACGGCGTGCGTCCGCCGTGCTGCTCCAGGGCCGCACCGCAGAACGCATTCAGGAGAATTTCCAGGGTGGTGTAGGCGCCGATCTCGTGCAGCGTCTTGCGCTTGTCCTGGAAGATCTTCTTGCGCGCCATGTCCTTGGCATCCAGCACACAGCGCTTGGCCGGGCCGTGCATATGTTCTACCAAGTCGCCGGGCAGGGTGCCGGCGAGCAGGGCGTCCTGCTGTTCGACGAAGGCCTGTGCGGCTGCGTTGGTCAGATGTTCGATGGCCTTGCCGCGCAGGATTGCCAATTTGCGTCGGCGCGAGTCATGGGCGCCCAGTTGGCGATAGGTTTGGGGCAGATCGTCGCCCACCAGGTTCAGTAGCAGCGACTCGACTTCGGCGTATTCCAGCAACTCCATTTCCAGGCCGTCTTCCAGGTCGATCAAGGCGTAGCAGATATCATCCGCCGCCTCCATCAAGTACACCAGCGGGTGTCGGGCCCAGCGTTGTTCTTCGAGTTGCGGCAGGCCGAGCTTGTGGGCGATCTGCTCGAGGATCGGCAGCCCGCTACGTTCAATTTAGCAACCAAACCCACAAGTTGCTATCTCATTGATTTTTATTGAAAAAAAATAACTCCGGCGTGATTTCAAGACACTCGCACCGTCAGGATGAACAGCGTTAGCGGCACGCGACCTCTCTAGCTATGAGTAGAACGGGGAGTGTCAGGTAACGAGGTTTTTTGATTTAGATAGACAAGGGGAGGCTAAAAAATCGTCTGCCCAACGTCTTCAATTGACATGCCTCACGTCAGGAGAGGGTCGTGCTTATACAGGCATATGGACATCACAATCAGCCTCGGTTAGGGTTCCGCCTACCGCTTGAACCTCAGTAACGGATTACACGTCTCTATGACGCAGATTATAAATCGTGATGCAGCCGATAAGACGAAAGGCTTTCGATTACAGAAGCTTCGTGCGGCAAGACTACTTCTTGAAGCGTCGAGCGAAAACTCGCATGTGAATTTTTATTATGCAGCCATTGAGGTTGAAGAAGATGTAACAATAATAAAAACCACAGATTTCATCACTGAGCAAATAATTGAAGAAGACAAAAATTTTGATCCTGAAAGTAACTTCACTATTTTCTCACATGCGGTTATCAATACGCTTGTAAGTTTTTTCGATATTTACATAGGTAAGTGGCAAAAAAGTTACTCGACCTTATTTACGTTTAATTTTTACACGACAACAAATTTCGGAAAAGAGAGAAAGGATAAACTTTCCGATGGAACCAAAATAGCACTGCCCAAAAAACCAATTCTTGAAACGCTCCAAAATAAGTCTGAAATTACCGACGAAGCAGCCAGTCTTATCAAATCAATATTGATTGACGAATATAAAGATCAATATAAAAAAACAGAAGGTAATGGGCACCTAAAAGTACTGGAAGACATGCCTTTAGATGACTTCAAAAGCTTCTTAAATAAGATAACATGGCTGTCAGGGCAAGAAGACGAATCAGCTCTTCAAGATATAGCAGAAAAGTTAATAAAAGAAAGTAGCTATTATCAAATTAGTATGAGTGGGAAAGAGCAATTAATCCTTGCAAAGCTATTAGATAAGATTGATGAAAAGCAACATTTTAAAGAATATGCAGAAAGGTTCATAAATTCTGCTGAGGTGCAGCTAATTTTTAAGATGGCTGAATCTGAAATAAATGAATCGTTGCTTGATCCGATTTGGAAAGACCTTCAAGAACTGTCCTTAAAGATAACTGATAAACGGAATCTTGAGGAAAAAATATTAGATGTTTGTCCAGCTTATCCAAGGTCGAGAATTGCGACGCTAGCGAGAAAAGCTTGCAACTCAAAGACCGAAGAGGATGCAAGCAATAAAAGTTTCTTGTCATTGAAATACAGGGTTTTTGAGGCATGTGATGACTACTTTTTTGAACATCAAAAACTAGAGAAAGATGTTGATCAAAAATGTATTGATATGACAATAAAGATACTGCAAGAGAAAGCCGTTAGCTCAGTTGAAGAATTGAAGAAAGACTATACCTACTCCGTATCTAATAGAGAAACCATAAATAGCATAGTCCTCAATCTGATTGACTCATGCTTCGTAAGCCTCGACGAGGAGAAATCGAAATGAACGAGGCTGCCAAAAAGAATTTAATGTTCATCTCTTCGGACGATTTTTACCTTATAACTTACTCAATTATTATTATTCTTGACTGCCTTGGATGTACCAAAGGGAGAGAGTTTAAGGATTATAGGAAGCTGCCTTTTATAATTGAGCTAATAAATAATAAAAGAAACATGCTTACATTAGAGGCTACACCTCTAGAAAAGCTACACAAAAACGACAAGGATTTTTTATTTCAAAGTTACACCAATGGTTTAGCAAAAAGAAGTGAAACTTTAAAGATTCTGTTTACGCTTGAAAAAAGGGGTTATGTAAGCTTGCAGCAAGGAAGTATAGAAACTTTAGTTAACATAACTCTGAACATAGACAAGCTTCCAAAAGATTTTTTATCAAAAAAAGTATTCGGCACCGAGTACCAAAACTGTCAAAAATTCAAGACAATAATCCAGAGAAGCACTGCACTTACTCTTGATACTTTTCTCAGTAAAATATATAGAGATAGAGGCGTAAAAATATGGGAAATTTAAGAATCCAAAAGATAGTTTACCAAGGCACGAACTATCATTTTGAGTCCCCCATATTCGACGAGAACCTTATTCTAATAGAAGGTGACAATGGCACAGGTAAAAGCACCTTTTGCAACCTGATTTACTATGGTCTCGGCGGTAGAGTAAATGAATTCAGCCGAAAAGAGAAAAAAGAACAGCACAAAGAAATAACGAGCGATAAAGACAATCGGGTTGATCTTTACATAAAGATAAATGAGGAAAGCTTCAAGCTCACAAGATACATAGAAGACAATGACATAACTATATCTTCAACATTAGAAGCAAGTGATATTCAAACAAAGTCCCTCGCACTCATACATAATGGTGACGTTGCTCCAATCATATTACAAGTATTCCGCTCGCAAGAGTCTGAATATATATTTTCGGATTGGATTTTATCGAAGCTAAAAATATCTGTTGTAGAGCTATATCAGGGTCATCGAAATTTTAAAATAAACTTCAATGACCTTATGCGTCTTATATATCATGACCAGCAACCAGACCCGAGAGGGGTCTACAAAAAGCTGGACACTCAAAACAACTTCATGAACGACTCCGAGCTTTTGAGGAAAGCTATCTTTGAACTTTTGGTCGGTAAAACATACTCAGATTACTATGACTCTCTTTCCAAGTCGAAGGCACTGGAGAAGGAAAAAATCATCGCGGCAGGACTTCTAAAAGAATACTCGCGGATCATAGAGGAATTATCAGGAAGTTCAGAACCTCTCAACATTACTTTCCTACAAAAAAACCTGCAGGAAAAAGAAAATCAGTTAGAAAAACTGCATGACTCACGAAATAAATTCAAAAGCAGTAGAGACACAAAAACGACAACGGTAGATTATGCACTAATAGACTTAAAAAATAAAATAACTGAAAAGCAACTCGCACTAAGCGAATTAAATCAAACGTTAATTTCAACGATTGGAGAAAGACATAAGCTTAACTCCATAAAAGAGAGCACTCTTAGAGAGATTTCACAAATATCCAAAATAATTCATTCTCACGATCAGCTCAATTTGTTTTCAGCAGACACTTGCCCGTATTGCTTAGGGAAAGTTGAGCGTATAGCCGGTCATTGTGTGTGTGGCTCCGAAATCAGAGAGGAACAGTATCAACGTTTTTTTTATACATCCAAAGAATACAAAGATATTTACAAGTCTAAGATAAAAACTACTCACACAATCGAAATAGCAATAACTGACTGTGAGCAAGAACTAAGTGCTGTCCAAAAAGCCATCATGCACATTGAGGCTGAGCTTCCTGAATTAATGCGAAAAATAGAAGAGCGTGTTGATAATCTCGATACGCCAATAGATCTTGACACGATAAATGACATTGATGACGAGATCTTAAATACCCGTCAAGACATAGAAACGATACGCCAACAAATGGAGGCGGAGAGTAAGAATGTTCGTCTGGCAAACGATTACGAAAGGAAAAGAAGCGATCATGAGACAGCGAAATTATTGACAGACCAGCTTGAGGCCAATGCTAAGATAGACATACAAGATAAAGTCGGTAAGCTGAGTGCAATATATAATAAACTCATGACCGACTCGCTTCCGGACTGTAATGTCGCACGAATCAGTATAGAAGATTACTTACCAATAGTTGGTGGCGGTGAATACAGGGAGGCCAGTTCGGCGGTATCAAAAAGACTGATGTATTACCTAGCACTAATGAACTTATCTCTTTCAGAGGAAAACGTCCCTTTCCCAAGATTCCTAATTATAGATACGCCAGAAACATCAGGAATTGAGCTAGATAATCTTAAACGCTGCTTGGAAAAAATTGGAGAGCTTGACCACTATGGAAAACCCTACCAAGTAATACTCACTACGGGTCTAAAAAAGTACCCTGACAGCTTCCTAAAATACAGAAAAATATACCTGCCGGACAAACAGCATCGACTGCTTATTAAAAATTAGCAAAGGATCAAACAGATCGCTCTCACTTTCACAAATTGGTGTCGTTCAATAACGCCAACGATATGTCTGAGCGGTAAGAAATTATCTTGCAGGTTATCAGATTCTGTACAAATATTTAGAGGTGAACATGGAAAGTATGAGTTGGGACGATTTGTTGAATAACACCCGTCTTGGCGGCCGGCCTCCTAAATCTGAGCTAGGTCGTTCACCTTTCCATTCAGACCATGACAAGGTTGTTTTTTCCGGGGCTTTCAGACGCCTTGCAAGAAAGACTCAAGTTCATCCTCTTGCCACTAATGACCATGTGCATAATCGCCTCACGCATAGTTTAGAAGTGGCTTGTGTTGGTCGGACTCTGGGAGTGAGAGTAGGTCAAGAGCTTCTGAATGAGAAACTTATCCCTGAGCAACATTCAGCTTCTGATATTGGTGATATTGTCCAAACTGCTTGTCTCGCTCATGATATAGGCAACCCTCCCTTTGGACATACAGGTGAAGAAGCTATTCGTCACTGGTTCTCCAATGATGTTGGAGCAAAGTTGATTGAGCAATTACCATTCAATGAAGCTACTGACTTGCGTAGATTTGAAGGTAATGCCCAAGGATTTAGAGTTTTAACTACCTCAGAATATCATCCATATGAAGGGGGAATGCGTCTAACTTATGCGTCACTTGGGGCTTTCATTAAGTATCCTTGGCTGTCAGGTGATGCCATTAACAAGCAAAGGCCTATTCAGAATAAATACGGGATTTACCGATCAGAGTTAGAGCTGTTCAATGAAGTCGCCGATGCGACTGGCTTGTTAAAGCTGGGTGATGGTTGGCGGTGTCGCCATCCACTGGCTAATCTGATGGAAGTCTCTGATGACTTCTGCTACGCCATTCTTGATTTAGAGGATGGTGTAGAGATGGGCATCCTTGAATGGGATAAGGTCTTTGAGATTTTGTGCATGGTTCTTAATAACCATCAAAAAAATCAGCTTGTCAAAGAAATCCAAGGTATGAAAGTTGGCCGAAGGCTCTCTATGATTCGCGGAAAAGTAATTTCAGCTTTTGTAGATGCTGGGGCGACTGCTTTCATGAACAACCATAATGAAATTATGGGTGGAAAGGTCAATGGAATTCTCGATCTGTGCGACAAGAATGTTCGTGATTGTGTTTCGGCGGCAAAAGCTCTAGCCCGTGATGAGATTTTTCAGCATCCCCGTAAGGTTGAGCTAGAGATTGGAGCTTACAGCACTATTTCTACTTTGCTAAATGTGAGTTGTGCGGCTGCCTTGGATTACGTCAAAAAAGGTCACGCTAATGACTCAAAGACTAGAAGGGTGGTTGACCTCCTTGGTCTAGATATAGCCCCGCTTAATCACACCAGCAGTGTGTCTAAGGAGTACGGAATCATTATGCAGGTCCTCGACTATGTGAGCGGTATGACCGACAATTATGCGATGCATTTGGCTCGTCAATTCAATGGGATGGGAATAGAGCGATGAGTCTGTTTGCGTAAGATTTTTTGTAGTTCATTCTCAAGTATTGCTTATTCACTTGATAGCATTTTCGTTAAAAATCAATAGGTTCTGATTCCTGCGGCTATCCAGTGTTATCAGCGGCAGTGGTGGTTGAGATAACCTAGAAATCGCTGTTTTTTAAAATTGAGGCAGAGTAATACTCCGGAAATGTGGAGTTCCACCCAAGGTAGGGCTTGATAAGCTCCGCGAGTAAGGAGAGGATGGAGTTGGCATATCGCCATCATGGATGAGCTTGAAAATGACATACCAGTACCAGATTGTTTGTTTGGCAAATTCCAAAAAACCGGGCGGGAAATGTGTCGCGGGAAAAATTACCCAAGGGACTTATCAGAATAATTGGCTTCGTCCAGTAGCACCTCGGGAAAAACGAGCGATTACTCTTGACGACCAGAGATATGAAAATGGGCAATATGCCTCTCTTTTAGACGTGATAAACATCACGTATACCGGTGTCCAGCCAAACACCTATCAGCTAGAGAACCATGTCATTGACATAGACGTGGATTGGGAATTGGTTGGTACATTCGACCGACAGAACCTGCATAACCTTGTTGATGGTCCCCCTAGGCTTTGGGCCGACTCCAAGGATGACGGTTACTCAGGCATCAACGACCGTTTGCCGGGAAGTACCTTGATTGAACCAATTAGTACCCTTTACCTCATTCAACCTGAAGATGTCTCTATACGGGTAAAGGCTGAGGGGGCACCTTGGGGAAATTCTGAATTGAAGGTCCGAGCATTTTTTACCTATAACGGTATCAAATACGGCCTCATGGTGACAGATCCTATATACAAGGCCAGCTTTCTTCAGGCGGGTAGCGGTACGTACGAAGCCCATGACGTAACTTTTTTCACAGTGAGTCTTGGTGAGGTTGACCAACGCGGTTATGCTTATAAGCTTGTAGCTGCTGTTTTCTAAAGGGAAAGAAATGAAAATTTTCACGATAGGATTCACAGAGAAGAAAGCAGAACGGTTTTTTTCACTCATTAAATTGTCTGGCACGAAACGAATTGTTGATGTTCGTCTCAATAACTCTTCGCAGCTTTCAGCTTTTGCCAAGAAGGATGATTTAAAGTATTTTTTGAAAGAATTGTGCGATGTTGATTATATTCATTTGCCAGATTTAGCACCTACAAAAGAAATTCTTTCTCCGTATCAGAAGAAACAAATCACTTGGTCTCAATATGAGGAAAAATTCCTCAATTTGATGTCAAAGCGAAATGTTGAGAAGTACGTCAAGCCTGAGATAATTGATGAGGGTTGTTTGCTATGCAGCGAGCATTTACCCCACCAATGCCATAGGCGATTAGTGGTAGAATATCTTAAATCGTCATGGAATAAGCCTGATGCGGTTGTCAAAGACTTAACATGATTAATGATGCAAGAGTGTTAATCGCATACCCCAGTGATTTTCTTTCCTACGAAAAATTCGAAAGGAAGATCACTAAAATCATAAGCTCGATTCAAAAGGTCGAGCTCATTTGCGTGTCCGATGATAATGATTTTTGCCAGCGACTTAGCAGAGAGAAAAAAGTACCTTTTCTCGTTTTCCAGAATCATGCTACTGCTCTTGAGGTCGTGACTCACGCTATTCTCTTTCAAGACGAAGAGAGGAATTGTTTTTTCACGCTTTACAATGAGCTAATGGATAGGGAAATTCCTATTCGTAAAATCAATCTGAAAATCACGAAGGTCTCAAATAAAGACCTCGGCCACTCCTACGACATCTACATAGGTCGTGGCACCCTATGGGGCAATCCATATCAGATTGGTGCTGAAGGCACTCGGGACGAGGTCATAGCTAAATATGCGTATGACTTTGAACGAAGATTCGTGAAGCTTCCTGAGCAATTCGATGCGAATATCGAAAAGCTAAGAGGTAAGACATTAGGCTGTCATTGTAAGCCAGCCGCCTGTCACGGTGATGTGATTGCTCATTACCTGAACTCTATGGATGACGGTGAATGAATCTCAAAAGTATGAAAAAGCCTCCTGTTGGGAGGCTTTTTTCATCCCCATTTCTAGCTAACCAATATTTAGGAAGTTTTTGCTACCTGAGCAGGCCTATTCCTTTCAATGCTCCAAAAGGAGCTATAGAGCCTGCGAAAAGATTGTGATACACCTCTAGTCAAGTATGAGATGCACCCGAATGTATGTGTCTATTAAGCGGTCAGATTTGCTAAATCCGAAATAAAGAGGGATTGTAATATGAGGTGTTCAACTCGAACGAATGCCTGTTAATTAAGCGGGTTTACGAAAATTGCTTTTTTTAGTTGAATATGGTGGCGGCAGTATGAAGTTATACGATTTAACGAAATTAAAAAATAAGAAGCATCAGCATTACGTGCCGCAATTTTATCTCGAGCTATGGATGTCTCATGACGGTTTCTTTGTTAGGAACAGTATAGGTGCAGTCCCTAAGATATATCCAAAAAAAACAACTGTTGATGTGGGTGAAGAAAACTACTTCTACAAAATCGAGATGGATGATGTGGTTTGGGATATGTTGTACTACCGATTCGGTGAGGAAGCTAAATCCAATGCTGTTGTTGCAAAGGTAATGCAGGATCTTTTTATGCTGAAGGCGATGGATGACGTCGTTACCAGAGGGGTCGGAATAGTAAATAATGACGAAGCCATGCGTGATAATGCGAGAGAGATACTGGAGCATTTGAAAAAGCATCATCTTGAGGATGCTTACTCTAATATTGAAGGTGCTGTTTCAGTCGAGATTGAGTCATTCAGCAAGTCGCAAAATTCAGATTTGTGGGTGCCGCCATCTGCTGAGACGTTCATGCATATTTTGGTTTTTTTCTGTTTTCAATCGCTGCGAACGAAGCAGCGTATGCATAATCTAGATTTACAAATTTCTAAAATGTATCTAGAACGCGGCGAAAACTCTATCCAGCTTACTTCTGAACAGAAAAAATCCGTACTGAAATGCATGTTGTATATTTTATCTTACCAGTTGTGTCAGAAGCTTTATAACGCTGGTTGCAGTATGATTATCTCAAAAAATCATACAAAGCTTAACTATCTTACGTCTGACTGTCCTGCAATGTACTTCGATAAAACTGGCCTTAAGAATGGGATGAAGTCTTTTGGTGTTATGCCTCTTTCTCCTAAGTTGCTGGTTCATATCAGCGTGCCGGACGAAAATGTGAGAGGCGAGCGGAGTATTAAAATGCGTGATATTTATGATGTTGATACCGTGAAGAAAAGTAACGAACTGGTACAAGAATATTCGCATAATTTTGTGTTTGCTAAGAAGAAAAAAGATTTGCGATGGGAATAGAGGTGTTTAATTTGAAAAATACAAATCTCATATGGTCGTATATTTTGTAGTGAAAAATGGCGAAGAAATGAGCGATCAGTACTTGATGGCTAGAAGCCGAATTTTATATGAAGCTCTGGGGCAGTGCCGCTGGAATGATGAAGATACAGTGGTTCAACACCCTGAGTTTGCCCCAAACCAGCAGGAGAGGTGATGGAGCGGATCTATAATGGTTATGCGAACAAGATGAGGCTTATTCCTAGATCATACTTATTATCGGCAAGCTTATTTCTACATGTTTCTATTTATAGCTAATTGACTGTTGACTCTGTAGGAATGTGGTTTTTGGTTGTTAGGCCTAAGTACAGTTCGCTCTGGTAGCAGCCGAACTTGTGCTTCTTGTAACCCAGGGAGTCCGCGTGGCGGGCGGTCCATGGGTATTTCAGGTAGGTGCCCAGGGTCGCATAGGTCAGCCGGGTGCCGCCGTCAAACTGGTGGTATTCCAGCTGGGTCAATACGCGGAAACCTTGGGCGTTGCCTTCGAAGTTGAGGAAGTCGTTACGCTCGGCGCTACTCATGTCGTCCAGCCAGCCGCGTCCTGCGGCTTGTTGAAACCAGTGGCGGATGGCGTCTTCGCCAGAGTGCCCGAACGGTGGGTTGCCGATGTCATGGGCCAGGCAGGCCGATTGCACCACCATGCCCAGATCGCTGGGGTCACACCAGTCGGGCAGGGCGTTGCGCAGGGTTTCACCTACGCGCATGCCGAGGGAGCGACCCACGCAGCTCACTTCCAGGGAGTGGGTCAGGCGCGTGTGGATATGGTCGTTGCTGGAGACAGGGTGCACTTGGGTCTTGCGCCCCAGGCGACGAAAGGCGCCGGAGAAGATAATACGGTCATGGTCTTTGTGAAACGGGCTACGCCCCAGTTCTTCCGGGCTGTGCAGCGGTTTGCCAAGACGTTCGCGAGTCAACAGGGTGGGCCAATCCAAGGCGGGTACTCTCCGTGCGGTGAATGACCCTCCCAGCTTCCCGGTTCAGCGTGCCCTGGGCAAGCGAAAATCTACAGCCCGGCCGCGTCGATATCGATTAACAGCAAACGCTGACCGTTTTCGAAGAATTGTCCGGCCGTGAGGCAATACTGGTTGGTGGTGGCGTCGCGGTAGGTCGAGGACAGGGTCAGGCGACGTTCTTCCCAGCCTTCGGCCAGCAGGTGATAGAAGTAGGGGCGCCATGACCAGTTGTGGCCCAGGTAGCGGCTGTCGGACTGCCAGGCATCCTGGCGCCACTCGAAGTTGGGTGTCAGCTGGGTGCCATGCCGGTCACACTGGTAGAAGCGCAGCAGCCAGGGAAACGCCGGCAGTTGCGGCAGTTTGCTCAACGGTGCCTGGGCCTGGGCCCAGGTTTGCAGGATCTTCATCAGTTCGACCAGTTGATGGCGCAGCTGCATGATCCGCCCGCGCTCCGCCAGCTTCTGCTGGACGTAGGCCGCGCGCAATTGGGCGAAGCGCGGGACGAAGGCGTCGGCGGCGAACCAGTCCAACCGGGCCGGGGCAAACAGATAACCCTGTACATAGCGCGAGCCGCACTCCAAGGCAAAGCGCAACTGCGCCTCGGTTTCCACACCTTCGGCAATGATCCAGCAACCGGTCTTCTCGGCCATTTGCGCCAGGGCACGCACCACTTCACTGCTTGGCCCACCACGGGCAGCTTCCTGGAACAGGCGCATGTCCAGCTTGAGGATATCCGGCTGCAACGCCAGCACCCGGTCGAGCTGGGAATAGCCGGCGCCAAAGTCGTCGATGGCGATGCGCGCACCGGCTTCGCGATAGCGCGCCACCACGTCAGCCAGGCGACGGATGTCGCCACCCAGCTCGGTGATCTCGAACACGATGCGCTGCGGATCGACGCCATGGTGCTGGATCTGTTTGAGGCTCGGCAGGGCCTGGCCCGGTCGCAGGCGATTGATCCAACGTGGCGAGATGTTCAGGCTCAGGAACCAGTCTTTGGGGGCTTCATGCAAGCGGCTCAGCGCATTGTCGCGAATCTGTCGGTCGAGTCGGCGCAAGGTTGCGCCCGGTGTGCGCGGGTCAGCGAACAGCGGGCCTACGGACTGCAGGCGACCGTCAGCCTGACGCAGACGGCCCAGGGCCTCGACGCCGGCGATGCGGCCCGTGGCAGTGTCGATAAACGGCTGGAAGCAGGCGAGCGGTTGCCCGTCGATCACGGCGCCTCCTTAGAATGGTTGGCGAAAAAAGGCCCGACCCTCGAAATGAGGGCCGGGCCGTTTCTGTTAGCAAGAATGCAGCCAGCCAGGCTCAACTTTTACGCGAAGAGCCCTGCATGGCCAGTTTGATCAGCGGGATCAAGCCGGCACCGAGGCGCACCAGGCGCGTCAGGCTGCCGATACCACCGCCCTTGGCGCCTTTGCCGGTAAAGAAGCCCATCAACGTCACCGCGGCCACGCCCCACAGCGGCGCGTGCTTGAGGCCCAGGCTGTCTTGCCAGTTATGGCCCATGTTGCGCACCTTGTTCAAAGGCAGCATCAACTGCTGGGACTCGTGGCGAATCTCCTGACGGTGCATTTCCATGCGCAGACGAATCAACGCCTTGCGCATTTCCCGGCGGGAGGTGGTTTTCGGGATTTCAGTGATGCTCATGGCAGCAGGCGCTCCCGGTCATTGGCCAGCTCTTCGAGGGTGGCGTGGAACGGCGTGGACTCATCAAACACCGCCGCTTTCAAGCGCACCCCGCAAAACGCTGCGGCCAGGGTGTAGAACACGCACAGGCTGATGATCCCGGTCAGGCGATAACCGGTGTCCCAGACGAGGATCATCACCAGCGTGGACAGGCCCACCAGCAACAGCAGCGCAAACACCAGCGCCAGGCCGGCAAACAGCAGCAGGCTGACGGTGCGGGCTTTCTGTTCCTGCAATTCGATGCCAAACAATTCGACGTGGCTGTGCAGCAAGCCCAGTACGGCCGCGCCCAGACGTCTTGAGGTGGTGCCCGTGGACGAGCCCGTTTCGCCGATAGACATGATTAGCGCCTTGTGGCCAGCAGGCCGATCAGAAAGCCCACGCCGGCAGCAATGCCCACCGACTGCCAAGGGTTGGCTTGCACGTAATCTTCGGTCGCAGTGACCGCCGCCTGCCCGCGTTCGCGCAGGGAGTCCTCGGTCAATTGCAGGGTTTCGCGGGCCTTGAGCAGGCTTTCGTGGATCTTGCTGCGCAGCTCGTCAGCCTGGTCACCCGCCAGCACCTTGGTGTCATCCAGCAACTTTTCAGTGTCGCTGACCAGGGTTTGAAAATCCGCCATCAGTATTTCTTGAGCAGTCTTTGCAGTTCTTCTGGCCATGGGTATCTCCGTGATTGGCTGATCTGTACGTTTTCGAGTCACCGGCTTCGGTGAAGGTTCAGTGCAATTGTGTGGTACAGCTTTTGCTTTGCCTTGGTGCGCAGGCCCTGAGGCTTGCGCTGAATCTGGGCGGTCGGGCAGGAAGCCTTGAAAAACCTTACCCTAAATAACTGAAATTCGCGGAAAAACCCTATCGGTATCGGTTTGTTGTGTTGATCGCTGCGCTAAAGCGGTTCACGCCCTCTTAAGAGGGGTGGGGCCGGCGGTGCCAATTTAGTGCGCGCAACCCCGGATTGAACCGCTTTGGTGCTTTTGCCTTTATTGCAGGCCTGCCAACCTCCATGGAAAATTTGCACAGTGCAGTGGACACGCTCGTCCACAGTTCCAATACCCTGTTTATCCTGATCGGCGCGGTCATGGTCCTGGCGATGCACGCGGGCTTCGCGTTCCTTGAAGTCGGTACGGTACGCCAGAAAAACCAGGTCAACGCGCTGTCGAAGATCCTCAGCGACTTCGCTATCTCTACGTTGGCCTATTTCTTTATAGGCTATTGGATCTCCTACGGTGTGAGCTTCATGCAACCGGCGGCGGTGATCAGTGCCGACCATGGCTATGGTCTGGTGAAGTTTTTCTTCCTGCTGACCTTTGCGGCGGCAATCCCTGCCATCATTTCCGGGGGCATTGCCGAGCGTGCACGGTTTGCTCCACAACTCTGCGCTACGGCGTTGATCGTGGCATTTATCTATCCGTTTTTCGAAGGCCTGGTGTGGAACGGCAATTTCGGCCTGCAGGCCTGGCTGCTCGCGACCTTCGGTGCCAGCTTCCATGACTTCGCTGGCTCCGTGGTGGTGCACGCCATGGGCGGCTGGCTGGCGCTGGCGGCGGTGTTGCTGCTTGGTCCGCGCAACGGACGTTACCGCGAGGGGCGCTTGGTGGCGTTCGCGCCGTCGAGCATTCCGTTCCTGGCGTTGGGTTCTTGGATTCTGATCGTCGGCTGGTTTGGCTTCAACGTGATGAGCGCGCAAACCCTGAACAGCGTCAGCGGCCTGGTGGCGGTCAACTCGCTGATGGCCATGGTGGGTGGCACGGTTGCGGCCCTGATCATCGGCCGCAACGACCCAGGCTTCCTGCATAACGGCCCACTGGCCGGGTTGGTGGCGATCTGCGCCGGTTCCGACCTGATGCATCCGGTGGGCGCGCTGGTCACGGGTGCAGTCGCTGGCGGCTTGTTTGTGTGGTTCTTCATCGCGGCCCAGGATCGCTGGAAGATCGACGACGTGCTGGGTGTGTGGCCCTTGCACGGCCTGTGCGGCGTGTGGGGCGGCATTGCCTGCGGCATTTTCGGCCAGACAGCCCTGGGTGGATTGGGCGGCGTCAGCCTGATCAGCCAGTTGATCGGCACGGCCCTTGGCGTGCTGGTGGCGTTGGTGGGCGGCCTGCTGGTATACGGCGTGATCAAGCGCGTGCATGGGCTGCGCCTGAGCCAGGAAGAGGAGTACTACGGTGCGGACCTGTCGATCCACAAGATCGGCGCGGTCAGTCAGGATTGATCGGCGCCTCGTCAGCGGCGTCCGGGTGTGAGTAAAAGCCGTGCAGCAGGCGATAGCGGTTCTGCCGCACCTCATCGACTCGCGCCTGGACCTGTTGGTCCGGCAGGCCTAGCAGGATCAGGGCGTGGGAGGCGAGCATCAGGCTCGACTCCAACAGCTCGGGCACCACTTCGCTGGCGCCCGCGGCTTTCAGTTCCGCGAGCTGGCTGTCATCGCGAGTGCGCACCAGGATCGGCACTTCGGCGTTGATCCGGCGCGCCTCTTTCAACACCGCCAAGGCGACATCGCTGTTGTCCACGGCAATCACCACCAGCCGCGCACGTTCCACGCCGACCGCGCTGAGCAGGGCGCCGCGCCGACAGTCGCCGTAATGCACGCTGCTGTCTTCGGTGGCTGCTTCCTGTACGCGCTCCGGGTCGTCATCCAGGGCGATATATGCCTGTTGTTCCTTGCGCAGAAAACGCCCGATCGATTGGCCGACGCGGCCATAGCCGCAGATCACTGCGTGCCCGCGCAGCTCGGCGTTCAGCGCAGTGATTTCTTCCAGTTGCACTTGCTGGTTGGGTTTGCGGTGCAGGCGCAGGGCGATGCCAGGTGCGGCGCGCAACAGCAGCGGCGTGAGCAACATCGAGCAGAAGGTCGCCGCGAGCAACAAACCGTTGAATTCGTCAGGGATCAACCGGCTCTGCTGCATCTGTGCCATCAATGCAAAGCAGAACTCGCCACCCTGGGCCAGGGCCAGGCCGCTGCGCCAGGCTGTTTCACTGTCGCTGCCGCGCAGCTTGACCAGCACGGCGACCACGCAGCCTTTGACCAGCATCAAGGTAAGGGTCAGGCCGAGGATGAGCAGGCTGTGGCTGACAAACAATTGCAAGTCGATGAGCATGCCGATGCTGACGAAAAACAACCCTAGCAGGATGTCGCGAAAGGGCCGGATATCCGCCTCGATCTGGTGACGGTAGTGGCTTTCGCCCAACAACATGCCGGCCAGGAACGCCCCAAGAGCCGGGGAGAGCCCCAAGAGGTGAGTGAGCCAAGCGGTCAGCAACACGATCACCAGCGCCAGCAGCACAAACAACTCCGCTGAATGGGAGGCCGCCACTTCATGAAACAGCCGTGGCAATAACCAGCGACTGGCGAGCAGCAGGCCGACAAACAACACCACGGTCTTGCCCAGGGTCAGTGGCAGCGCCCAATACCAGGCTTGCTCGCCAGTGCCGGCGAACACCGGCACCAAGGTCAGCAGTAACACCGCTACCACATCCTGGAACAGCAACACGCCAATGGCGTTCTGGCCATGACTGCTGAAGATTTCCCCGAGGCTGGTCAGCTCCTTGCTGACGATGGCCGTGGATGACAGCGCCAGCCCAGCCCCCAGCAACAGGGCGATACCCGGCGCCACGCCCAGGATCATCAGCAACAGCCCCAGTAGCACCCCGCACCCCAACACCTGCAGGCTGCCCAGACCAAACACCACACGGCGCAGGGCCAGCATCTTGGTCAAGGAAAACTCCAGGCCCAGGGAGAACAGCAGGAACACCACGCCCAGCTCGGCAAGGTCGGGCAACTCTTCGCTGTCATTCACCCAGTCCAGCGCGGTGGGCCC
>Ga0157373_10000929_pt1 | contig 22609 bp, 20 predicted proteins | sample C65metaG_FD_113460 | JGI IMG/M metagenome (GOLD analysis project Ga0157373, IMG submission 113460) | Corn rhizosphere microbial communities from Kellogg Biological Station, Michigan, USA - C6-5 metaG | ecosystem: Host-associated > Plants > Roots > Rhizosphere > Soil | place: USA: Michigan... | reverse complement strand
TTGTTGTTTATGCGCGTCAGCCTCACGTATCCGCCGGGCGCGGGTTACGACACTTTAACCAAAGATTTGCTTGGACGCGGCTGGGCGGCGCTGAACGGCCTCAGCATCTTATTCGTCCTTGGCATCCTGACATACGCCTACATTTCAGCCAGCGGCCCGGTCTATCAGCACTCAATCAGTCAGTTGGGATTACCCATCTCAACTGCAGAAGCCAAGGTGTTGCTGACGCTGTGCGTCGCCGTCGTCGTTTGGCTCGGTACGACGGGCGTCAGTCGCTTGATGACCTTCTGCGTGCTGGCGAAAATTCTGCTGTTGATCGTGCTGTTTGGCGGCCTTCTGACGCAGGTGAACGTGCCGTCGTTACTGAGCGGACCCGCAGCCGGTGAACGTTACTGGCCTTATGCACTCGGCGTGCTGCCGTTTTGTCTCGCTTCGTTTGGTTACCACGGCAACATCACCGGTCTGGTGAGCTATTACGGCGGCAATAAGCAGAACATCACGCGGGCTTTGGTGTTGGGAACGCTGCTGTCGCTGGCGCTGTATCTGTTTTGGCTAACCAGCACCATGGGAAATTTACCGCGCGCCGCGTTTCCTGAGATTGTGAAGCAGGGCGGCGATATCGCTGCGCTGATGGCGGCGCTGCGTGCGCATCTGCACGTCAATGCGCTGGCGCTGATGATGTCGATCTTCTCGCATTTCGCCGTGATTGCCTCATTCCTTGGCGTCACCGCCGGTCTGTTTGATTTCATCGCCGATCGTCTGGGATTCGCGAATTCACCCGTCTCACGCCTGAAAACCGCCAGCCTGACTTTCCTGCCGCCGTTACTCGCCTCGATTTGGTGGCCAAATGGCTTTGTCGCCGCGATTGGTTTTGCCGGACTGTTTGCCACCTTGTGGGCGGTCATCATCCCCGCGCTGCTGGCATGGAAATCTCAGCAACGCTGTTCGCTGGCGGTGGTTTTACTGTTGGTGTTTGGCGCGATGAATATATTGGCCTGGCTGTTGAGCTGGTTTGGGGTGTTACCGGAATTTGGTGGCCGTTAGAGTGAGAAGAAGACAACGTCAGCGCGACGTTGTCTTCAATTTAATGCGTAGAACCGGCTAATACGTTAAGGGCATGCGAGAAGAAGTCGCGTCGACCAAAATTCCCCGATTTAAGCGCCAGCGCCAGCGGCCGCTCGCCCTGAGCAAACAGGGCGGGCACGCCAGGATCGATTTCACTTCCAACCTGCAGCGAACCCAAATTTAACGCGCTGACCACCGCGCCCGAAGTTTCTCCGCCGCCAACCACTAAACGCTGAATGCCCGCTTCAAGCACCAACTTGCGTGCCGTATCGCCAAATAAGCGATCAAGTCGCTGCGAGATGTTGTGTTGGCCAAACTGCTGCTGTGCTTGCTTCACCGTTGCCGGATCGCCTGAGGAATAGATCAGCGGGCAACGGTCCTGATGGGTGAGGATGAAATCCACGAGATCGTCAGCATCAATACGTTCCGCCATCACATCCTCAATCTCAATGGCCAGCACCGCATGCTGTTTTTGGTGTTCCTCTATTTGTCCGCGCGTCGCACCTGAACAACTGCCAACTAAAATGGCGCTGGAACCTTTAATGGCAGGAAACTTACTGTTATTACCTTGTGCTTTACCGGCGCTGATAAAGTTGTGCGGCAGGGCAAGCGCGATGCCCGATCCACCACTGATCAACTTCTCTCCTGCAGCGGCGATGCCGATCAGCGTTAAATCGTGATCGCTGAGGGCATCCACCACCACCAATTGCGTTTCCTCATCTGTTTGGTCTTGCAGTATCTCGCGCAGTGCTTCACTGCCTCGCACCACTTGCTGCCAGCCAATGTGGCTGACGCGCGTTTTCGCCTGGCGCGCCAGCAAACGGCGGATGTCCGCATCCTTCATTGGCGTCAGAGGATGATGCTCCATGCCTGATTCATTCAGCGGACGGTCATGCACAAACAAATTGCCCTGATAAAGCGTACGGCCCATCGCGGGAAATGCCGGGCAGACAATCACATTGCGCGCCGCTAATCGCTGAGCCAGCGCATCGAGTACCGGACCAATGTTGCCGGCATCGGTCGAGTCGAAGGTCGAGCAATATTTAAACACGATCTGCGCACAGCCTTGCTGCAACAGCCATTCACAAGCAGCCAGCGATTGTTGAACGGCTTCCTGTGCTGGCAAAGAGCGTGATTTCAAAGCAATGACGCCTGCTTCCACCTGTTCCTCGGCAGGCTGTTGCGGTATGCCAAGATATTGCGTCGTGCGCAATCCGCCTTCGCCCAGCAATCCTTTCGACAGCGTAACGGCGATATCGCTGGCACCGGTAAAATCATCGGCGATGACCCCAATCAGCATGATGAGCCTCCAATCGCTAACTGCATTTTTTTTACCGCGGCATGCGGTGCCGTTAACACCGGAATCGAGACTTTTTCACGCACGGCGTCGGCGGCGCGCGAGGTGGAGAAGTGAGCCAGCATAATTACATCGCAGTGACTTAACTGCGGCGCGAACTCTGCGACCAGACGATTGTGGCTGGCGACGTCACCTTTACGCAGCAGGTCAATGGCATCCGGAACCAGCACGCTTTCCAGCGTTGCGGATGAACCAATCTGTTCGGCATAGTGATAAAACTCATCGCACATCGTCACTAATGACGGACCAAAGGTCGCCAGCATGCCGATACGTTCGCCTTGCTGCAGCGCAGCCTCGAACATCGCTTCATTCGGTTTCAGCACCGGCACCGGCACCGGCAACGCCGCAGAGAGTTCATCAATCGCCGGGCCAAAAGCTGAACAGGTCACCAGAATTCCTTGCGCATTCATCGCATAGCCGTAGCGGCCAAAAGCAACAAAGCGCTCAATCAACTGGCGCGAAAGCTGTTCCTCTTTAGCGCGATCCAGCGTCAAACCATCATCCAGCAAATTCACCACTTCAGCCTCAGGCCAAAGATCGTTAAAGGCTTCCTGAATAGGAGACATCGCCACCGGCGTGGCATGCAGTAAAACTATGCGTTGGCTCATCATTTTCTCCGACACCAGCGATACACAAGTGAATTACAGCACACCATACCTGAGGCGAAATGAAAATGTAAGGGCTTACATTTGTCTTCATAAGGTGATGCTCGTCACACAAAAAAACTGCGTATCTGTCAGGATAGAAATGAATGCATTCGTCTGAATGCCTATTTTGAAATCGCTTACTTTAGCTAACCCTGAGAACGCACTATGACCATTCGTGGAGAAACCACCGCAATTGACGTTAACGTGACACCCGAAGCGCATGTGGGCCCTGAGAATACGGTGCCACGCCATTTTCGTGATTTGCTGGCGCTGGAAGATTTTGAACGCCATGCGCGTAAGCGGTTGCCGAATATGATTTATCAGTATGTGAAAGGCGGCGTGGAAACCGGCAGAGGACTTGCTGCCGCGCATGAGGCTTATCAGCAATATGTCTTTGTACCGCGTATGTTCCGCGATGTTTCGGGCCGGGATCAGCGGGTGAATTTGTTGGGCCATGATTGGGCGCATCCCTTCGGTGTGGCTCCGCTTGGTGGGGCGTCGTTTGTCAGCTATCGCGCGGACTTAATGCTGGCGAAAGCCGCACGGGCCATGAATGTGCCGATGATCCTGAGCGCCTCATCGCTGATTCCGCTGGAAGAGGTGATCGCCGCTAATCCGGACGCCTGGTTTCAGGCCTATTTGGCGGGCGATCAACCGCGCATCGATCGATTAGTCGATCGCGTTGAACACGCAGGCTATAAAACGCTGGTGGTGACCGGTGATACGCCGATGCTGGGTAATCGTGAACACAATACCCGCAGCGGCTTCAGCATGCCGATAAAAATCACGCCGAAAGTGATGTGGCAAAGCGCCATGAGTCCGCGCTGGCTGCTGGGCACGGTGGCGCAAACCTTCCTGCGTCATGGTGCGCCGCACTTCGAAAATACCGATGCTGAACGCGGCCCGCCAATGATGTCGAGCAAAGTGCGTAACACCAATGCACGCGACAAACTGAGCTGGAAGCACGTTGAAGCGATCCGTAAAAAATGGAGAGGCAATCTGGTGATTAAAGGGCTGATGTCGCCGGATGATGCCTTCATCGCGCGTGATCTCGGCGCAGATGCGGTGATTCTCTCCAACCACGGCGGCCGTCAGCTGGATCACACGGTGCCACCGCTGCATACGCTCGCTGAAATCGCGGCGGCGAAGGGCAATATGAAGGTGATTATTGATAGCGGCATCCGTCGCGGCACCGATGTGATGAAAGCCATGGCGCTGGGCGCGGACTTCGTGTTTCTTGGTCGTCCATTCCTGTATGGCGCGGTGATTGGCGCTCAGGCGGGCGTTGAACATGCCATGCATATCCTGCGGGATGAAATCGATCGCGATTTAGCGCTGATTGGCGTGACACGGCCTGAGCAACTTAATGCTGCGCTGCTGCGTCGCGCACCCTTTTTCGCACGCGAGGATTAATCATGGCGTTAACGATTTATAGTGCGCTCGCACTGAGCGCGCCGTTTAACACGCTGGTTGCGCAATGGCAGTCGCAACATCCCGATATACCGCTGGCGATACGCTGGCATCCCAGCACCATCATCGAAAAAGAGCTCAACGCCGGCGCCGAAGCGGATGTGGTGATCGCTACGGTTGAGACGCTAGACCGCCTGACACAATCGGGTTTGGCGGAAGCGGGCACGCGCATCGAACTGGTCGATTCTCCCATCGGAATTGCGGTGCGGGCGGGCGCTGCACAGCCTGATATCAGCAATCGCGAAACGTTGATTCAGACTTTGTTGGCTGCGCGTTCGGTGGCCTGGTCAGAAGCCGGAGCCAGCGGTGTCTGGTTCTCGCAATTGTTGAAACAACTCAACATTGATACGGAACTGCGCGCGCGTGGCACGGTGATTCCTGCTGGTTTCACCGCCGAGCAACTGGTGCAGGGCAACGCTGACCTGGCAGTACAGCAGATCAGCGAATTGCTGATGGTGGAGGGCATTGATGTTGTTGGACCGCTGCCAGCGGGTACGCAGCAGGCGATTTCGCTCTCGGCTGCGGTGTTAAGCCACGCCCAACAACCGGAACGGGCGCAGGCATTTCTGGGCTGGCTGAAAACGCCGTCAGTCACGGACGTGTTCAACCGTTTTGGCATGGACAGGCGCGATTAGCGTTCCTGACGGGGCACCGAGCCGCTGCTGCCCCGGACAATCAACTCGGTACTTATCTGCGTCTGCGTTTGCGCAGGTAAGTTATTCAGCGTGTTCAATAAATAGTGCGCCGCGTGTTCACCAATCGAGGCTAAATCCACGCGCATGGTGGTCAGCGGATGCTCAAGATGCTCGGCGTATTCATAGTCGTTGAAGCCCACGATGGAGATATCATTCGGAATGCGCAGATAACGCTCGCTCGCCGCGCGCATGGCACCAAACGCCAGCAGATCGTTCCCGCAGATGATGGCGGTGGGCGGCTGCGGCGCATCGAGTAAACGAAACACCGCTCTGCGCGCATCATTCATGGTGAAGGCGTTATCAATTAAATGCGTATCCGGCAGCGTCAATCCATACTGCTGCAGGGCGCGGCGCGTACCGTTCAGACGTTCTGAAATACGATCGTTCGAAGGCGGCGTGCCGACAATTACCGCAAAGCGCTGATGCCCTAATCCCAGCAAATGCTGCGCCAGGGTTTCAGCCGCACCCTCGCTGTCATAACCGACACAAGGTCTTTCTCTGTCTTGCGAAAAGGTCTGCACGCAGGCGATATCCTGCTGAATGATGCGCTCCCACAGTTTTGGATGATGGGTATTGCCCACCAGCATCAAACCATCGATACCGTACTCAATCAGCTTATTGACTTCTTTCAGCTCGGTTTCCGGATCAAAGTTGGAGTTGGCCAATAGCAGCGTGTAGCCGGCTTCATGAATCAGTTGCTGAAACGCCGCCAGCGGACGCGAAAAGGTTTCTGTCGCCAGCGTGGGGACCACCGCGCCAATTGTCATGCTGCGTCGCGAGGCAAGGGTGCGCGCGGCGCGGTTAATCACATATCCCAACTCCTCGCAGGCCTTTTCCACCGCTTCACGGCGTGACGCTTTGACCGTGGTGCTGCCGTTCAATACGCGTGAAACCGTCGCCGTTGAAACGCCAGAGAGACGCGCAACATCATCCAGTGAAACGCGGCCAGATCCATTTTGCTTCTCACTCATCAAGTCACTCCTGCAGAAAGAGTGAGCTTGCCCACAAAAATTGCAGACAACTCACAATCAATTTTGAAAGCGCTTACTTTTGGCTTGACTGAATTTTGTAATCGCTTACTTTTGACATCATGTTATCAGCTTGGGTGTGCCTGCTCACGTTTTTTTAACAGGTTCGCGAACTGTCACCCCCAAATTTAACCCCAACGCGGGCTGCAGCCGCTCTACGGCCGCAGAACCTCGTTAACCCTATATAAATCATAAAGGAATTCACCATGCGCAGATATCCACGAATTCGCTGGCTGATGATCGTGTTCTGCTTTTTTGCCATCGCAATCAATTACATCGATCGTATCAACCTCGCGATCGCCGCACCGCACATCAAAGCAGATTTAGGCCTCGATGACACCAGCATGGGACTGATTCTGGGCGCCTTCTTCTGGACCTATGCGCTGATGCAAATTCCGGCCGGACGTCTACTCGATCGTCTTGGAGCGCGTGCCGGACTGGCCATCGCCGTCGGATGGTGGTCGTTGTTTACGGTGTTTACCTCGTTTGGTAAAGGGTTCACTTCTCTTTTTGCGGCGCGCTTAGCATTAGGCCTGGGCGAAGCAGGCGGAAATCCGGGCTGTGTCAAAGTGGTTTACAGCTGGTTCCCGAAAAAACAGCGTGCAACGGCCAGCGGGATCTTTGATGCCGGTCCGCGTGCTGGGAGTGCGCTGGCGCTGCCGCTGGTTGCCTGGCTGATCAGCGTGTGGGATTGGGAAACGTCCTTCATCGTGACTGGCGCATTAGGACTGATTTGGGTGGTGATCTGGTTAGTCTTCTATCGTGAGCCTGAAGAGATGAAAGGCCTTGATGAAACTGAGCGGCAAAATCTGCTGGAAGATCGTGCTTTGCCCACCACGCAGGCCGACGCCAAAGTTGAACTGTGGTCACTGTTCCGCCATCGCAACGTGTGGGGAATGATGATTGGTTTCTTCTGCATGAACTTCGCTACCTATTTCTTTGTGACCTGGTTCCCAACCTATCTGACTGTGGCACATGGCTTCTCGCTGAAAGAATTGGGGACGCTGGGTGCGATCCCTGCGCTGATGGGGATTCCGGGAAGTCTACTTGGCGGGATTGTGTCGGATACCCTGTATCGCAAAGGATTTAGCCTGACGGCGGCGCGTAAAACTTGTCTTATCAGCGGCATGTTGCTCTCCAGCGTGATTGCTTTCGCCGCATTCACCGACAGCATTACGGTGATCCTGACGTTGTTCTCCATCACTTACGCCGGTTTAGCCTTTACCGCCGCCAACATCTGGACGCTGCCAGCCGACGTTGCGCCCGCCAGTAATTATGTGGCCACGCTAGGCGGCATCCAGAACTTTGCCGGTAACCTGGCCGGGATTGTTACGGCTTCCTTCACAGGCTTAATGCTGAGCCTTAGTCACGGGTCATTTGTGGTGCCGTTGCTGGTCGCGGGTGGCATCTGTGTGCTGGGTGCACTGACCTTTATGTTTGTGCTCGGCAAGCTGGAGCCATTACCGATTAGCTCCAAATCTGATGCCAACGTCATTGCCACCGCCAATCAATAACAGGAGAAACCACATGCAAAACGAACAGTCCTTACGAGAAGAAATTTGCCAGGTGGGAGCCGATCTGTTTAACCGCGGCTATACCACCGGCACCGCGGGAAACATCAGCGCTCGGCTGGAAGATGGCTGGCTGATTACGCCAACCGATGCTTGTTTGGGACATCTGGAGCCCGGCCGGATTGCCAAGGTTAATCGCGCCGGTGAATGGGTTTCGGGCGACAAGCCATCGAAGACTCTGCTGTTACATCGCCAGATTTATGATCGCAACCCGGAGGCGCACGGCGTGGTGCACACCCATTCGACGCATCTGGTGCAACTGACGTTAGCGGGTGTGTGGCAGCGCGACAGCATTTTACCGCCGCTGACGCCGTATCAGGTGATGAAAGTCGGTCGGATTCCGTTAATCGACTATCGCCGCCCAGGCCATGCCGATGTGGCTGCGCAGGTGGCTGAACTGGCCAATGACGTGCGAGGCGTGATGCTGGAGAGACTTGGCCCGGTGATGTGGGGCAAATCCGTTTCAGCGGTAAGCTTTGCCCTTGAAGAGCTGGAAGAAACCGCGCGCCTTTGGCTGAACTGCGTGGATAAGCCCGCCGCGCTGCCAGAACAAGCCGTATTGGAGCTGTGCGAACACTTTAATACGCGCTGGTAATACCCGCATTGTCCCTACAAAAACGAGATCTAAGATGAAAAAGACGGTAATAGCCGCAGGCATGATGCTTTTTGCATCAACGGTATTGGCGCAGGAGAAATCCTTTGTCTACGTATCCAACGGCGACAGCGGCACGGTGAGGGCCTACGAACTGCAAAAGGCGCAGCGCCAGCTGAAACCGATTGGTGAATACCCCAGCGGCCTGAAAAGTATGCCGATGATGGTATCGCAGGATAACAAGACACTTTATGTCTCCGTTCGCAGTAAGCCTTACCATGTTTCGGCCTGGCATATTCAACCTGACGGCTCACTGCAGCATTTTGCGGATACGCCGCTGCCAGAGGCGATGGCGTATGTCGCGCTGGATAAGAGCGGGAAATTCCTGCTTTCATCTTCTTACGGCGGCGATCTGTTTAGCATCAATCGCATTGCCGCGGATGGTAAAGTTGAGAGTGCGCCGGTGCAGGTGGTGCATACCGGAAAACGTGCACATTCCATTCAGACCGATCCCAGCAACCAGTTTCTCTATGTACCGCTGCTGGGTGCCGATCAACTGCTGCAATACCGTTTCGATAGCCACAGCGGAACCGTTACGGCGAACACGCCAGCGTTTGTGAATATCCAACGCGAGTCGGCAACCGGACCGCGTCATTTCACCTTTGCACCGCAACGGGATGAAAAGGGTGAGCAGAATCTCTATTTGCTGACCGAAATGGCCGGCAACATCTCGCGCCTGACGCTGAACAAAGATGGCACCCTGACGGAACATGAAGCGACACCGTCACTCGATCCGGCCATTGCCGCCAACATGCAGCGTGGCGAAGCGCGACCACTGACCGGCGATGATGATTTGCCAAAATCCGCCAAACCGCGTTTATGGCAAGCCGATATTCATATCACGCCGAATGGACATTTCCTTTATTCCACCGAACGCACTAGCAGTCATATTACTGCGTTTCATGTATCACCGATCGATGGTCGATTGACGTTGATTAATAGCACGCCAACAGAAATTCAGCCGCGTGGATTTGCTATTGATAATTCCGGGCGCTATTTAATTGAATCGGGTCAGAAGTCGACACAAATTTCGCTCTATTCCATAGATCAAACCACTGGCAAACTGACATTAATTGAGCGCGTCCCCACCGGCAAGGGCGCTAATTGGGTCACTATCGTTGAGTAAATTTCTGCTCTACTTAATTCATTCGTAAGAAAAGGAGTGTTTATGTCGACTATTCGCAAAACATTATTCAGCACATTATTGTGCTCGACGCTGTTAAGCGCAGGATTACCGACACAAGCGGCTGAAAAAGGGGTTGCCACCGATCTGGAACCACTGCACCACGTCATTCTGGAAAATAAATACGTCACGGTAATGCGCGTATTAATTCAACCCGGACAATCGACGCTATTTCATGAGCAGCATCTGGATTATGTTAATACCCACATTGAGGGTAGCCCGGTCAAAATAGAATATCCCGACAAGCCGGTTAACATAACAGAAATGAAAAGTGGCAATGTTAAATTCGGTGAGCATCAAGGAAAATCGGATACGGATAAGGTCACCAATAGCGGAAATAACGTCAATCATCAGGTGGCGTTCGAAATTAACATCCCAGGCCCGCAACATTTCGGTAACGCTTCCCGGCCTGCCAATGCCGCATTTAGTCAGGTGCTGGATAAGAAAACCGTGAGAGGCTGGAAGGTCACGCTCAAGCCTGGCGCCAGTACCGGCGAATATATGCAACACGGGCCTGGCGTGCGCGTATTCTTCACCGAAGGGCGGGTACTGATTGCCGATCAAACTCATACCAATCGGGTAAAAGAAGTTTGGGTACATCCCGGCGATGCCTTTTTAACCGAGCCAGGTAAAGTCGATATAACGGCCGCAAGTGGCGAGAATATTATCTTCAATGATTATGAATTGTTATAGCACTGTTTGTATTTTGTGAATTGACGTTGTCTGATAATGTGCACTTCTGTTGGTTGCCACAGAAGTGCATTATTGTTTTTACCATACTAATAATTATTTACCGGAAGCAATTACAATGAAAGCAAGAAAGGTGAGACAGTGTTGTCTGCTTTTCGCGTTGAGCATTCTGATGTCTGCCACATTTTCAGCTCAAGCTGAAGATGCAGCTGAGTCTGCGGCTCTTATTGCGAAAGGCAAGTATCTGGCTATTGCTGCGGACTGTGGAGCTTGCCACACCGCACCGAATCAGGGCAAGGAAATGTCGGGTGGCTATATTATCTCCTCGCCGTTGGGGAATATTGTTGCCAGTAATATCACGCCATCAAAAACCGCCGGCATTGGCGATTATAGCGAACAAGATTTTGTTAAAGCCGTGCGAAGTGGCATTAATAAACAGGGGCAACATCTTTATCCGGCGATGCCTTACACCTCATACGCGAAAATTTCTGATGCCGATATGCATGCGCTGTATGTTTATTTTATGCACGGTGTAAAAGCAGACGATAATGTACCGCCAGCAACGGATTTGCCTTTCCCGTTTAATATTCGTTCAAGTATGTTCTTCTGGAATATGCTGTTTGCCGATAATAAGCCGTTTATTCCGGCAAAAGATAAATCTGATGTGGTTAATCGCGGTGATTATCTGGTCAATGCATTGGCGCACTGCGATACCTGCCATACGCCACGTAACGTGCTGATGGGGCAAAACAATGCTCAGGCCCTCAGCGGTGGCAGCCTGGGCAGTTGGTATGCGCCGAATATCACTCCCGATCAACAAGCCGGCATTGGCAACTGGAGCAATGCGCAGATCGCGCAATATCTCAAAACGGGCCATGTTGCAGGCAAAGCGCAGGCAGCTGGCCCGATGGCGGAAGCTGTCGAGCACAGCTTACAGCATCTATCTGATGACGATATCAAGGCGATAGTGGCTTATCTGCGGCAGATCCCCGCAGTGACTCAGGCCACCCATTCGCCACGCGACGCGCTTGGCAAACCCGCAACAGATGAAGCGGCGCTGCGCGCGGTTAAAAATCCTGATGCGGGCTGGCAGGTTTACGCCAGCTCTTGCGCTAACTGCCATCAGGCGGATGGTGCGGGCAATCACTTCTATCCTTCGCTGTTCCATAACACCGCCACCGGCGCACCGCAGGCCGATAACCTGATTGCCACCATTGTCTACGGCGTACATCGCCAGGCTGATGGCAAAGATGTGGTAATGCCCGCTTTCGGCCCGGATGGATTATTTACCGATCGACTGAGCGATCGGCAAATTGCCGACGTCAGCAACTACGTGCTGAAAAACTTTGGTAATGCTCAGCTGAACGTAACGCCTGAACAGGTGAAAACCGTGCGTGAAGGCGGCCAGCGCCCGCTGATTGCACGCCTGTCGCAGCCTGCTGTGTGGGGCGGTGGCGCGGTAGTTGTCATTATTTTACTGGTGCTGCTGGTTTCAATTTCGCGTAAGGGGAAAAAGCATGGCGCATAACCTTTCCCGACGCCGTTTGCTGCAAGGCATGGGTATTTTGTCACTCGGCGCGATGTGTAATTCCCTGTTCCCGGCGCGCGCTCTGGCTGCAGAGCAGATGGCTGAAAATGGTTTTCTGACTGTTTCGCAGTTCCTGGTGAGTCGCCCGGTCGGCCCGATTTTGGGGCAGCGCTATTTCGATGCCTTAAATCGCCATAATGCCGACTTCACACACCGGCTTAGCAGCCTGCAGGCATTGTTGCAGCAGCATAATTTTGCTCATGTCGACGAATTTCTTGCCGCATTTGGGGCCGATAATTCTGATTGGCAAACGGCAAAACGCATCATTTCTGCGTGGTACACCGGCGTGGTCGGTGACGGCAGCGATCTGGAGTTGATCGCGTATGCCGATGCGATGATGTACCTGCCCACCAAAGATATTCTGGTGGTCCCAACCTATGGCGGCGGGCCGTTCTACTGGGCAGTAACGCAAGATGGCAAAGTGGCAACCACAGGAGAAGGCGCATGAGTGCACAAAAAGTCGATGCCGATGTGATCATCATTGGCTCGGGCGTGATGGGCGGGTTGATCGCCTGCCAGATGGCGAAAGCGGGTAAATCGGTGATCATCCTCGAGGCGGGCCCGCGAGTCTCTCGCCAGGAAATCGTCGAACGTTTCCGTAATTCCCCATTCAAGATGTCGTTAACCAACATCAAATTACAGGGCGTGGGTTCGCCTTACCCCAATCCGCCGCATATTCCGTCCACCTACGGTGACTATTTGCAGCAGGTTGGGCCGGTTAAATATCCCACCAAATACCTGCGCGTTGTCGGTGGCACAACCTGGCACTTTGGCTCCGCGCTGTGGCGCATGATCCCCAACGATTTCAAACTTAACACCCTTTATGGTCGGGGCCGCGACTGGCCTTTTGGTTACGACGAGCTGGAGTCGTGGTATGGCAAAGCCGAGCATGAGTTGGGCGTTTCGGGCGTCGATGGACAAGATGAAAGTGGGCAGGGCGGCAAAGCCTGGCCACCGCGATCTACGCCATTCCCGATGCCGGGTTTACCAACCAGTTATCTGTTTGATCGCCTAACCGAGATGTTGGGTAAAGGCGGTTATAACCCGGTACTGGAACCGAACGGTCGCGCGACTAAGCCGTGGGGTAAGCGCCCGATGTGTGGCGGCAACAATAACTGCAATCCGGTTTGCCCCATCGCCGCCAAATATGATGGCTCGATGCATATTGATGAAGCGGAACGTTTGGGAGCGAGGCTGCTGGATAACGCGGTGGTCTACCGTATTGAAGCGGCGGATGACGGCAAAATCACCGGCATTTGGTACAAAAAGCCGGATGGTTCCGAGCACCATTTAACCGCCGACTACTTTGTGCTGGCGGCCTACGGTATCGAATCGCCCAAGCTACTGTTGATGTCGACGTCGGAGAAATATCCCAACGGCATCGCCAACTCTTCCGATCAGGTGGGGCGCAATTTGATGGGCCACACCGGCATTAGTATGAACGTGATGATGTCTGAAGATGTGTGGCCAGGTCAGGGGCCGACTGAATTACTGGTGTATCTGAACAACCGCGATGGCGCCTTCCGCAAGGATTTCCCCAGCTACAAGATCAAAGTGCGCAACACGGTGCCAACTGCAGATTATGCTGCATCGCTGATTGAGAAAGGCGTGCTGGGCTCCAAACTGGATGCTGAAATCCGCCGCCAGTCGGCGCGCTCGCTGAACTTTGCTATTGATTTTGAAACCTTGCCGCTGGCGGAAAACCGCGTTACGCCGAGCAAGACGAAAAAAGATGCGATTGGTATTCCGTTGCCGGAGATTTATTACAGCGTGACGGATTACTGGCATGCCGGGAAAGAAGCGGGCATCAAAGATTTTCACAGGTTCGCAGAGCTGCTGAATGCGGAAATATTATCGATCGATACTAAGTTTCAGGATCGCCAGCACATCATGGGCACCACCATTATGGGCGATGATCCCCACAATTCAGTGGTAGATCGCGATTGCCGCACGCACGATCATCCCAATATGTGGATTGCCGGAACCAGTGTGATGCCGTCGGCGTCATGCATGAACCCAACCTTGACCGGCGCGGCGTTGAGCTTGCGTTTGGCTGAACATATGTTGCGGGCCATGAAGTCGGAAGTAACAGGTTAGGTGTGAATCGGTCGCCATAAATGGAGACCCTACGTTAGAGCGGTGCGCATTGATGCGCACCGGCTCAAATAATCACTTTTTATTCGAAATTAGCGTGCCTTTCAGGCCGTGTGGCTCGGAGCGCAGATACTGCGGTGGCGCTTTGGCCTGCGCGCCCAATTCAGCGGCGGCATGCCACGGCCAGCGCGGGTCGTAAAGTACTGCGCGCGCCAGCGCGATCAAATCTGCGTCACCTACCTGCAATGCTTGTTCTGCCTGCTTGGGTTCCGTAATCAAGCCTACGCCAATCACCGGTATCTTTACCTGTTTGCGGATGTCGCGTGCAAAAGGCAATTGATAACCGGGACCAACCGTGATTTTCTGCTGCGGTGACAAGCCGCCGCTGGAGACGTGCACATAATCGCTGCCCGCCGCTTCGAGTTGCTGGCTGAAGACAATCGACTGCTCAACATCCCAGCCACCGTCAACCCAATCCGTTGCCGAGAGGCGCACACCTACCGCCACTGAATCTGGCACGGCGCTGCGCACCGCATGGAACACTTCCAGCGGGAAACGCAGACGATTCTCCAGCGAGCCGCCGTACTCATCCTCACGCTGGTTACTCAGTGGCGACAGGAACTGATGCAGCAAATAGCCGTGCGCAGCATGCAGTTCAATCAACTGGATACCGAGTTTCGCCGCACGCTGCGCGCTGTCAACGAAGGCCAGTTTCAGGCGCTCAAGATCCTGTTTAGTTAGCGCAACCGGTGCGCGATCTTCAGGATTAAAGGCTTGCGCGGATGGTGCAACGGTTTGCCAGCCACCTTGCTCCAGCGACAGCTGATTGCCGCCCAGCCACGGCGCGGCGCAGGACGCTTTGCGTCCGGCGTGACCGAGTTGAATACCAATGGGAGTGTCAGAATAGTGACGGATATCTTGCAGAACGCTGGCTAAAGCCGCTTCCGTTGCATCATCCCACAAGCCTAAATCGCCCGGAGAAATACGTCCGGCGGCTTCCACTGCTGTCGCCTCAATGATCAGCAAACCGGCGCCGGAAAGTGCCAGTTGCCCGAGATGAATGCGGTGCCAGGCGCTGGCTTTGCCATCCTCCGCAGAGTATTGGCACATCGGCGCGATGACGATGCGATTATCGAGCGTTAACTTACCCAGTTGCGTCGTACTAAATAGTAAACTCATTGAAACCTCATCTTCAGTGGCTGAATGGCTTTAAGCTTAGGGCGAAAAGCGCATTTTGCAGAGGGCTATGAGTTTGAATGTTGTAGCAAAAAGTAAGTTAAGCGGAATGTGCCGCCGCAAGTCGAAACGCATCAGACATTTTTTCCTGCTCACGTTGTGATAACCCCAAATGTCTGGCGACTATGCGCCATTGCGCAACAATGCTGCTGAATTTTTCAATGATAGTTTCGGCTTCACGTGCCTTCAGCCGGAAATAGGGCGCAACTTCCCGCGCCAAATCGAGATCAAGCGCATTATCAGCTGCCGTCACATTTAATTTTAGGCCATCAGCATAGGGCACTGGATTAAGATCGAAGGCGGCAGATAACCGCCAGCCCTTGCCTGGAACCAGAATAAATCCATGATTGCGCAGATGATCATCGGTGTTAGAGACCAGCATATTAAAGACAATCCGCGACCACAGCTCGCGTAAATCAGCATTGGTTTGGGAGCCATGACGAATCAATACTTCTGCCAGTTCGAGATAACTCACTCCGGTGGACGCATCTTCGCCATCAATATGGCCAGTCATGGTCATCGCGGAGGCAAAGTGCAGACGCTTTCCTTCGGGCGTGCGATCGAAACGGCGCACCATGAAACAGTGATAATCGCTGGCAAATTTTTTCGCCATCGCAGCGGCAACGTCAAGTTCACAAGCCGTGGCGAGAGCATTGACGACCATTTCCCATCCACCCACATCATATTCATCGCGGATGCTGGGGAACTTGGCGATAAATAGCTGACCTTCCTCATCAACCACACTGGCTTTGGGCCGTGCGCCACCCAGAGAACCGCCTGGAGCGATCAACATCCTGAGCCATTCATGTCCCTGAACAGCACGGTTATCCGGATCGCTTTCCAGCGCGCGGCTTGCACGTTCAAGTGCTGCGATTTCAGTAAATGGGGGAGCCGCAATTTCCAATCTGTTATCAAGAAATTCCCCCTGATCCTCCAGCCGGTAACGCAAAGCACCCACGCGATACAGGTCATGAACCCCCAGTAAAAAATCGGATTCAAACATGCGCGTGCCGGAAGGCAATAATCCGCCACGGATATCGCGTTCCAGACGACGCTCCATCAATAAGCGTCCCCATCTGTCGGGGCTGGAATCGCCAAACACACCAAATCCAGCACGATTGTTGGCAGGATATTGTGGCCCTTCGAATAAGTGAATGCCGGGATCTAACTGGATCAACATCAAATCGGGATCGCTAAGCGCTTGCGGATCATACTGAAATTCAAAAGATTCACGCGCCCGGCTGCGGCGAATATGCAGATAACCGAGACGTTTTGGTTGCTTGAGTCCGTTCCAGTCGGCGTAGACGCTAATCATGGTCATTGTCGTGTCCTATTTTTTCTTCCCTGAAATTAGCAGTGAGGCGAGGCCGGCAGAGGTGACTGTCTGAGCGTTTTTTTGCTCAACTCCGCGCTTATTCGCCTCAGCTACCTGCGTGCTGTTCTCACCCTCATCAACCTTATACGCTGATTTAGCGGCAAATAATTTAGTCGTTGAGGTAAGACGTGCATCTTGCAGTTGGCGACCCAGAGTATCCTCAGCAGCCAGCAGATTGAGATCCTGTTCGAGTCCTAACACCTGCATCACAGCCAGATAGGCTCCGATAGTCACACCCGCGCTACCCGCTTCAAGCGAACGCAACGTCATCGGGGTCATTCCCGCGCGTTCCGCCACCTGTTTAGCCGTAAGTTTTCTTCTTTTACGAGCGAGTTTTAATCGCTCTCCAAAAGCGGCAAGCATTTCGCTCGTTTGAGGAAGAAGCAGAGAAGTTCGCTGTGCCATTGTGTCACTATTTTATCTTTAAATGGGGTTAATGGATAAAATATTAGCACTTTTTCGATCTGCATTCCATTTTTAATGATTAAAATAAAAACGAAAAAGTGCTAATAAATTATCATTTAATGAACCTAAAATATAAAATATTAGCACTTCAATTTAAAACGTCGCCGATCGCCAGCCGCGCGCTTTATCATTGCCGGTGCGCACCGCCAGTGAATGCGCTGCACGTTGCGAACGCGCCATCACCTCTTTTTGATTGAGCTGGGTAAACTCACCATTCCGCAGCAGATAAGCGCCATCAACAAACACATCGCTGACCTCGTGGCCGAGCGCCGAGTAGACCAACGATGAAACCGGATGATGGATTGGCGTCATCGCCGGATGCGAAGTATCAACGATCACCACATCGGCGCGTTTGCCGACTTCCAGCGAACCCACCAGATGTTCGAGGCCAATTGCCCGCGCACCATCGATGGTGGCCATCTCCAGCACTTTTTCCGCCGTCATAATGGTGGGATCGCGGTGCACGCCTTTTTGCAGCAGCGCCGCCACTTTCATCGCCTGAAAAAGGTTGTGATTGTTGCTGCTGGCCGGGCCGTCTGAACCCAAACCAACGGTTAAGCCGGCAGCCAGCATATCCGGAATCGGCGGCACGCCGGAAGCGAGGTAGAGATTGCTGCAGGGATTGTGCGACACGCGCGTGTCATGATGTTTAAGTGCGCGGATGTCGCGCGAATTGCACTGCACGCAATGCACCGCCAGCACATCCGGGCCGAGGAAGCCGATATCGCTGAGGAATTCGGTATCGCTGGCCTGAAAACGCAGCTTTGCCTGCTCGATCTCAAAATCGGTTTCCGCCACATGCGTAGTGATCAGCACGCCGGTTTCATCCGCCAGCTGGCGCGTGCCGCGCAGTACTTTCTCATCCAGCGCCCAAATCATGCTTGGTGCCAGACCGACTTTTACCCGGCCATCGACCTGGTGATAACGATCGATCACCGCGCGCGCATCGGCCAGCGCCTGTTCAGGCGTTTCGATCAGTTCGGCAGGAATACCGTGCTCAGCGCCGCTGGTGAGAAAACCGCGACACACATGACCGCGAATGCCGCTGACTTCAAAGGCCTCGATCACTTTGGCGGTTAATCCTCGGCGCGGATGCGCGTACATAAAATCGACCAGCGACGTGACGCCCGAACGCAGTGATTCCATGCAGCCGTGCAGCGCGGCGGCGTAAACATCTTCTTCTGTCAACGCTACGGCGCTGGGTCCGGTCATGCAGGTGAACCACTTTTTCAGCACCATGTCATCGCCGAGACCTTTCAGCAGCGTCTGAAACAGATGCGTATGCGTGTTCACCATGCCCGGCATAATAATGCGTTCGCGGCAGTCGATAATTTCGGCTTCAGGATAGCACTGCTGCAAAGCGTCGCGCGTGCCGATGGCGCGAATGGTCTTATCTTCAATCAGCAAACTGGCCTGTTCCAGAATCTCGCGTTGCGGATTCATGGTGATCATCCAGCCGTCAGCCAGCAGATAACTCATGAGGCGTTCTCCAGTTGCTGCTGTAATTCAGCGGCATTGACCACAAAACCAAAGCATTGCTGCACGTTATACAGCGTGGCATCGCGGCAATAAGCCGGCGAGGTGGTGGCGCTGCAATCTTCCAGCAGCAGGCAGTCGTAACCGCGAAAGTTGGCATCCTGTAAGGTGCAAAGCACGCACTGATCGACATTAACACCGGCAAACAGCAGCGTGGTGACGTTGAGATTGCGTAGAATGCTGTCGAGTTCGCTGTCCTGAAATCCGGACATGCGGTATTTGTTGACGCGAATGTCATTGGCATCCGGCGTCAGTTCGTCCACTACTTCCGCCGCCCAACTGCCGGCCTGCAACACCGGCGCGCCGGAAACCGGCAGCGGATCGCCTAATCCCACGCCATCACCATTCGGGTTATAGACGTGCAGCAGCGCAGGGCTGAGATTGAGTTTATCAGCGCGATTGCCCCAATTGAGCCAAATCACCGGCACCTGTGCAGCGCGCAGCGTCGGCAGCAAGGCTTGCAGCGGCGCAATTGGCGCGCGCGCGGGCGTGACATCGACGCCGATATGCCCGAGCCAGCCTTCGGCATGACAAAAGTCGTTCTGCATATCAATCACCAGGATCGCCGTGCGCTGCAGATCAAAAATCACTGAACGTTCACGCGATGTAAGCTGCACGCTGCGCGACACCTGCGCTGGACGCCGCGTATCAACCACGTGCGCTGAAACGCGCCATTGATTGTGTCGACTGCTGCCTAAAACGTTCTCCGGCATATCAGGCTCCCGTTAACACGCGGATATCTTCAGCATCGAGCGTGACAGGGTCACCGCTACGAATCAGTTCGGAGAAGCCTTCATTCGGCGTCATCACCGTCAGCGTATAGAGTTTGCTGTTGCCGGTATTACGAATGGCGTGATCGTTGCCCGGATGCAGCAGCAGGGAATCGCCTTTCCTTATCTCAAGTTCATCATCGTTACAGCGCGCCACGCCTTCGCCGTGTAGTACATAAAAGAACTCGTGCGCGGTGGCGTGTTCATTCGGTGGCGTAGCACCGCCGACGTTGAAAATCTCCACCACGAAAATGTTCTCAATGCCGTCTAACGGCTTGTCGAACAAGATGGCGAAATAGTTGCTGCTGTCCGCACTGATACGGAACGCCTTAACATCCGCAAGATTGTTGAAACGAAACGATTTCATAATTTATTCCTTTCGATAAGGCTGCGTTAATGCGCCGGGTTGCAATGTGCGTCCCACCACGCCGGACATCGCCAGAATGGTGAGCAAGTAAGGCAGCGCCAGCAGCACCTGCGGCGGCAGCGTGTTTTCAAACAGCTGTAGCGAGAGTTGCAGGGCATCTGCAGCGCCAAAGATAAAAGCGGCGACCAGCGCTTTAAGCGGGCTCCAGCGTCCAAAGATGACAATCGCCAGCGCGATAAAACCTTGTCCACTGACGATGTTGTCGCGGAACAGGCCGATCTGCGCCGTGACCAGATAGCTGCCCGCCAATCCAGCGCCCACGCAGGAGAACAGCACGCCCCACGTGCGAATCTTCAACACGTTGAGCCCGGCGGCATGTGCCGCGCGCGGGTTTTCGCCCACCGCACGCAGCGACAGGCCGAAGCGGGTGTGAAACAGACCAAAGTGCGCCAGCACCGCCAGCAGCAAAGTGAGATAGAGTGGCAGCGGCTGCTGGAACAGAATCGGGCCAATAAACGGCAGCGAAGAGAGCAGCGGCACATGCCAGGGTTCGAGCATTAGGATGGTGGGCGAGGATGCATTGCCCATTACCAGCGCGTAAATCCAGGTGGCTAATCCCGCTGACAGAATATTGAAGACGATGCCCACCACAATCTGGCTGGCATGGGCGCGCAGGTAGAGCGCCGCCAGCACGCAGCCAACCAGCAGTCCGCCGACGCCCCCGGCGATGAAGCCCAGCGCGGTCGATCCGCTCTCCACCGCCGTCATGTAGCTGGAAAGCGCGCCGAGCAGAATAGTGCCTTCGATACCGATATTCAGTACGCCGGAGCGTTCGGCATAGATTTCACCGAGCGCCGCCAATAACACCGGACCGGCAAGGCGCACCGCGGCGGCTAGCCAGCTGACGAAAAAGGCGGTATCGAGATTCATCCACAGATTCATGAGTGTTCCTCCGCCAGCTGGCTGCGCGATTTACGCCCGCCGGGCAGGTTGATGCGGTAATAGCGCAGCAGATCGCCTGCCAGAATCAGTAGCACCACCAGACTTTGCAGAATCAGCACCACCGATGTGGGCAAGCCAGTTTGGCGCTGCATGGCGCTACCGCCCACTTCCAGCCCGCCGTAGAGAATGGCGGTCGGGATTACCAGCAGCGGATTGAGGCGTGCCAGCAAAGCCACCACCACGCCGATAAAGCCGACGCCGCCGGAAATGCCTTCCATCAGGCGATGTTGCACGCCTAATACCGCGCACAATCCCGCCAGCGCCGCCAATCCGCCGCCGAGCAGCACCGCGCCCATTTGGCGGCGATTGACATCCACGCCGCTGTAGCGCGCCGCGCGCGGATTCAGCCCGGCAATTTTGATTTCGAAACCGGCGGGCGTGGCACGCATCAGCCAGAAGACAAACAGCGTGGCGACTAGCGCGATGGCGATGCCCCAATGTGCGCGCATGCCGTTCATCACAAACGGCAGCCAGCTCTCCACCGGCAAACGTGGCGTCTGCGGCAGATCGCCTGGCGCGCGCATTGGGCCGGAAACCAGATACTGCACCATGAACAGCGCCACATAGTTGGCCATCAGCGAAATCAGCACATCGTTGCCGCCAAATTTTACCCGTAACGCGCCAACCCAACCGGCCCAAAGCGCGCCCGCAAGGAAGGCGGCAATCAGCACCATCGGCCAGTAGAGCAGCGCGGGAATCGTCCACGGAAAGCCCTGCGGCGTACCCGACAGCGCGATCCAGCTGGCCGCCGTGGCACCCAGCAGAAAACAGCCTTCGAAGCCGATATAACCGAGCCCGGCGCGCCACACCACGATGGTTGCCAGCGCGATCAGCATCAGCGGCGTGGATTGCACCAGGCTGAGACCAAAGCTGCGCAGCGAGCCAAAAGCGGCATCAAACAGGAAGCCATAAGCCGAGAGCGGATTGCCGCCAAACGGGATAAACAGCAAACCGGCAATGATGAAAGCGGCAAGGATGCCGCAAAAACTGGTTAACACTAGCGCGCCGCTGGATTCGGCGGGCGCCAGACGTCGCTCAAGCAGCTTCTTCATGGTTGCCTCCGGTTTTTTTCAGGTGCGCGCCCGCCATCAGTTCGCCGAGGCGTTCTGGCGTGGCGTCGGCGGCGTCCATTTCTCCGGCAATCTGGCCGCTGTACATCACCGCGATGCGATCGGAGAGATTGATGATCTCCTCCAGCTCGGCGGAGATCATCAGAATGGCGCAGCCGCGATCGCGCGCCGCCATCAAACCCTGCCACACGCTCTCAATCGCGCCGACATCCAGCCCGCGCGTAGGCTGTTCAACCACTAATAAGCAGGGATTGCTGGCGACTTCGCGCCCGAGAATCAACTTTTGCAGGTTACCGCCGGAGAGTTTTCCGGCTTCGAAATCGGCATCCGGCGTGCGTACCGCAAAGCGGGCGATGATGTCGCGCGCATGCTGGCTAATGCGCTGGCGATCCAACAGCCAGCCGCCCGCGCGGGTGAAGGTGCGCTGGCGGCCAAGCATGGCGTTATCGGTAATCGATAAATCGGTCACCGAACCGACGCCACGCCGATCCGCCGGAATAAAACTGATGCCTTTATGGCGGCGCGTAGCGGGGGAATCGTCGCTGATGTCTTCGCCATTCAGCAGAATGCGGCCTGCTTCCAGTTCACGCAGGTTAAGGAGCGCTTCCGCCAGCTCCGATCGACCGTTGCCTTCCACACCAGCAATGCCGAGGATTTCGCCAGCGGCGACGTTGAGCGACACGCGCCAGATTTTCTGCTGGCCGCTGGCATCACGCACCGCAATGCTATCCACCTGCAACACGGTTTT
>Ga0157373_10000927_pt1 | contig 22674 bp, 21 predicted proteins | sample C65metaG_FD_113460 | JGI IMG/M metagenome (GOLD analysis project Ga0157373, IMG submission 113460) | Corn rhizosphere microbial communities from Kellogg Biological Station, Michigan, USA - C6-5 metaG | ecosystem: Host-associated > Plants > Roots > Rhizosphere > Soil | place: USA: Michigan... | reverse complement strand
TAGGCTAACTAATTTTTTGAGCCAGCATGAGTCCCCTATCTTTTACGCAACACTCAATGCTGGTTCTACCCATGCTTCACTTTCTTTTAATAGATTGATGAGTTCTTCAACCGCAATATCTTCGGGCACAGAACGCTTGATAACTTCTTTTCCCATATACAAGGTTATCTTACCGGGGCCGCTGCCAAAATACCCTAAGTCAGCATCAGCCATTTCTCCCGGCCCGTTTACAATACAACCCATTATGGCAATCTTAACGCCTTTTAGATGATTGGTAACTGCTCTTATTTTTGCGGTTGTTTCCTGCAAGTCGAATAATGTTCTGCCACAACTCGGACAACTGATGTATTCTGTTTTTGAAATTCTCGTTCGTGTTGCCTGCAATATTCCAAAAGCAATTGAGTTCATTGTTTTATAGTCAGCAACTTTATTTGCATCTCCATAATGATAACCTAAGCAAATGCCATTTCCAAAGCCATCAATAAATAGTGCGCCTGTTTCGATTGCATAATGAATAAGGCTTTCATCCATTGTATCATCATTGCTGTAGCATATAAAGACGACTGGATTTTTGATATCATGTTCATGCAATTCAACCAGCATTCTTCTAATGCTTTGCATTGCATTTTTGTTGGATGAACTTAAACAAAGAGCTGCAGTGGCATCATGTTTAATCTTTTCAAAAAAATTCTTTTTATCAAAAGAATATCCTTCTGAATAGCAATCCAACATAACGAAGTTTATGCTTTGTGACTTTATCATGGTGTTATCCAAATATTGCTTGTCATCAAAAATGGGAACACATTTGTCTTTATCTGCAGATTGTTTCCACGCGTCGTAATAATTAATTATTCTCAGCGTTCCTGGCAATGCGAAATCAATAATATTGTTGGCGCAAAAAATATAATCAGCAGCCATGTCACCAATATTCCATTTATCTGTAGTTGCCTCATATTGATAACCGATATCTTCTAGATCTGCAGGTATTATATTATTTTTTTTGCTGAAATCGGCGATCACAACAGGCACATGTTTCCCTCCAATATTTTGTATCTCGAACGAAGAACGTTTCGAATTTAGAATTGATAACGAAGATTTTTCAATTGGCGGAACGGCAGCACTCTTTACGTCAACATATCTTTTTACAATATCTCTGCAAACGGGAATTTCAAATTCCGGGTCTTCCGTTAGCGAAACACGAATCGTATCTCCAATGCCATCTTCCAATAAAGTCCCAATTCCAATAGCAGATTTTATTCTTCCATCTTCACCATCACCGGCCTCCGTAACACCAAGATGTAACGGATAAGAATGTCCTAATTCGTTGTACATATTTTCAATAAGCAACCGATAGGCTTGTACCATCACCTGGGGATTGCTGCTTTTCATACTTAAAACAATGTTGTAATAATTTTCACTTTCGGCAATACGCAAAAATTCCATAGCGCTTTCAACCATTCCGATTGGTGTATCACCATAGCGGCTCATAATCCGGTCGCTCAACGATCCGTGATTGGTGCCAATGCGCATTGCGGTTCCATATTCTTTACAAATTTTTACCAATGGGGTAAAGCGATTTCTGATGCGTTCAATTTCTTCCTGGTAATCTGCATCAGTGTATTCTATTAGCTCAAACTTTTTTTTATCAACGTAATTGCCCGGGTTTACTCTTACTTTTTCTACAATGCGTGCCGCAATCTCTGCGGCGTTTGGTGTAAAGTGAATATCTGCAACTAACGGTGTGGTGTACCCTCTTCTTCTTAATTCATTTTTTATGTTGAGTAAATTCTCGGCCTCCTTTTTTGATGGCGCTGTAATACGTACCAGTTCTGCTCCTGCTTCAATACAACGGATACTTTGCTCTACGGTTGCTATCGTATCCATCGTGTCAGTTGTGGTCATGGTCTGTATGCGGATAGGATTGAAATTTCCCAATAGCAGATCACCCACTTTTACCTCGAGTGTTGCCAATCTTTTATATTCAATTAAGGATTCTGCATATAGGTCCATACAATATCAATTTATGATTTACAAAAATACGACTAAATGAGGGTCGGGATTTTACCAGTCTTTTTCAGGTTTATCAAGGGCTGCGGCTCCTTTTATTTTATGTAATTTATCCTGTAGTTGCTTTTCATTTTCAAGCAAGGATTTCAATTTTTCTTCTGCGTCCTGTTTAGACAACTTTGACGGTTTTGGTTTGGGTTGATCATTCTGTTTTTGCTGATCCTGTTTATTTTGCTGGTCTTGTTTCTTTTGGTCAGGTTTCGGTTGTTGCTTTTTATCTTTCTGATTTTGTTGCTGCTGCTTTTGCTCCTTCAAAGCACGTTCCAGGTTTTGCCGGGCATCCTCATCATTAGGATTCAACATTAAAGCATTTTTGTATGCATCAATACATTCGGGAAGTTTTTTTGCCTTCTGATACGCCACTCCTTTATTGTAGTAAGCGTTCTCCTTTGTTACGTTATCGCTGCTGTTCTTTATCGCATTATCAAAAGCTTCAGTGGCTTCATCAGTGTTATCTTTTCTATACAATGTATTTCCCAAATTAAAAGAGGCGGTAGGATTGTTATCTGCAATTTTGAGGGCATCACGATATGAATTTTCAGCCGCATTATAATTATTCTTTTTATAAGCCTCATTGCCTTTTATAATTTCATTTTTTGCATTTTGGGCAAACGTGGTGTTGCTTATGAAAAAGAAAATTATAAGGGTAGCAGCAATTTTTTTATTTAATCTCTTTCTTTCGGAGATGAAAAATTCTATTATTAATAAAAATAAAGCTGCGGCTAAAAAATATTGAAAATATTGTTTGAAGGCTTTATACGAGCTATCGCTTATTGTAGCTTCTTTGCCTATTCCGGATAGTTGTTTTTTAATATTGTTAGCCACTTCGTTTGTGGTAGAATATAATTGATATAAGCCGTTACCATTTTTAGCCAGGTTGCTTAACTCATCCTGGTTTAGTTTAGTAATGACCGTATTGCCCTTATCGTCAACTTTATAGCTATTGGTGGCAGGATCCATAATAGGGGCACCCTGCGGAGAACCTATACCAATTGTATTTAACATGATGCCTTCTTTCCCCAATTGTTTGGCAATCTTTAATGCGTCATCATCATGATCTTCACCGTCGCTGATTAAAATAATAGTCTTATATGTTTTTTCTTTTGGATTGAAAGCCCCGTAACACATTTTCAAAGCATCACTTATAACGGTGCCTTGTGTAGGAACGTCATCGGGTGATGCAGTTGCCAGGTACATTTTAGCGGCTTCATGGTCCACGGTCATCGGCATTTGAAGATAAGCTCTGCCGGCAAAAATTACCAACCCTATTTTATCTTCCGGTGAATTGTCAATGATTTTTGATATCACCTGCCTGGCACGTTCCAATCTCGAAGGTTGTATGTCCTGCGCCAACATACTTTTGCTAACGTCAAGGGCTATCATAATATCAATGCCTCTGCGATTGATCTTTTGGGTTCCATCCGGTTCCACTAACCCTGCCACTGCAAAGCCGCACAAGGCAAAACCAACTATAAAAAAAACAAGTTTCAGTTTAAATTTTTTTGTAGAAAATCCTTTGGTGAGTTGTTCAACAAGCAGGGGATCGCCAATTTTTTTATTGGCTTTCTTTTTCCACCGAATCAATAACAGGTACAACAAAACCATTACGGGAATTGCTGCAAGCGACAGAAGGTATGGAGCGTATTGAAAATGTATCATTGTAGTGCTGCTAAATTATTAACGATTACGTATGAAGAAGTGTTAAAAAATGAAACATTTTCCTTCTATTCGGCGTTTTTCGTGGCAATCGCTCATTTCGAAATTATTATGCTTCTCTTTCCTGCGCCCTCAGCCAGCGTTCCGGGATCTCATTATTGCTGGCAAAAAGGTAGTCATTATAGCTGCAGGCAATCAGCTTTTTATTGGGTAACTCCATCCACCATCTTCCCGTTTTTTTACTTTGAATAAAAATGGTATCCACTTCAGCAAAGGCAGTATGGTACTCATTAAAGTTTTGTCTTTCGCTCAGTTCCGTTTCCTGCTTGCTGCGACTTTTGCCATCAATAAAATACCAAATCATTTGGGCAATTTGCAACGCAGTCAAATCATTGATGTCTTTTTTAGTATCATAGCCGTAAATACCAAGTGAGGAAAGATTGGGACTTAAGCCTGCATAACGGGAAAGTGTACACGCTTCTTCCCCGCTAAATCCATTAGGGCTGCAGTCGGAAGCGGGTGCATCACTATATTTTATGGCTGCAATGTCAAAACTTACCATGTTGGAGTTTCGTAAAACCGGTTCCATTTCATCAATCTGTTCCTTTGCTTTTCCCAGCCTGTAACAGTCAAAATGCAGTTTATCCATAGTTTCAAGCATACGCGGGTGAACGAAATAACTTTGAAAGCCGATATGATTATAATGTTTAATCATATTAGGCTCACTGGTTAGCATTTCCATTAAGAAGTTCTGACTTCTCACCGAAGAATCACTTTTAAGATCAATTGTTGCATCAATTATGGTTGCCTCAATAGCCTTTTTAAGGTCTTTGTAGGCATAGTATTGAGCAAGCGTATTATCGTGAGATCCTCCAATAATAATTACCGTCTTATTCAATTGTAATAACTCACGCACCACGGTTTTTATTGCAGCGTAAGTGTCAGCAATGGCAGCGCCGCATTTTATGTTGCCCACATCGGCAATGGAAATGTCTTTATGCCAGAAATACAATTGATATAGTTGCTTTCTAACCGCATCAGCGGCGTTTCCATCACCGATTAGTCCATCACCCCGAAACTCGTTTATACCCACTATTACAATATCAATATTATCCATGTCAGGCATTTCCTCTTCATAAACTTTTACAAAACCTGCCAATTGGCTTTCATTATAACCTTTGTCGTCATTTAGAAAAGCTTTGTTTACAGGGTTTAAAAATTCGTGGAGATCGAACATACTTTTTTTTATTTTGAGCAAACCTAAAAGATAAAATGCATAAATATAATGTCGCTTCTATTTTTTTGAGGTGTAACCACATAAAATTTTTGCATAATGGATTCGCTTATTTTTGCAGCTATGGATAATTTGTTGCAACAAATAGAACATGCTAAAGAAGAAATAAAGAAATTTTCGTCACCAGATAAGAATCCTGCTGAAGTTTTTCGTATACAGTTCCTGGGCGGTAAGGGGTTAATAAAATCTTTGATGGGAGAAATGAAAAATGTTCCTGCGGAAAACCGGCGGGAAATGGGACAGGTATTAAATGATCTGAAGTTATTTGCTGAAAATAAATATGAGGAGTTAAAAACAACAAATGGAAATGACCATGAGGAAACAGAAAGTGACCTTGATTTGTCGTTGCCAGGGGAGGCTTTGCCATTAGGCAGCAGGCATCCGATAAGTATTGTAAGAAATAAGATTGTTTCTATATTTCAGCGTTTAGGCTTTGCCGTTGCAGAGGGACCTGAAATTGAAGACGACTGGCATAATTTTACTGCGCTTAACTTGCCGGAGAATCACCCGGCGAGAGATATGCAGGATACTTTCTATGTGTCTCAAAATCCTGACTGGATGCTGCGCACGCACACCAGCAGCGTACAGGTGCGTGAAATGGAAAAAGGAAAATTGCCCATACGAATTATTTGCCCCGGCCGTGTTTATCGCAACGAAACTATTAGTGCACGGGCGCATTGTTTTTTTCACCAGGTAGAAGGTTTATATATTGCCAATGATGTTTCGTTTGCCGACCTTAAGCAAACATTGTATTTTTTTGTACAGGAAATGTTTGGCGAAAATTTTAAAGTTCGTTTCCGGCCGTCCTATTTTCCTTTCACGGAGCCCAGTGCCGAGATGGATATTAGCTGCCTCATTTGTGGTGGCGAAGGATGTAATGTTTGTAAACATACCGGCTGGGTAGAGATTTTAGGCAGCGGAATGGTGCATCCGAAAGTGCTTGAAAATTGCGGAATCGATAGCAGCAAATATTCAGGGTTTGCATTTGGAATGGGTATTGAAAGAATCACCATGCTTAAATACAATATAAAAGACTTGCGGCTGTTTAGCGAAAATGATTTGAGGTTTTTGAAACAGTTTACGAGTGCTGTGTAAATAATTTTCTCAAAGTAAAACATGACAATCACCATTTGTATATGCGGAGCCGGAACCATGGGAAGCGGCATTGCACAAGTGGCTGCCCAAAGCGGCTTTAATACGATTCTTTTCGAAGTAAATATTGCTGCTCTTGATAAAGCAAAAATTTTCATTGAAAAAAATCTTCAATATTTAGTTGACAAAGCAAAAATATCTCCTAAAGAAAAGAATGAAATCTATAACCGAATTAAGTTTGTTACAGATGTTGAGAAATGTACCGGCGAAATAATTATCGAAGCCATTGTAGAAATTGAAGAAGCAAAAGTTTCGTTGTTTAACGAACTGGCAAAATATAATAATGAAGAAGTAATCTTTGCAACTAATACTTCTTCACTTTCGGTTTCTGCTATCCAGGAAAAAATAATTTTCCCTCAAAGAGTTGTGGGTATGCATTTTTTTAATCCCGCTTACATTATGAAATTGGTAGAAGTTGTAAAAGGTAATCAGACACGTGATGAAATAGTCTATATAATTTTTGATGTATGCAAACAGATGGGCAAAGAACCTGTCGTATGTAAAGATGCGCCCGGTTTTATTGTAAACCGCATCGCCCGACACTATTATTTGGAATCTTTAAAAATTGTTGAAGAAGGCATCGCATCTTACGAAGATGTTGATACTATTTTAGAAGCAACCGGATTTAAAATGGGTCCATTTAAACTAATGGACCTGATTGGTATGGATGTTAATCTTGCAGTATCGCAAAGTATGTATCATGCATTTAAAGAAGCAGAACGTTTTGAACCTTCTTCAATACAGATTGAAAAAGTGAAAAATGGCGAACTTGGCAAAAAAACAGGAAAAGGCTTTTACGATTATTGAAACTAACGGTACATAAAATATTTTCCCTTATTTAGTTTTTTATGTTGAAAGAAATTCCGAAACTTTATTGATGCAAGACGAGAGAGATTCACCCGAAAATATAATTATTGACAAAAATATTTTAGTAACCGGCGCAACTGGCCTTGTAGGCAGTGAAGTAACAAAACAATTGCTTAGTGATAGTTACCGGGTAACAGCGCTGTACCATTCCACTCCTCTAACAATATCTCATCCCAATTTAATTATCAAACAATGTGATATCCTGGATACATCTTCCCTGGAAGACGTTATGCAGGATGTGACGCATGTTTATCATTGCGCCGCAATAATTTCATTTGAATCAAAAGATGAAAACAAGCTCTTTAAGATTAATATTGAAGGAACGGGCAATGTGGTTAATGCCTGCATTAACGCCAACATCCAAAAGTTAATTCATGTAAGTTCGGTATCAGCGTTGGGGAGAATGAGAAATGGAGAAGTGGTTACGGAGCAAATGAACTGGACTGAAGAAACAAGCAATAGTAATTATGGTAAGTCAAAATACCTGGCAGAACTTGAAGTGTGGCGTGGAATCGGCGAGGGACTGCAAGCTGCAATAGTAAATCCATCTACCATCCTTGGCGGTGATAACTGGGATAATGGTTCTGGGGCATTATTCAAATCTGCTTATGACGAATTTAAATATTATACGGAAGGAATTAATGGTTTCGTTGATGTTAGAGATGTTGCAAAAGCGATGATTTTGTTAATGAACAGTAAAATATCCAGCCAACGTTTTATTTTAAATTCTGAAAATCTATCTTACAAAGAAATATTTTTCTCAATGGCAAAATGTTTTGGAAAAAAACCGCCGCAAAAAAATGTATCTCCTTTGCTTGCAGAAGTTGTATGGCGATGGGAAGCAATAAAAAGTGCAATAAGCGGAAAGAAACATTTGCTTACAAAAGAAACGGCACGAACATCAATGGCTTCGGTAAAATATGATAGCAGTAAAATTTTAGAGGCCTTTCCAACGTTTCAATTTATACCAATTGCTGATACAATAAATTGGACGTGTAAAAACCTGAAAGAAAAATATCACCTATAATCACCCGGCTAACAAAATCCTATGACTAAAAACCTTTTTTTACCAACGCTCTTTTGTATTGCAAGCATCTTAATTTTCAATAGCTCTGCCATTTCGCAGATTACTTATTATACCGTGAAGGGAAGGGTAATCGATAAAAATACAAGAGCGCCACTTGCCGGTGCTTCGGTTTTTGCACAAAACACAACCTTTGGCGAAGCAACTAATTCCGATGGATATTTCACGCTTAAAATTCCCGGCGGTGGCTATTCGTTGATAGTAACCTTTACAGGATATGAAACCGGCACGGCTCGTATCTCCAATACTTCCCTTCAAAATGATAGTCTTGATTTTGAATTAAGCCCGAAAGAAAAATCGTTAGAAGAGGTTACTGTTTCTATCAGCACTGAAGTTAAAGATGGTTGGAAGAAATACGGAGAGTTCTTTACGCAAAATTTTATCGGCCAATCAAAATTTGCCAGGCAATGTGTTATCAAAAATCCGGAAGTTTTGCATTTTTATTTCAGTAAGAAAAGAAATCGTTTAAAGGTTTTGGCCAATGAGCCTTTGATCGTAAATAATTTTGCATTGGGATACAATCTAAAATTTGCCATCGATTCATTTACGAATGAATATAATACCAATACCAATTTATTTATCGGGTATCCTCTTTTCGAAGAAATGCAGGGAACACCTGAACAGCAGCAAACCTGGAAAGAAAACAGGAACATCGCTTATAAAGGTTCCATGCTGCAACTTATGCGGAGTATCTATAACAAAACATTGACGCAGGATGGTTTTGAACTGCAGTACATTGTGAAGAGCAGCGATAAAGAGTATCCTATACCGTTAGAAAATTTATATGCAGCCTTAAACTACGATAAGGATGATAGTACCAACACGGTTGAGTTTATGCCCAACCAAAATGAAGTGGCTGTAATTTATGACAAGGCAAAACCTGACCAGTCTTACCTTGATACAGACTCATCTATAAAAAAAGATTTCCAATTATCAACCTTGCTATTTGCCCCGGGAGAGCCAATCGATATAGAACAAAACGGGTATTACTACGACCAGACAGATATAACAACTAACGGTTACCTGGCCTATAAAAAGATTGGGGATATGTTGCCATATGATTATGTACCCGAATAACGTGGGATGTACGAAGTACGATGTACGATTTTGAAAGTGTCTATGATTTCACTAAGTAATAAAATGTTAAGTTGTTACATTTTACATCGTACATCAAACATCGTACTTCGTACATTACTTTAATCCTTTCACTTTCTGCCAAATTTCCGGCAGGCGCTTTATTAAAACCAACTCTTTTCTTTTGCTGAAAAATTCCTGTATGGGTGTTCCCCAATAGGTTTTATTTCCTTCGATGCTTGAAGTAATTCCGGCTTGCCCCATTACAACTGCGTTATCGCCAATCGTAATGGTTTTATTAACACCTACCTGCCCCCAAAGAATTACGCCATCTCCTAAAGTGGTACCACCGGCAATGCCAACCTGGGCAGCAAGAATGCAATTTTTGCCAATCACTACTTCATGGCCTATGTGCACTAAATTATCAAGCTTTGTTCCCATTCCAATTATTGTTGCATCGCTCACGCCCCTGTCAATGGTGCAATTGGCGCCTATTTCAACGTCATCTTCAATTATAACGTTACCGCATGATGGCATTTTCTTATACCACGCTTTACGGTTTTTTTTAGTGTTTAAATAAAAGGCATCACTTCCTATTACTGTTCCGGAATGTATTTCTACATTGTTGCCGATAACGGAATAATCATATACTGAAACGTTAGGATGAATGATACAATTGTCGCCGACAACAACATGATTTCCTAAAAAAACATTCGGCATTATCACCGTATTTTTTCCTGTAACTGCTGAGTCGTTAATCATTTTGTCCGATGATGTAAAAGGACGAAAATGCTGAACAATTTTCGAGTAGGCCTCGAAGGGTTCATTCGTTATGAATAATGTTTTACCAAAAGGGGTATCTGTTTTTTTATTGATGATTATAAATGTAGCATTGCTGTTAAGGCAGGTATCATAATACTTGGGATGATCAACAAAAACAATATCGCCATCATTTACTTTATGAATTTCATTGATGCCGGTTGCAAAAGAATTTTCGTTACCCGCAATTTCTGCATTGATAAAACCGGCAATCCATTTGGCTGAAACTGGTGAAGGAAATTGCATAAAATATTTTTTAATAGTCAAAGATAGAGCTTGTAAAATTTATGCGAAATGTACTTTTTGTTTGTTTTAGACTCAGAATTTAAAAAAGAAAAGATTTTTTTTGGAAGTCATTGTTAAAAGAAAATATTGTCGATAAGAAGAAATAAAAAAATAAAAGTCACGTTATTAACAGAGTGAAGCATTTAAATTTATAATTTATGATTCTTTGCAAAAGATGATGCAGACTGATTTGTGTGAGGTGCAGATGATTTTAATTTCGTAATGATTTTTTTTCAGGACGATAGGAAACGAAATTTGAAAGACAAAGTTGACTAGCCTTATCCACAACACAATTTTAAATGTTGATAAAAAAAGCAATAAAATTTTTCCGTATCGAAAAAATTATTTTTAATATTGTGTAAGGAATTTTATTCCTGTACTTACTAACCCATCCATATAACAAGGCCCGTGCAGAAGTGACGGGCTTTATTATTTTTAATAATTCATCTGCTAATTTTTTTATTGTATTTCTTAAATGCATTTTATTGTACCAGTATTTTGTTATTCATAAACCCTTTAATGTTCTTTCCCAGTTTACTTCGCAGGATGGAAAGAAAACGCTGAAAGATTTTTTTGATGTTCCTGTAAACGTATACCCTGTAGGTCGCCTGGATTATGATAGCGAAGGATTGCTAATACTTACTAACGATTCGTTTTTAAATAACTATCTTTTAAATCCTTTACATGATCATGAAAGAGAATATTGGGTGCAGGTAGAAGGAAATATTTCAGCCGAAGCAATTGCACAAATTGAGAAAGGTGTTGTAATAAAAGCCGGCGGAAAAACGTCTCACACAAAAAAATGCCGCGCTGAAAAAATATTACAACCTTATCAAATTAAAGAAAGGAACCCTCCAATTCGTTATAGAAAAAATATTCCTGAAAGCTGGCTGAAATTAATTTTAACTGAAGGCAAGAACAGGCAGGTGCGTAAGATGACAGCACAGGCAGGTTTTCCAACGTTACGTTTAATTCGTTATCGCATAGAAGAAATAACCATTGAGGATTTGCAACCCGGAGAAATGAAAATGCTATCTAAAACAGAATTGTATAACTTGCTGCAAATTAAAAAAAGATAATCCTTATGTTAAAATCAATGACAGGCTTTGGCAGGGCGGAACAAACCGTAAACGATAAAACTTATTTGGTCGAAATAAAATCACTCAACGGAAAGCAATTCGAAATAAATTTAAAAATACCCCCTCTGTTAAAGCCTTACGAATTTGATGTACGCAGCCTCTTGCAGGAGAGTTTATTGAGGGGCACCATTGAATGTTTTATTACCATTAAGCAAAACGGAAGCGCAAAGCCTGTGGTCATAAATACGGATCTTATTAAAGCGTATTACAGGCAAATTGAAGAGCTGGCTACTGATTTAAAAATTGATACTAATTCTGTTTTAAGTGCACTACTGCGTTTACCCGAAGTAGTGACGCCCAGCAATGAAGTGTTGGGAGAAAATGATTGGGCGGAATTAAAAAAAGTAATAGAAGCGGCTTTAAAAGAATTGAACCTCCATCGCGTAGATGAAGGATTGTCGTTAGAAAAAGAATTGATGTTGCGCATCCAAAATATTAATGACCAGGAAGAGGAGATATTAAAACTGGAACCAAAAAGGAAGCAAAGAATGAAGGCTGAGCTCATTCAGCTATTGGAAGAAAACGTGGGAAAGGAAAATTATGATGCAAACCGGATGGAACAGGAACTTATATTTTATATTGAAAAAATAGACATAAGAGAGGAGCAGGTTCGATTAAAAAATCACTGTGAATATTTTAAAACAATATTAAATGATAGTGAAGAAGCCAAAGGCAAAAAGCTGGCCTTCGTAATCCAGGAGATCGGACGTGAGATTAATACGACCGGGTCAAAAGCTTATGATTCCGATATTCAAAAATGCGTTGTACTCATGAAGGATGAACTTGAAAAAGCAAAGGAACAAATCTTTAACGTTCTGTAAGACTATCAACTCCCAATTAAGAAAACAAGTTAGTTTTGCAAAAAAAATACTTGAAAAAAATTATATTGATATTGTTGTTTGCAGCAACTTTGGTTTCCTGCGCAAAAATTGATTTATTTGAAAAGCAGGTTGACATACCATCTCAGCAATGGTTTTATAATAACGTTCCATCGTTTTCCTTTCAAATTACCGACACTTCATCTTTATATAATTTATTCATTGTTTTGCGCCACACAGATGCGTATGATTATAGTAACATCTGGTTGAGACTCGGTTCAAAAGCTCCCGGTGATACCATCCATTTTCAAAATATTAATCTGCCCCTGGCAACTGATGCTAACGGGTGGGAAGGGACGGGGATAAACGATATTTTCGAAGTTCGAAAAAATATTACAGCCGGGCCGGTTCCTTTTAAGAAGCCCGGAACCTATACATTTTCTATATCGCAAATAATGCGTGAAAACCCATTAAGACATATTCTTAATGTTGGCTTACGAATTGAAAAAGTGAAGTAGTTGTGAACCGAAGATTTTTTAGACTTGATCTTTCTATTAAATTATAAGAAGGTTTTTCAATAAAAACTTTTTTTAAGAGCATGACAAATAAAGAGGCACTTAAAAGCAAATTCAAAATAAAGCGGCCTTTAACGATTTATATTTTATACTGGTTTTTGCTTTCTTATATCTTAGCGGCGTTGATGTTTTGGTTTGTAGTACTAAACAGGCAAAATTTGCAGCTTAGCCGATATCAACAGGACTTGATAGATGTGGATGATGTTATGCATGAACAAAAGCAGCATGAAATTTTAACTGAAAAAAATACAAATGCCGCGCAATACATTGGAGAAGGAATAACCTTCATTATATTAATCGGAGCGGGAGCCATTTTTGTTTTCAGGGCTATAAACAGGCAGTTTACCCAGGCACAGCAACAGGAGAATTTAATGATGGCAATAACTCACGAACTGAAAACGCCCATTGCTATAACAAAACTCAATCTTGAAACTTTACAAAAAAGATTACTCAGTAATGAGCAGCGTCAAAAGCTAATTAGCGCCACCATACAGGAAGCTAACCGGCTGAATGCTCTTTGTAACAATATGCTTCTTACCAGCCAGATAGAAGCAGGAGGATATAGAATAATGCAGGAAAATGTTGATTTTTCTAATCTTGTTAAGGAATGTGCACACGATTTTGTTGCCCGTTTCCCCAACAGAAAAATTGAAACACAGATATCCGGGGAAGCCGTCATTAATGGCGATTTGCTTTTGTTGCAGTTGGCTGTTAACAATCTTTTAGATAATGCAATCAAATATTCCGGTAAAGAGGACATAGTTTTGCTTAAATTGTTTCAACGTGCCAACGCAATCCATTTCCAGGTTATTGATGAAGGTCCCGGTATTTCTAATAAAGAGAAAGAAAATATTTTCGAAAAATATTATCGGGGCAGCCAGGGTAAAATAAAAGGAACCGGACTTGGGTTATACCTCACAAAAAAAATTGTGGAAGCACATAACGGAATAATCAAAATAGAAAATAATCTTTTACGAGGTAGTATTTTTGAAATCGTATTAAAAGAATATAGGGATATTTCTAATTAAATCAAATCAAATACAATGCAAAAGAAACATTCTATTTTACTGGTTGAAGATGAAGAAAATTTACAGGATGCCCTGCGCTTAAATTTTGAAATGGAAGGCTACGATGTAACTTCCGCTTACGATGGTGCGGAAGCATTAAAGGCAATTCATAGCGAGTACTTCGATCTTATTGTGCTTGACGTTATGTTGCCCGAAATTGATGGTATTACAGTATGTGAAAACATAAGACTTTTCAATTCTGAAATTCCTATTCTCATCTTAAGTGCAAAAAACAGCAGCACCGATAGAGTAATGGGTTTACAAAAAGGAGCAGATGATTATCTTACAAAGCCTTTTGATCTTACCGAATTGTTGTTAAGGGTTAAAAAATTAATTAATAAAAGCAAGCTTATTTCTTCTAAAGCGCCGATAACGGAAGTATTTAATTTTGGTAAAAACAATATCAATTTTAAGGCGCTGGAATGTAAAACTAAAGGCGGTGAAACTGTTGCCCTTACTAAAAAGGAAGCCATGCTTCTTAAATTGCTTATCGAAAATAAAAATGAAGTAGTTCCGCGTGAAAAAATTTTGCAAGCTGTTTGGGGTTATAATGTTTACCCAACAACAAGAACAGTTGACAATTTTATACTGAGCTTTAGAAAATATTTTGAAGAAGATAGCCGCAACCCAAAATACTTTCATTCAATAAGGGGTATTGGCTATAAGTTTACAGATAACTAACATACCTGCTTATCAAGAAGGGAAACTACTTCCGACGCCTTTTCATAGACCTCTTTCAAGTGCTGTACATTTGAGGCAGGCGCATATAAATTCAATTCTAAAGTATCCATGAGGCTCGTTAGTCTTAACGATGTTCCAAGGCCAACGTTGCACTTATCCATTTCTTCGTTTATTCTTTTTTTGTTTAGTTCTTCAGCAGGAACTTTGAATTTTGCAGACAAATACTTTTTTAAAGAAGCATCAAGAGTACTATAGAATGCTGAACTATTTTCATTAACCAATTGTAGATGGGCACCTTCCAAAGGACTTTCCGGAATTACAAATGCCGGTTCTTCTTTTGGTAAATCCTCCCCAGGAAGATCTACAGGTTCTGTCTTTACAATGGCAGATTTTTTCCTTGATATATTTCTTTGAAATATCCAGAAGATAATACCCACCAACGAAATAATTCCTACGATAAAATATAAAGCATACGTTTTTAGAACATCTGTTATAGTTGTTGGTGTTGCCACTGCTTTATTTGTTACATAAGTATTGTTGCCAACACCTTTACCTTTTGTAACAGTAATAATAAGCGGTTGGGTGAGTAGTGTTTTATAGCTTGCCGATGCGGGGTCAAAATAAGAAAATGAAACTGCCGGAATTGTGTAATTACCGGCTTTAGAAACCGTAAATGGATAAATAAATGTTTTACTGCCCTTCATGGGAACAGCAAACTTATCTATCCCATCGGTTACTTTCGCATCATAGCCATCTATACCTTGCGGCCAATTTATTTTAGGAGCATTAATCAACTGAATATTTCCAGCACCACTTATTACAATTTTCAAATTTCCGGCATCGTCGGTTGTAATACTATTTTTTTGTAATGATGATTGTATTGTAAAATTTCCAACAGAACCTCTGAAATCAGCAGGCTTGTTTTCATCAGGCAAAGGCTTAACAACAATTTCAACAGGTTTGCTTTTTAAAGTAACATGTTGTTCAACTATCGCGTCACCGGGAGTAGTGGCATCAGCAAAATTTTGCATCATATCAAAAAACATATCACCTTGTTGCGCATTGGCATAATCAGCTTTTATAAAAGTAACCTTATTGTCCGCCACTAAAGGGTCTAGTGTTATGGTTCCCGCCTGTAAGGGATACAATTGAACTTTTCTCAGCGTATATACATTATAGTCACGACCATTAATTTTTTCAACCCCCGACGAATTATTATTGTTTAATTCCATCTCACTTACCGAAAATCCGTTGAATGATGGCGCATCAGTAATAGTGGATTCTGAACGTAGCCTTGTACATAACTTAAAAGATGCAACTATTGGCTCGCCTACGTAGCAGCTCGTTTTGCTTACATCTAATTTTATAAAAAGATTCCTTTTTACTTTATCATTTATATTCTCACCCTTCTTTAATATATAATCATCAAACTGGTGAGTTGCCGGCTCTGTTGGAAAATCGAAATTTAAGTTAGCAAAGGGAGAAGAACTGCTTCCTCCCAAAAGCGATAGTGGATTGGAATTACTATTAGCTGTTGAAGGAGATATAGCTGAAGAATTTGTAACCTGAATGTTTAATGAATTACTTTGAAGCTCTTTGCCGTCAACTTTCGCAGTAGCGGGACCTATAGTATAATTGCCCGGCGAATTTGGCTTTAATAAATATCCTATAGAAACATATTGATCAACTTTCCCATTAATACTCGTCATGCCGCTTTCCTGGTTAGGGCCACTTATTACAGAAAAATTTTTAAAAGAAGGAGGATTGATGCTTTCAACATTTGAAGCATGATCTACTTTAAACTGCACCTGCAGGTAATCATTTTTGCCGATCTTTTTTTGAGGACATATTGCAGTAAAATTTGTTTGGGCAAAAGAAATATTCTGCGTTGCAAACGCAATACTAAAAACCAAAAAAAGTAAAAGTTTGGCTAGGCTCTTTTGTAAATGTATAACCATGCGTTCCACAAATCAATATGAAAAACAAATTTACTCTATAATAAAGCTGAATAGAAGTTAAAAAACGCAGGTGCTGTTAAAAAATTTTTAAATAGCATCAGGGAAGATCTCCTAACTGGGGCCTGATAATTATATCCTCCACACAGGCTTGCGGCGAAAGTAAAGACGCGGTATAGATCATTTCCGAAATATCGTTTACTTCCATAATTCTTTCGGGTGCAATGCCAGCATCCGCCCACGACGATGTGTAAACCGCACCCGGATACACTGTGGTTACTTTAATATTAAACGGCTTCAGTTCTTCCCGTAAATTTTTGCTGAAACCCATCAGCGCATATTTACTAATGCTGTAAGAGCCTCCATTTTTGTAAGCAGCCAAAGCAGCAATGGAACACATATTAAATATATGGCCTGATTTTCTTTCCATCATTTGGGGAAGAAAAGCCCTTGTGACATAATAAGCGCTATACAAATTAACAGCTATCATTTCTTCGAGTGTTCCTTCAATCTCATTGTAAATACTTCCGGGCTTAAAGTCGCCAGCATTATTAATTAATATGTCAGGTATAATTCTCTGTTCCTGCAACCATTTTGTAAATTTTTCCGCTGAAGATTTTATACTTAAATCGGCGGCAAAATATTGTACCTGCGTTTCTTTCGCCTCGCTGTTAATTTCTGATGCCGCTTTAAAAAGGTCATTTTCATTTCTGGCACATATAAATATTCTGTTGCCCGCAACGGCAAATTTAGCCGCGAGAGCTTTTCCCATACCTTTGCTTCCACCTGTTATTACAATATTCATTATTTTATTTCGTTGAATTAAAACATGAGAGACAACAAATCTAATCAATCTATGAAACCCACTTCTACGAAATACAAACATCTTTTTTTTGATCTTGATCACACCTTGTGGGATTTTGATGCAAATGCAAAAGAATCGCTTGCAGAAATCTATATTTTCTTTGAATTAGAGTCAAAATTTATTTCTCCCTTTGAATATTTTTATTCAACTTATTTAAAACACAATGCCATATTATGGGACAGGTTTGAAAAAGGATATATTACCAGTGAAGAATTGAAATGGAAACGAATGTGGCGTACGCTCATTGATTTTAGGATTGGAGATGAAAAACTTGCGAAGGACATGAGCGCTAAATTTCTGGAAATACTTCCTACCAAGAAGAAGGTATTTGATTATGCTTTTGAGATCCTTGATTATTTAACTGGAAAAAATTATTCCATTCATCTTATTACTAACGGTTTCGAGAAGACGCAATGGAGCAAATTAAATAACTCGGACCTGGCAAAATATTTTACGCATGTTATTACTTCCGAAACTTCAAACTCTATGAAGCCTCAAAAGGAAATATTCGACTATGCCTTAAAAAAGATAGATGGAAACGTGGAGGAATGTATTATGATTGGCGATAACCTTAATGCCGATATACAGGGCGCTTTAAATGCCGGTATGGATGCAATTTTTGTAAACCACGTCAAGGCAAACCATTCTTTTAAACCAACGCATACCGTCTATCATTTAAAAGAAATTGAATCGATTTTGTAAGGCCTCACCCAACCCCACTCCGAAGGAGAGAGCAAGAAATGTTTTGTACCCTTGCTTTAGAGACTTCAGCTTCTTTACAAATATTTTTAATATTCTTCTGCAACTTCTTCTCCTTTTGCCACGGGCACCAAAGTATCAATAGTTGCCAGGACGGTTACACCACCCTTTACAATTTGATTTAATGTTACATTAAGTTCGGTACCAACAGGCAACAGCACATCAACACGGCTTCCAAATTTTATAAAACCCATTTCGGCGCCCTGTTCTACCAACTGGCCAACCTTTAAATAGTTAACGATACGTTTTGCGACAGCACCAGCAATTTGCTTTACTAAAATAACGGCATTGTCACTTTTAATTACTACAGAATGCCGTTCATTTTCTGTTGAGGATTTTGGGTGCCAGGCAACCAGGTATTTTCCCTTGTGATACTGGCTGTATTCTACTTCGCCCGTCATAGGAATCCTGTTGAGATGCACATTAGCGGGACTCATAAATATAGACACCTGTATGCGTTTATCATGAAAATATTCTGTATCGGTAATTTCTTCAATTACCACAACCTTACCATCGGCAGGGCATATCACCTGGTGATGCGCCACCGTAAAATTTCTGTTCGGAGAGCGGAAAAATGAAATAATAAAAAGAAACATTACCAGGCTTACACCAAAAACAATCCACGACACAACAGGCATTGATGCGCTAAAAAAGTAAAAGAAAATAATATTGACGGCTCCAAAAACCATTGCACTCAGCGCAATTGATTTATAGCCTTCTTTGTGAATGTTCATCCGGTAAGTTTAATCGCAAATATAAAAATTGAGCAGAAGAAAATGGTATTTTATTTATGTCATCGCATAACAAAAAAATAATATACTGCCACAAAAGTTGTGGCAACAAGTAAAGAATCAAACCTGTCTAAAAAGCCACCATGTCCCGGCATTATGGTTCCGCTATCTTTCACGTTAGCCATTCGTTTTAATTTACTTTCCAGTAAATCACCGAGCGTTCCAAAAATTGCGCAACAAGATGCAATCACGATCCAGTTCTTATAGTTATAAAACCCTGTAGCCTTACCAATGAGCGAAATGGTAATGATACAAAGTAATGCTCCGCCGATGGTGCCTTCCCAGGTTTTTTTAGGTGAAATTTTTGACAGCGGAGTTTTTCCGATAAACGACCCAACTATATAAGCCATTGTATCATTGATCCATATTGAAAAAATAATTCCACAGGGAATTATTTTCAAAACCGCATTATCATAGGTGAAATCGTTGCCCAGCCTCATGTATAAGATCAGGACGATAGGTATAGTTATGTACACCAACCCGGCGATACTTATGAATATATAAGAACCAGGATTAATCTTTTTTATAAGCTTTACAAATTCGTACCAGCACCCAAAATGAATAACAATAAAAAGAACAGCAAAACTCCATTGATTCCATAATAAACCAATGAGCATTACAATTACAAAAACGATTGCAGTTAGTGTACGTGTTTTAAAAGCTTTTGTATCCAGGGCCATTAAATAAAATTAAGATTGTTCAGCCGGCCATTTAGTAAAATCGAATTCATCATCGGGGAAATCATCATCTTTAATTTTTGCTCTTTGTATTAAGGATAGTTTTTTGAATTGCATAAACAAGTAATAAATCAAAACAAGTGCTACCACGCCTGCCCAAATAGGAAAATTTTCTTCAATATCTTTTTGGTCTTTGTTTCCTGCAAGCGTAAATACGTAGAGGGCCGTAACCTGTAAACCATTATATAAAAAATGAAAGAGTGCTGAGAGCCAGATATTCCCGCTGTAATAAAATATAAAGCCAAGGATAATGCCTAAGGCAAAACGAACCAGGAAACCATAATAGGAAATGTGAACCAAACTAAAAACAATTGAAGTTATGATGATCGCAATCCATGGGCCTTTAAACCATCGCGTTAAGATATTTTGCAAACCTGCCCTGAAGCAAACTTCTTCAAATATGCCAGGCAATAAGCCAATCATTACTAAGGAAATAATATATTTTGAAAATGAATTGATATTAATAAGAGCAGCTTCTTCAGCGGCTCTTGAATTTTCCATAGCCTTAAACTTGGCAGCCCATTTTATGGGTATGGGAATTATTTTGTTTAGTTCTCCTAAAGCACCGGATAAAGGGAATGTAAGAAACAAAATAGCGAGTATAATGAAGACTTGTTTATAGCTGATGTTTGAGCTAAACCCTATAAACCTGGCAGGCTTACGGTAACTGATAAGCGCAGTAAAATATACAGGTAAAAAGAACATAAAAAAGGTTGAAACTCCCTGTATCGTCATAACCGCGTTATAATATTCTGGCTTCAGCATATCGGTTTCCATAGCGAGTAACGGCCTGCCCGTCATAAAAACCCATATGGCTACAGAAACAATTCCGCCGATTATCAGCCCGGCGCCAACTAACCCCAGCAAAATTCCAAATTGGGCAGGAAAGGTTATACCTTTTGAATTTCTGTCGTTGATTTCCATCTCAAAATTTTAGTGCGTAAATTTACAGCTATTTAGGTAGCAGGTAGCAAGTATCAAGTATCAGGTATCAGGTATCAGGTATCAGGTATAAAGTATCAGGTATAAAGTTTCAAGCATTACGAGTATATGTCTTTAATAGGTAACATACAACTTCCCGATTTTCCTCTATTGCTGGCGCCGATGGAAGACGTTAGCGATCCGCCGTTTCGTGCCGTTTGTAAGGATAATGGAGCCCATCTTATGTATACTGAATTTATAAGCAGCGAAGGGCTTATAAGGGATGCAATTAAGAGTCGTAAGAAACTGGATATTTATGATTACGAAAAACCGGTAGGTATTCAAATTTTTGGCGGCGATGAAGAAAGCCTTTCCCTGGCTGCAAAAATTGTTGATGCTACCAATCCTGATTTATTGGACATTAATTTCGGTTGCCCCGTAAAAAAAGTTGCTTGTCGTGGTGCCGGCGCTGGTGTATTAAAAGACGTGCCCTTAATGGTGCGTTTAACCGACGCCGTTGTAAAGAGTACTTCACTCCCGGTAACAGTTAAAACGAGATTAGGATGGGATGATAATACAAAAAATATTGAAGATGTTGCAGAACGCCTGCAGGACGTGGGTATAAAAGCTTTAGCTATTCATGGCCGTACCCGTACGCAAATGTATAAAGGCGAAGCAGACTGGGCATTGATTGCAAAAGTGAAAGAAAATCCAAGAATCACTATTCCGATTTTTGGCAATGGTGATATTGATTCACCTCAAAAAGCTTTGGAATATAAAAATCGTTATGGTGTTGATGGCATCATGATAGGCCGTGCTGCCATTGGTTATCCGTGGATCTTTAAAGAAATAACTCATTACGTGAAAACAGGTGAAATGCTTCCTCCGCCTACTGTAGAAGAAAGAGTTGCTGTATGCAAAAAGCATTTAATAAAATCGGTTGAATGGAAAGGCCCCATTGTTGGCGTAAATGAAATGCGCAGACATTACACCAACTACTTAAAGGGAATGCCCAATATAAAAGAATACCGTCTGAAGTTGGTAACGCTAAAAGAAGTTGATGAAATTTTGGAGGTGCTGGATGAAATTGTTGATCAATATAATGGTTATGAATTTCAGCGAACTGTTATTGAATTAATTAACTATCATGAAAAATGTGCGGTATAACCTGTCCGACGGCTACCGCCGTGCCGACAGTTGAATATCAAGCGGCGAAACTGACGAAGAAAATACATTTAAAAGATCGCCATTTTCGCTAACTAAATATTTATAAAAATTCCATTCAGGCTCTTTATTATTCCATCCGTTCTTTGTTTCATCACTCAACCACTGGTAAACGGGTTGTTTATTGTTTCCTTTTACTTCATCCTTTTTGAAAAGCTGGAAGGTTACACCATAATTTACGTTACAGAATTCAGCAATTTCTTTGTCGCTGCCCGGCTCCTGGGCGCCAAAATTATTAGAAGGGAAGCCAAGAATTACTAAATCCTTCCTTTGCATATGCAATCGCTCCAATTCGGCATATTGAGGAGTGAAGCCGCATTGGCTGGCAACATTGACAAGCAAAACTTTTTTGCCTCTATATTTTTCAAACTCAATTTCTTCCCCGGAATTGGTAATTGCTTTTAATGAATAAAAATTAGCAGGAGCATTTTTATTTGACATATTATTTTCAGTTTTTATTCCCAAGCCGATTCGTCTTGAAATTTTCATTCGTAAAGAATATGATGCGGTAATTATTTTGCTTAACAAACTCATGTAGAGAATGGAATATTTTGATTTGAACACGAAAAAATGTAAATTAATTTCTTCGCCATTTATAACAATAATTCTGTTTTATTGTTTTAAGCGTTTTGAATTTTCAACAAAACTACTTTGGCTAAAATGTCATCACGTTAACAAAAGATAAGAAATGAAGAAATGTTTATTATACTATCGAATCAGTTTTTTAAACCACATTAATTTTCCTTTAAATGGCGGATATTTTAAAGAAGGATCTATAGCTGTGGATGTTTTTAAAACAGGTTTCAAATGAGTAAAAACCTTAAAAGTATTTTTGCCGTGATAG
>Ga0157373_10000926_pt1 | contig 22727 bp, 21 predicted proteins | sample C65metaG_FD_113460 | JGI IMG/M metagenome (GOLD analysis project Ga0157373, IMG submission 113460) | Corn rhizosphere microbial communities from Kellogg Biological Station, Michigan, USA - C6-5 metaG | ecosystem: Host-associated > Plants > Roots > Rhizosphere > Soil | place: USA: Michigan... | reverse complement strand
TAGGGATAAATTTTTATTTAGCTAAAAGATTGCCTTTATCTTATTAAAGCGTTAAAAAGTATTGAGGCGTACCCCCGGTGTGATGCGCATTTCCTCTATATTCTCATTATAGGCCTGCCCATTTATATAAAGCCTGGTTTTAGGGAACATGACAATTATTTTGTTACGTTGTTCGGGTTCAATCTGTCCGTAAAGCCACATCACACCAATTGGTACTTTAGCCATTTCAGCAGGGATAACATTGAACTTATTCATAAGTACAGGTTTGGGTTAACTAAAGCTAACATATTTTCATGATTAACAAAAGCTGTGATTCAACCCAGACCCAAATTCCATAACACATTGTTAAGTTTAAAAAAACTGCGGGGTAGCAACTTGCGTATTTAATATATATATATCAACCATAAATAATTTGTATGTATAATAAAAGTGTAATAGCTGCTAATATTAAAAGCGCCAGGTTATTTAGAAATTACTCGCAAGAGTATTTGGGTTTGCGGCTTAATATATCGCAGAACGCGTACAGCAAAATAGAGGTAGGCCGGTCGAATATCAGCTTACAACGAATATTTGAAATAGCCGAGGTTTTTGAGGTTGACGTGCGCGATTTAATAGATACGCAAAAACCATTTTCGGTAAAAATTGCTGGCAATTAGCCTATTATTTAAAGTTCAACGATAACGGGATGGTCGCTTAAAGTTAAGGTTAGCGAGCTGCTGCTTTTAAGGGCTTGCTGTACCGATTCACTAATGGTTGGATCATAAACTTTTATGGTAGCCTGTTTTTTGCCGAAATTCAGTTTCACCTTATCGGTGCCATTGGCTTTTTCATCCCATATCACCAATTGAAACTTGCCATTACTGTTTTGCAACAGCAGATCATGAACGGTTTCAGGCTGATTATCGATAACGTAAGCCAGCGTACCAAGCTTTTTGACTACACCTTTATCGGCCAGTATCGTGGTGAAATTATGCAGATAAACCGCTGCTTTACGCGGCGTATAATCTTTCTGATAAAACCCGAACGACTGGTTCCCCTCCTCGTCCGACCTATCGCGCAGCAAATAAATAGCCGTATAGCTCCACTTGCGTTTAAACTGCGCCAGATAAAGGTTAAGGTATAGACGCGCCTGTTTCTCTTCGGTAAAATCATTTTGGATCGTTACGCCGGTTTCGGTAGTTACTTTAGGTAAATCAGCCAGTTGTTCCTCGGTATAGCCCGCAAACTTATTGCGCCAGGTTTTGCCGTAATTACCATACAGGCCGTCTACCTTACACAGGTGACCGGGATCCGCGGCGTTCCAGGTTTGGTTGTCGTACAATCCTTTGTGATTAGGGTGTGAAAAGTAATTGTGACAGGTAGCGTAGTCGGCATATTGCGTACCGGCGGGCATTACGGTGTTTGCCCCGGTAGGGATAGTTAAAAATTGTAAACCGACGTTGTCAACCTGTGCGCCGCCCTCGGTAAGGTTCCAAACGGGATATTTTTTTAGGCCGGCATCTGCTTTTACAGATTTATATAATTCATTTTGCAAAGTAGCGACGCCTACCCAGCTCTCATTTTTGCCGCTCTTTTGGCCGTTATAGTTGATGGTCCAGTTGTTAGGCTCATTATTGCCTTCAAAAGCAAGCAATGCATCCATATCGGCGAGCATGTGTGCTCCTTTTAGTAATCGGGGGATATCTGTTCCGCCACTCATCAATCCGTAGCTGTATTTTACACCGGTTTCGCGGTGCAGGGTTTTATAATCATCGGCTGTGGCATTACCCTCATAGCCCGAGCGTATCCACCGAATACCCGTGTATTTAATAGCGTCGATGGTTTTCTCCAACTTCTCGCCACGAGTAGCAATAGCCGAGTTAACGCCAATGCTGCTCAGAAACTCATTGGTACTCAGCGCCGATATAGGTTTTATTGGTTCAGGTTTATCTACAGAAAAAAACAAAGTAGCAGTGAACAAGGCAGTCAGAAGGGTGAATTTCATCACGTAGATTTATTGGTTGGGGAAAGATACAAAAAATGACGAGGTCAAAGAGGACTATGCTTTGTAAAAGCTTTGAAACCATCTGCCGTTTAAACATATCTATCCGTATATTGTATTAACAAAACGAACTACACACGCAACCAAAATGAAAACAACCCAATTTAAAAGATTAATGCTGAGCGCGGCATTTGTCACCGCATCAGGCCTGGCTATGTGCCAGACGGCGGATACCACTAACCATGTAGAAACCCGCCCACCAAACAGCGATTATAAACCGGCATTTGTAGGCCAAACCCGCATTCATGGTGTAAAAACCGGTATGCCTGTTGAAGCTACGGTAATTAACAGCGATCTGAAATCGCCGTGGGGTATTCATGTTTTACCTGACGGACGTTTCCTGATCAGCGGCAAATCAGGCACCATGCAGATTTTAAAAATGGATGGCAAACTGGATAAACAGATCACGGGTTTCCCCAAAGTATTATTCGACGGCCAGGGCGGGATGCTGGATGTAAACATTGACCCTGATTTTGTGCACAACCGCATGGTATATTGGGATTATGCCGAGCCAAGCGACGAAGGCGCAACATTGGCCATTGCCAAAGGCAAATTATCGGCCGATGAGACCAAGCTCGAAAACGTAGTAGTTATTTACCGCGCAGAGCCCAAATATAAAGGCACCTTACAATACGGCTCACGTATTTTGTTCGATAAAAAAGGCGACATGTTTGTGAGCACCGGCGAGCGTGCCGGCTCAGATATCCGCATGAAAGCGCAGGATCTGGGCGCTACCATTGGCAAAGTTATCCATATCACTAAAGACGGTAAGCCGGTACCTAACGGCCCGTTTGCTAAGACACCGGGCGCCAAGCCTGAGATATTTGCCTACGGTTTCAGAAACCCTGAGGGCATGGCCTGGAACCCCGTAACCGGCGAACTGTGGGAAGACGAGTTCGGCCCGCGCGGTGGTGATGAGATCAATATTATTCGTGCAGGCGGCAACTACGGTTGGCCCTTGGTAACTTATGGTATCGAGTATAGCGGCCAAAAAGTTTATGATGGCATCCAGCAAAAAGAGGGCGTAACCCAACCCGTTTACTATTGGGACCCAAGCATATCGCCATCGGGTATTGCCTTTTATACCGGCAACCTTATCCCCGAGTGGAAAAATAATTTAATGGTTGGCGGTTTAGGTGGCACCCAGATTGCCCGCCTGGTAATTAAAGATAACCATGTAATTGGCGAAGAACGCCTGTTCAAAAGCAAAAATGAACGCTGGCGCGCTTTAACCACCGGCAAGGACGGCGCTTTGTATGCCGTTACCGATAATGGCAGGCTGTATCGCATTGCTCCGGCGAAGTAATTGGACAAACCTATTAAAAAGCGGCTGTTTCGAAATGAGATAGCCGCTTTTTGTTTTGTCGCCGATGTAATGTGCAATTAAAAACCTTTTTTTTCATTCTTTATGCTCTCTCATGACAAATAAAAAAGCAGTCATTGCGAGGAACGAAGCAATCTCTACACGATAGCGGCTCAGAGATCGTCACGCTCGTTCCTCACTCACCATGACGTGATGGGGAGAATGACAAGCAAGATGTATATTATATAAAACGTTTGTATACTTTTGCCCTTATCTATGATCATTAACGTATCATCACTTCAAGAACTTCCGCGGGCTGCGGCGCAGCTTATAGACTTTGCGGGCAATGAAAAGGTTTTTATTTTTAAGGGCGATATGGGTGCCGGCAAGACCACTTTTATCAAAGCCATCTGCGAAGCGTTGGGCGTAAAGGAAGGTGTTACCAGCCCAACCTTTGCCATCGTGAACGAATACAAAAGCACCGGCAAAAAAATATATCACTTTGATTTTTATCGCCTGAAAACACAAACCGAGGCTTTGGACATGGGCGCCGAGGAGTATTTTTATTCGGGCAATTACTGTTTTATTGAGTGGCCCGAAAAAATACCTGATATGCTGCCTTTGCACTATATGAGCGTAAACGTTAAGGTTTTAGCTGAAGGGGCGCGCCAAATAACACTTGAAAAAGTCTGACAGAATTTTATTACCTTCAACATTCTAAAAACAGATTATGAGTTCAGGGAAATACAGCGGCTTTTCTGATGTCGCGAAACAGGCCATGATGCAGCCTCAGGAATCGATGCTTGAGGTCAAGAAAAAGAAAAACACACTTTACATAGGCATCCCCAAAGAGATCTCCTTTCAGGAAAACCGTATTCCGTTAACTCCGCTTTCGGTAGCATTGCTGGTAAACAACGGGCACGAGGTTATCCTGGAAAGCAATGCCGGCAAAGCTGCCAAGTTTTTAGATAATCATTATTCAGAGCAAGGCGCTAAAATTGTTTTTGACACCAAAAAGGTTTACGAAGCCGATATCATTATCAAAATCGCTCCGCCGACGATGGAAGAGGTTGAGATGATGAAGCCTGGCCAGATATTATTATCAACCCTGCAAATATCATCGCTTAAGCCTGACCTGCTAAAAGCGATGCTGAAAAAGCAGATCACTGCACTATGCTTTGAGCACCTGCGCGACGAAGACAATACCCTAACCGTGGTACGCGCCATGAGCGAGATTGTGGGCGCAACTTCCATCCTGATAGCTGCCGAATACCTGAGCAATATTTTTGGAGGCAAGGGCCTGATGCTGGGGGGCATTACCGGCGTACCGCCTACAGAAATTGTGATTTTAGGCGCCGGTACCGTAGGCGAATATGCTACCCGTACCGCTATAGCCTTAGGCGCCGAAGTAAAAGTATTTGACCCTTCACTCTATAAGCTGCGCCGACTGCAGACCAATATTGGCACCAAGGTATTTACATCGGTAGTGCAGCCTATTGTTTTGGAAAAAGCTATTACCACCTGCGATGTGGCCATCGGCGCCATTCGTGCAGAGGACGGCCGCAGCCCTTGTATTGTGTCTGAGACTACGGTAAGCAAAATGAAACCCAACTCGGTGATCGTTGACGTAAGCATTGACCAGGGCGGATGTTTTGAAACTTCTGAAATTACCAACCATACGCATCCTATTTTCCGCAAGCATGATGTGATACATTATTGCGTGCCCAATATTGCATCGCGCGTGGCGCGCACCGCTACCTATGCGCTTACCAATATCTTTGCACCCATATTACTGGACATGGGCGAACACGGCGGCATCAAAAATGTTATCTGGCAAAAACCGGGCATACGCGAGGCTGTATATATTTACCAGGGTCACCTCACCAATAAATATATTGCCGAGCGCTTTAATATCCCAAGCAAAGATCTTGACCTGCTCATAGTAGCGCAGCGTTAATTCTGCGAAGGCCTCAACCAAATTCGCTTTGAATAATTGGGCTGAAGCCCATACATGTGCCTTCTTTTTCCGTCGATTAAAGTTGACGGCTATGAATAATGGTTGTCTTTAAACGGCTTGTTACAATTCAAACATTTGTTTTTTTGAACAAAGGCATTAAAATTGCTTAGTCCCACAATAGCAGCAATTGATTTATAATGAGATTCTTCAGTAAAACCTATCTTAAAAGGCTCTGGAAAGTGTTGGTGGCCACGTTTAGCGGCTTTATTAACGATAACGGCATGAAGCTGAGCGCATCACTTGCTTATTATACCGTTTTTTCGATGGCGCCGCTTTTAATTTTGGTCATATCATTAGCCGGTTTGTTTTTTGGTAATGATGCTGCAACCAACCGTTTATATCCGCAGATAGCCCAATACGTGGGCTCGCAGGCCGCAGTACAGATACAGGACATGTTGAAGAGCCTGGCATTTTCAGGCAAAACGGGCTTAGCAGTTGTGGTAGGTGTAGCCACATTGATGATAGGCGCCAGCAGTATTTTTGTTGAAATACAAGACTCTTTAAATATCATCTGGAGGGTAAAGGCGAAACCAAAAAAAGGCTGGCTTAAGCTGCTGCAAAATCGTTTTTTATCATTTTCCCTTATCGTTAGTCTGGGCTTTTTGCTGTTGGTATCGTTGGTTGTCAACTTTATAATGGATGCCTTAAGTAAACAGTTGGGTTATTTTCTGCCAGACTTTACTAATGTCCTGATAAAATGCATTAACCTGGGTATTACGCTTATTGTTATTTCAACCTTATTTGGTATCATATTTAAGGTGCTGCCGGATGTTAAGATCAGGTGGAAAGATGTACGTTCGGGCGCGATTTTTACCGCCATTTTGTTCATGCTGGGCCAATACGGTATCGGTGTATATCTTCGATATACAGCCCAAAGCTCAGCCTACGGTGCTGCAGGGTCGATCATTTTGTTATTACTTTGGATCTACTATACGGCAGCCATACTTTATATAGGCGCAGAGTTTACGCAAGTTTATGCAGAAGCTATAGGTTGTAAAATTGAACCTGCCGAATATGCGGTGTCCGTTATCCAAACCGAGGTTGAGCACGAGGTTAAAACACTTCCGCCGCAAAACCCTGAACTGAAAGGCAAACTTGAAAAACCCAAAAAAGACAGCCCGCCTGCATCCAAAACCAATTGAATATGAGTTAACAAAGTTTGCGTCAATGACGTAACTTTTTGTTAATTTTAATATCCAATTGTATATCTCAATATAAAAAGGTGTGGTGGCATAAATACTATCTATCTGTTGTTCTGGCTACTATAATTTGCTGTCATAGCACAACTGCGAGTGCCCAATCATTCAGGATGAAGGAGCCCGGAAGCGTCGAAACCATCCGCTTTGACCTGGTTCGAAACCTCATCGTTGTTCAACTAAAAATCAATGGCCACGGCCCCTATAACTTTGCTCTTGATACCGGCGTAGGTTATATGTTGATTACCGAGCCTTCGCTGGTTGATTCATTACACATTATAAGCCAACGCACCATCAAAATACAAGGAGTGGGCGAAGGAACAACGTATGAAGCACACATAACCGGCCCGTTAAATATTGAGATGCCGGGCTTAATATGCAATGATATAAGCGCAGCATTATTTACTAAAGACCAGTTTGGCCTCTCGGCTTATGCCGGTCGTACCATTCATGGCCTTCTAGGCTACGAGTTTTTTAGCCAGCTTGCGGTTAAGATAGATTTTGAAGATAGTTCGCTCGTGGTATCGGCGCCAAAAAATATGCGGTATTACAGGCGCGCCGTTAAACTGCCCATTACTATTGAAGATCGAAAGCCATACCTTATCGCAAACGTCACCTTTGCCAATGGCACCACTAAACAAAGCAAATTACTTATAGATCTGGGCGCCGGGCATTTTATATCAATGGAAAATCTGGCCAACGATAAAATACTGCAGCCTAATCGCATCAGTGCCGATCTGGGCGTGGGGATAAATGGCACATTGAGCGGTTATTTAAGTCGCATTAAAGCGGTTGAGTTAGGAAAATACAACGTCAAAGATATTATTGCGGCGTTTCCGAACAATTTTAGCGTTCCGCCGTCTGTATCGCGCGATGGCAGCCTGGGAATAGGCCTGCTCAAAAAATTTAAGGTAATTTTTGATTATCCTAATAACGCCATATACATTAAACCCGGGGTAGCGTATCGTAAGCATGATGAACATGATATGAGCGGCATGACCTATTACGGCATCATGGACAACGATTTAATACATGTAGTGATTGACAAGGTTGAACCGGGATCTGCAGCTAGTAAGGCGGGAATAAAAAAGGGAGATGAACTGGAGATAATTGATACTAGCTTAGTTGGCAATATGTCTTTGCAACAAATTGACGACTTGTTTCAATCCAGAGACGGCAGGTCATTTCTTCTGATAATAGTGCGCGATAAAAAGTATGTAGCTGTACGGTTAACCCTTAAACGAAGGGTTTAGCGGGAAAATTTCTGCAGCTATTTTAGCTGACTGATGTTTTCAAAAAATGCAGTTTGCAAATCCAATAACGACCTCACATTCACTTTCTCACCATACATATCAAAGCACAGAAATTTTGAATTTTTAAGATCCCCATCTTTGGCTTTTTCCAAAAAATTAAAGGTCTCAAAAAAATAGTGATTAGTGGTCACATTATTTCGCTTATTAGTTTGCGAGGTATTGAGCCTGAATCCGATGGAATCAATCCATTTGTGCACTTTTGCGTGCAGGTTGCGCATGCTACTCATAGGTTAATGTTTAGTACATTAACGTCGGCAAAAAACATATGTTTTAATTAATATGCATTAATTTATAAACAGATGTTAACTAGGTGTAAAGAAAAGTGTAAAGATATGTGTAAAGCAATTATACAAAATACTGGTGTTAGTTAGGGCTTCTTATTTATGCCGATTTGCATTACTTTGGGCCAATGCTTAACGACAAAAAATTTACACGCACGCGCATTGCGCCGACACCCAGTGGCTACCTCCATTTGGGCAACGCCTTGTCGTTTGCTTTAACTGCGGCTATTGCCCGCAGTACCGGCGCGAAGATTTTGTTTAGGATAGATGATCTGTACCAGCAGCGGTTAAATCTGGATTATGTGCAGGATGTTTTTGATACACTTAACTTTTTAGAGATACCGTGGGATGAAGGTCCGCGTAATGTAATTGAGTATCATGACGAATGGTCGCAAATGCGGCGTATGGATATGTATCATGATGCCCTGCAACAACTGGCCGAGCAGCACAACGTATTCGCCTGCAAATGCTCGCGGTCGCAATTGCAAGGCAGCAGCTATCCCGGCAACTGCATTAACAAATCCATTCCATTGGACACCCGCGAAACCGCCTGGCGCCTGTTTACCGACGACCGGTCCATCAGCCTCAAAACATTAACCAAAGGCATCATAACTACCCGCTTACCTGAAACCATGAAAAACTTTGTGGTGAAAAAGAAAGACGATCATCCGGCTTATCAATTAGCCTCGGTGATTGATGACTTGCATTTTGAAGTTGATCTGGTGGTACGTGGCGAGGATCTTTATCCCTCAACCCTTGCGCAGTTGTTTTTGGCTAACGTATTGGACGATTCAAGATTTCAGGATATCACCTTTTATCATCATCCTTTAATCATGGAAGATGGCGATAAAAAGCTCTCCAAGTCTGCCGGATCAACGTCTATCAAATATCTGCGCAAAAAAGGCAAAACGGCAACGGATGTATACCGGATGATAGGTTCAATACTGGGCACAGCAAAACCACTTCAGCGTTTCGAAGATGTCGCTGACGCCTTGCTTTAATACCTACCGGAAAAATTATTGGATTATTTTACGCGCTTAAGCGTTCCGGAAAACGTAGTGCCCTGGAAACCTATTACCACGTTCATCTTGTCGCCTACAATCTTGCCTTTTACGTACTGCACAGCAAAGCCATTATAGGTAAAGGGCTTAAATGTGATATCTGAACCGTTTATCACCCCATTTTTAAGAGGGATATCGCCTATTTCAGTGCTAACGGTACCGTTAACCAAGCCTTTATCCTCTTTCATATTTACCGTAACATCGTACAACAAAGCAATGGTACCTGACCATTTCCCACTTGCACTTTCGGCATAGCAAACTACAGTGGCTATTAACACCACCAGCATTGATATTAAAAAGTACTTCTTCATCTCTCTCCTTTTTGCGCTATTTGTAATAATAGACAAAAATACGGCATCGCGGTTTAATGTATTCAAATTTTTATACAAACTAATTCAAAAAGCTGTATTTTTAATTTATTATGAGATCATCGCAAAACCGCAGATCGGCTATTAAAAATATAATAACCGGCACCGGGGCCGTAGCTGCCGCCGGAGCTTTGTCTGCATTTAAACCGTCACCTGTGACTAATACTAAATCTGAAGAACTTAAAGGCAATATTAACCACTCGGTATGCCGCTGGTGCTTTCAAAACATCGATCTGGATACTTTATGTAAAGCCGCCAAAGACATGGGCATGAAAGCCATCGACCTGATAGGTCCTGACGAATGGCCCATCGCTCAAAAACACGGCCTCTATTCATCAATGTGTAACGGACCGGGTGTATCTATTCCTTTTGGCTGGAACGATCCGGCAAAACACGAAAAACTGATAAAAGACTACAGCGACCTGATACCGAAAGTAGCAGCCGCAGGTTATAAAAACCTGATCTGCTTTAGCGGTAACCGCGAAGGTAAAGACGACGAAACCGGCCTTGCAAACTGCGTAACCGGGCTAAAGCAAATATTGCCGCTGGCCGAAAAACACGGCGTTGTATTGTGTATGGAACTGCTTAACAGCAAAGTTAACCACCACGATTACCAATGCGACCGCACCGACTGGGGCGTTAAACTTTGCAAAGCATTAGGCTCTGAAAACTTTAAACTGCTGTATGATATCTATCACATGCAGATTGATGAGGGCGATGTGATTGCCACCATCCGCAAAAACATTCATTATTTGGCACATTTCCACGTGGCCGGTGTGCCGGGACGTAATGAGCCTAATGAGACACAGGAGTTATACTACCCGGCTGTTATTAAAGCCATTAAAGATCTTGGCTTTAAAGGCTATGTAGCCCAGGAGTATCTGCCGAAAGTACATGATCAGGATCAACAGATAGCATCGCTTAAAGCTTCTATGTTGATTTGTGATGTATAAATAATATCACCGACACGTCATTGCGAGGAACGAAGCAATCTCTACACTGCTTAGCTTCAGTAACTATCGTGTAGAGATTGCCACGCTCGTACCGCGCTCGCAATGACGTGTCTGGAAAAAACGGATAAAGAAAAGGCCTTCTGAACGTTCAGAAGGCCTTTTCTTTATCCGTTTTATCGGGATATATTATTTAGCAACAGCCGGCTGTTTTAAAGTCAATTTAACTGGCTGGCCATTAAAAGTAGTGGTTAAAACCAATTTGCCATCGGCAATAGTGCCTTTGTAAACAATAGGTTTGTCGTTAAAGGTGGTAGTGAACTGAATGTTATTACCATCAATTTTACCATCAGAGATAGTGTTTTTGCCCATCTGAGCAGCTACAAACGGAGTGTAACCAGCTTCATCAGGATTTTCTGATTTTGGATTGTTATCAACTAAAGCGAAAACACCGGTTAATTTGGCGCCATCGGTTTTTAATGTAAGCGATAAGTTATACTGCCCCTCAACCAAACCTTTCCAAACACCGTCAACACTGGCTGCTAAACATACGGTAACTGCAGTAAGTACCACAACGGCTGCTAATAATACCTTTTTCATTTTTTTAATTTAGTTTTTATTGTTTTTTATTCGATTACAAATATTATCAAAATAACCCATATTTACTGTAACAGTTTCGTTTTAAAACTGTAACGCTTGTGTATCCCTGCTTGCGGCGGCTTCTGCCCTGATGCTTACCTTGGTGGGTAATACCCCATTTTCGTCAAAAATCACTATCGTGTTTTTTCCCGGTTTTAGCCAGCAGTCAGGAATGTACATTCCGCTTATTTTGATCTTTTCCGGGTATCGCCCCAGATTATGCCCGTTAACCCATACCGAACCCGAGCTCAGGCTGGTAGTAATAACGCGCCATATAACATTTGAGTATGTATAACCGCTAAGGTTTAATGTGGTTTTATAAAATTGTGGCTTACGCGATGATTTTGCAGGCAGTTTAGACCATCCCCGGGCCTCTTTATCAAAGCCAATAACACATCCATCGCCTGCCGACGTGCCGCATGGGCCGCCTTGCATACGCCAGTCGGTTACCGCTATCGGGGGACTTTTATCGTCAGCGTTTTTTAAAGTCACCTTGCCCCAAATGCCTTTTCTGTCCAGCGTATCAATCTCACCAACTTTAAAGATTAATTTGTTGCGGCCGATGTGCGAGGCAAAAATGGTCAGCGTATGGGTAATACCGCCCTTTAAATTTAAATGCAGCGTGTCCGGAAACATCGCCGAAGTATCTACCCGCTTACCATCCAAAAACACTGCACCACCTTCAGGAGCCTTGCGCAATTGCAGCAAGTAATGGCCGGTAATTTTTACATTTAATTTGGTGCGATACCAGGCATAGGCGGTAATATCGCCATCGGCACCCATTTGTTGTGGGTCCGTGGTGTGTAGCCAGGTTTTATCGTTGAAATTTGATAATGCCGGCGACGAGGCATCTTTTGCTTGCCAGGCTCCTAATTTTAGTTGCTGCGGGTGCGGGTATGTTTGGAAATGATGAAGTTCTTCGTTTGAATTTCCGAGATTATATATCCAAAAATGTTTTTCTGATTTGTTTTCCCAGGGAGTTTCAAACGTAAAATCTTTGGCAGTTACATTAGCCACATAATGAGGTCCGACAATCACTTTGTGATCCTCCTGATCAAACCAACTACGTGTAGCAAGCTGATTACTTGCAACAATGATCTTGATCGAATCTTTCCCGGCCACAAAAGTATAAACAGCAGGCACCGCCGCAACGGTGCTGTTAAAAGCTAACCATCCATCATCGCCATTAAAAACAGATGAATCACTCCCTACGTCTGTACCCTTCTGTATGTCAAAAAACAGTTGTGCCTTAGATCCCTCATCACCATAAATCAATATTGCCGTAGTTTTCTCATGCTTTATGATGGAATAAATTCTTGTAGGCGCCCAAGCCAATTTTACTTTTGGAGCTATGGCATAATTTCGCACCACAGGCATAATTTCACCGGCAGACAGTTTGATTTGAGATGAAGTTTTCACCGGGACATCTGGTGGAGATTTCAATTCAAATGAAACCGCAACCGAATCCGGATTGTCCAAAAAAGCGATAGTCCCCACGGGACTTTTGCGAGCGGTTACCTTAATAATAGTGTCTGATATCTGTGGTAGATCGCGGCGGTCGTCCAAACTATTCTCCAGCACATCCTGAAAACTGCGGGCAAACCAGTTGGCGCGTTTAAAGCTATAGTATATCGGTCGCAAATCGCCGGTTTGGCCTACTGCTGCGCCATAGTCGTACGAGGCAGCATTTTCGCGGTCATTATTGTATTCGAAGTTAGAGCCGCCATGCGCCATATAGACATTGTAACCGTTGCCACCGTGCGCTATGATCTTCCAGGTGCGGCGGTCATATAAAGTCGAATCCATTTCCTGCGGACCGTAATTTAAAAACCACACGCCCCAATATTCGGGACTAAACCAGGGGTTGGGCCTGCCGGGGTCATCCAGGCTGGCATAGTCGCTGGCCGGGTCGTTGCCCGAATGCAGTCCGCTGAAAAAATAAGGAACCTGCAACCCCAACTCAAGGGATTTGGATTGCAGATGTTTAAAATAAGCATTGGGCACTATGGTACCCCAACCTGCACGATGCTCATTTTCTAACTGTACCATAATGATAGCGCCACCATGGTTTATTTGATTGCGCGATACAATCGGCATCAGTTTATCAAAATATTTATCTACCGCCGACAAAAATTGTGGATTATCCTCGCGTACGCGCAAGCCTTTTTTAAACCTGAGCCAGATAGGATATCCGCCCATATTCCACTCGCCGCAATAGTATGGACCCACACGCACAATGGCATACATACCCATACTTTTAATCAGCTTTAAATAGGCGTCCAGATCGTGGTCGCCGGTAAAATTGAACCGCCCCTCTTTGGGTTCGTGAAAGTTCCAGAAGGTATACATCTCTACAGCATTGAAACCGGCGCGCTTAAGACGCAGCAGGCGGTCATGCCACAAGGCACGCGGCACGCGTGCATATTCCATTCCGGCAGAAGCGATGAAGGTGCGTTTGCCGTTGATCAGAAATCCGCGGGCATCGTAATCAATAAACGGCTTAGCTACCGCTGCGGCCGGAAACATGTGGTCGTTACGCGATGGCGTGCCGGTGCCGGGTTGGGCGATGGCAACTTCGCCAATCGCCAATAAAAGGAATCCAAACAGGGCTGTCACCCTGAGGCACCCGAAGGGTGAGGATAGGCCTTTGCCCGCGCCCTTCGACAGGCTCGGGGTGACAGCCATCTCCAGGATACCCGCGTTTACCTTATCACTATAGACATTTCGCATCATCGCGCAATTTAATATAAAAACAAAAAAGGAGGCAACCGGTGTGGCGCCTCCTTTTTATATTTAGCTGGTAAGTATTAAATACCGCTCAGTTTCCAAGGCTGTCTATATTCGCGTTTAACGAATTGGTTAACCTCGTCAACGTTGGTAACTTTTAAGTTTGCAGCGTCATAGATCAAGTCGATGTAACGAGCCGGGAAGTCAGCACCTCTGCGACGACGACCTTCAACTTGTGCACCGGCAGCATCAGCAATTTTAGGGATGTTAACACCTCTGATAGCCAGGTTACACATTAACATTGCTTCTGTTAACAAAGCAGCTTCTTCAAACGGAGAGCTGGTTTGCATGTTACCGTAGCCGGCTAAGCAAGATTCAACCCACTGAGCGTAGTGACCTTCGGTACCATTTTTAACACGGGCAAATTTTTCAGGAACGTTCAGGTCGTCCATTTTTGATACCGGTAGCAGACGTGCACGTGCAGCGTAGCAACCTGCAGTCATTTTACCTTTGGTACCAATAAATAACATACCGCCGTCACCTTCGCCCCAATGTTCTGATGGATCCAGTTCTTCAGGGCGTGGAGGAATCATACCGCCATCTAACCAATGTACTTTAACCGGGCCACTGGTTTTCTCAGTTTTAGGGAAAGTCATAGTAGTGAAGCTTGAAGCCGGACCGGTTTCTAATGAACCACCCTGACCAACGCTGGTTGACACTTTCTCAACATATTTAAGACCCAGTACTTTCATTGGGCCGTGCAGAATGTGTGCACCCATATCGCCCAATACGCCGGTACCGTAATCCCACCAGCCTCTCCAGTTAAACGGCAATACTTTTACGCCACCTGGTTGGTCTGTACCAATAGGGAACGGTCTTTCTTTAGCAGTACCTTGCCATAAATCCCAGTTAAGGGTGCTTGGCGGGGTAGTTGATTGAGCAGGCCATTTCAAACCTTGCGGAGTGTTAGCGCCGTACCAGCCTTGAGGCCATACCGGACGGTTAGTCCAGCACCATACTTCGGTAACATCACCGATAAGGCCGGCATCATACCACTCCATCATTTGACGAACACCGTCAGAAGATGAACCCTGGTTACCCATCTGGGTTTGTACTTTGTATTTTTTACCCATGTTAGCCATCATACGTGCTTCGTACACGTCGTGAGCCATTGGTTTTTGTACGTAAACGTGTTTTTTTAACGACATTGCTGCGGTAGCAACAACAGCGTGGGTATGATCTGGAGTAGCGCAATGCACAGCATCAAAGTTTTTGTGCTCTTTGTCAAACATTTCTCTCCAATCAACATATTTTTTTGCGTCAGGATATTTGTTGAACACGTGTGCTGCATAGTCCTGATCAACATCACATAAAAATGCAGGTTTAGCTTTACCGCTCGCCACAAATGCAGCATTATCGCTTGTACCTTTACCGCCCAAACCCACACTCGCATAATATAAGGTATCACTTGGTGCTCTGTAGCCTTTACCCAGTACAAAACGAGGTACAATGGTAAAGCCGGCAGCCGCAAGAGAACTTGTTTTCACAAAATCTCTTCGTGAAGTTCCGCCTGCCTTTTCTTCATTTTCTTTCATGTTATTAATTTTAATGTTGGATGTATGTTTTGTTAAATGTTGTTCAATAAATCTGTAGCCATTACACACCAGCTCAACAAATAAATACTATTCTGAACGAGTTTTGTGTGCTTAATTGGTTTAAATTTGGATGCTTTTCCCTTACATCCTGACGAAGGATGAAGTTATAAATTAATTACGAATAACTAAAAAAAATTGGGGAATACAACGTAACATTTTTAATATACATTTAGCTAACAGATATATTGGGGCCGACGAATGTGTGCCATCGATTGCCATTTGATACAGATCATATAATCTGCATTGTTGCGGCGGTTTACCAACAAAAAAGACAGATTTTTGTAATTTTTTGCAGGCGTCGAGCATTTTTTCACATTTTTTTAACTTTCAGTGTATAAATAACACCTAAAAAAACAGCATTTTTAGCCTCAAACAAGCATTTATTCTGTCATTTACACCAATTGTCAGGCATTTAGCCTCATATATTGACTAAAAGATTATCAGATATTTCAAAATACATGTTACTTTTGCCCCCGACCATAACTATTTATGAGCAATACATCGTCACCACTTAAAGTATTATCTGTCGATATTGGCGGTTCGCACATCAAAGCTACTGTGCTTGATGAAGACGGCGCCATGTTAGTGAGCTACAGTAAAGTAGAAACACCTCAGCCGGCTAATCCTGAAAATGTGGTGGCTGCTATCAAAAAACTAGCCGAGCCATTTAATGATTATAACCATATATCGGTAGGTTTCCCCGGCTACGTTCGCGATAATATCGTGAAGACAGCCCCTAATCTGGACAATGAAGCCTGGACAAATTTCAACCTGGGTAAAAAACTTGAACAAGAACTGGGTTGCCCGGCAGCGGTAGTAAATGATGCCGACATGCAGGGCCTTGGCGTAGTAAGCGGCAAAGGTTTGGAACTGGTAATTACCCTGGGCACCGGTTTTGGTACTGCTTTATTATTGGATGGTAAACTGTTGCCGCACCTTGAAATGGGCCAGAGCCCTATAACCCGACACAATAGTTATGACGCCTACGTAGGCGACAAAGCCTTTGAGGAAGAAGGCAAAAAGAAGTGGAACGAGCGCATGGCGAAAGTTTTGCAAGTTTTAAAAACACTATTTAATTACGACACATTGTATATAGGCGGCGGCAATGCGCGCGAACTGGAGATTGAACTGGATAACAACATAAAATTGGTTACCAACCGCGACGGCATTAAAGGCGGCGCCCGGTTATGGGCCAGCGGCAAAGTATTGCAACCGGGTAACAAACCATCAGCTAAATAAATATATCACATATCATATTATAAAAAAGAGGAAATGGATTCAAAAAGTCAAAACATCGAGGAACTAGCAATTAATACGGTAAGAATATTGTCGGCAGATGCTGTACAAAAAGCTAACTCGGGCCACCCGGGTACTGCTATGGCGCTTGCGCCTGTAGGTCACGTACTTTGGAAGGATTTTATCAACTTTAATCCAAAAAATCCTGATTGGGCAAACCGCGACAGATTTATCCTGTCAGCAGGTCACGCATGTATTTTACAATACAGCTTTTTACATCTGTTAGGTTATGATCTTTCTTTAGATGATATTAAAAACTTCCGTCAGCTGCACAGCAAAACCGCAGGTCACCCTGAATACGGTCTGGCTCCGGGCGTTGACGTAACCACCGGCCCATTGGGTCAGGGCTTTGCCAACGGTGTTGGTTTTGCTATCGCACAAAAACACCTGGCTGGCTATTATAACAAACCAGGTTTCGACCTGTTTAACTACCACATTTACGCTATCTGCAGCGATGGCGACATGATGGAAGGTGTAACTTCAGAAGCTGCTTCGTTGGCAGGTCACCTGGAGTTGGGTAACATCATTTATATTTATGACGACAACAAGATCTCTATCGAAGGTAGCACTGACATTGCTTTCAACGAAGATGTTGACGCCCGTTTCAGAGCTTACGGCTGGCACGTACAATCAGTAGCTGATGCTAACGACATCAACGGCTTACACCAGGCTTTGGTTAATGCAAGAGCAGAAACTCAAAAACCATCGTTGATCCGTGTGCGTTCATTGATCGCTTACGGTAGCCCTAACAAATCAGGTACCGCAGGTTCGCACGGTTCGCCACTGGGTGCTGACGAGATTAAACTGGTTAAAAAATTCTTTGGCTTTGATGAGGAAAAATCATTCAACATCCCTGCCGAAGTTGAACAATACTACCACCAAATTGGTGCCCGCGGTATTGAAACCGAGAAAAAATGGAATGACCTGTTTGCTCAATACAAAGCAAAATTCCCTGAATTAGCTGCCGAGTACGAAGCTGCTGTTAAAAACGAACTTCCAAAAGGCTGGGCAGACAACCTGCCGGTATTTAAAGCATCTGATCCTAAAATGGCAACCCGCCAGGCTTCAGGTAAAGTTTTAAATGCGCTTGCTGCTACTTTCCCCCACCTGATTGGTGGTGCTGCGGATTTGGCTCCATCAACAGAAACTAACTTAAAAGAGTCTGACTCATTTACTTCAGAAAACCGTAACGGCCGCAACTTCCACTTCGGTATCCGCGAACACGCTATGGGCTCAGCATTAAACGGTATGGCACTGACCAAAGGCATCAAACCTTTTGGCGCAACCTTCCTGATGTTCTCTGAGTACATGCGTCCGCCAATCCGTTTGGCAGCGATCATGAAAATTGCTCCGATCTTCGTTTATACGCATGACAGTATCGGTTTAGGTGAAGATGGCACAACCCACCAACCTGTTGAGCAATTGATCTCTTTACGTTCAATCCCTAATATCACCGTTATCCGCCCTGCTGATGCTAACGAAACTACTCATGCATGGCGCATAGCTATCGAGAAAAACGATGGCCCAACTGTATTGGTATTCACCCGTCAGGGCTTGCCTATATTAGATCAGGACAAATACGCTAAAGCAGGCAACCTTGAAAAAGGCGCTTATGTATTGTCTGACTCTGACAAAACTCCGCAAGTTATTCTGATGGCTACAGGCTCTGAAGTATCATTGATCCTGCAAGCTCAGGCTAAATTAGCCGAAGAAGGTATTGCTGCACGCGTAGTAAGCATGCCGTCTTGGGAATTGTTCGAAAAACAAAATGCTGCTTACAAAGAGTCAGTATTCCCTAAGGCAATTAAAAAACGTTTAGCTGTTGAGATGGCATCTCCACTGGGCTGGCACAAATATGTTACCGACGAAGGCGATACCCTTTGCATGGAAACATTTGGCGAATCGGCTCCGGCAGAAGAGCTTTACAAATTCTTTGGCTTTACTGTAGATAACGTAGTTAAAAAAGCGAAAGCTTTATTGTAAGTCTTAAGCCCTGAGTCGGGAGTCCTGAGTCTGAAAAAGACTCGGGACTTCTGACTTAAGACTCTCGACTCAAGACTAAATATAAAAACATGAACTGGCAAAGCGACATCATCAAAAATCTTGACTGGGCGGCTACTATCACCAACAGAGCCGGCAAGCAGAAGGTGGCCGATCAGATCGTCAGTAAAATAAAAGACGGCGATGTACTGGGCGTAGGCTCGGGCAGTACCGTTTTCCTTACCCTGTTTGCCATTGCCGAGCGCATTAAGGCCGAAAAGCTCAATATCAAAGCCATCCCGACGTCGATAGAAATATCATTGTTCTGCGAAAAACTGGGTATTCCCCAAACAAGCCTTTACGAGCACAAACCCGACTGGTGCTTTGACGGCGCCGATGAGGTTGACCCAAATAAGAGCCTGATAAAGGGCCGTGGCGGTGCTTTGTTTAAAGAGAAATTGCTGATAAGCAGCAGCCCCATAAGCTATATTATTGTTGACGACAGTAAGATAGTTGACAAGCTGGGCACAAAGTTCCCGATACCTGTTGAGGTTTTCCCGCAGGCATTGCTGCATGTTGAAAAGGAGTTGTTGCTTTTAGGCGCTACTGAGATTCAATTGCGCCCGGCCGGGGGTAAAGACGGGCCGGTAATTACCGAGAACAACAACTTGCTGTTTGATGTGCATTTCAAGGACATTGATCTGGATATGGAGCGCAAAATCAAAGGCATAACAGGCGTGATCGAGAGCGGATTATTCATCAATTACAACGTCGAAATTTTAGTAGCGTCAAATAATGGCGAATAGTAATATGGCATGACATTATAACCGGTTGATGGTACATTTATTGACGCAAAAAATATAACCACCCCACAATTTAAAACAGATATTAAAAATTAAATATAATGGAAACTAATAAAGTAAAACAGATACACAGCTTTGGTCAAAGCATTTGGCTTGATTTTATTGATCGCGCATTTATTGGCGACGGCAGGCTTAAAGCTTTAATTGATGATGATGGTGTAAGAGGTGTTACCTCAAATCCGGCGATTTTTGAAAAAGCTATCAGCAGCAGCAACATGTATGATGCTGACATTGCTGAATTGTCAAAAGGCAACAAAACCAACGAAGAGATTTTCTTTGGCCTAGCTGTTAAAGATATTCAAAACGCTTGCGATCTGTTTAAAGGTTTATATGCTGAAAGCAACAAAGGCGACGGTTATGTGAGCTTAGAGGTTTCTCCATTTTTAGCCATGAAAGGCGAAGAAACTTACCAGCAAGCTATCCACTTGTGGAAAGAGGTTAACCGCGAAAACGTAATGATCAAAATCCCTGGTACTCAACCTGGGTTGGATGCTATCCGCCGTGCTACTGCACAAGGTGTAAACATCAACGTTACTTTGTTGTTCGGCTTGCCACGTTACGAAGAAGTTGCATTGGCTTATATCCAGGGCCTGGAAGATCACCTGGCAGCAGGTCATGAAATTTCGCACATCCACTCTGTAGCAAGTTTCTTCCTGAGCCGTATCGACGTGTTGATTGACCCAATGCTGGACGAAAAAGGCTTAGGCGATCTTAAAGGCGAAGTTGCTATTGCATCTGCTAAAAAAGCTTATGAAATTTACAAACGCATATTCAGCGGCGAGCGTTGGGAAAAATTAGCAGCTAAAGGCGCTAACCCTCAACGTTTATTGTGGGCAAGTACCAGCAGCAAAAACCCGGCTTTCAAAGACACTAAATATGTTGAAGCTTTGATCGGTCCGGATACTGTTGATACCGTTCCGTTGGAAACTATCGTTGCTTTCCGCGATCATGGTATTGCTGCCAACACTTTAGAGCAAGGTTTAGACAAAGCTACTGAAACCCTGGCGCGTGTTAAAGCTGCCGGTATTGACATTGACCAATTGACTCAGCAATTAGAGGACGAAGGCGTTGCTAAATTTAACCAGCCTTTTGAAAAACTATTGGCATCAATCGAAGCTAACAAAGGCAAATAATACCCGGCCATAAATGGAAGCAAACAACGTTAAGATTCTTTTCTTTGACATAGGCGGTATCTTGCTCAGCAATGGCTGGGGGCACGAGTCGCGCAAAAAAGCAGCCGAAAAATTCGGGCTTGATTACGATGAAGTGAACGGCCTGCACAATTTTATATTCAACGTATATGAAATTGGCGGCGTAACGCTTGATGAGTATCTGGATACCGTTATTTTCAATCATCCGCGCGATTTTACACGCGAGGACTTTAAAGAGTTTGTTTACCGGCAGTCGGTCGAGCTGCCCACTTTAAAGTGGCTGAAAGAATGGAAAAAAGATTGCGGTTTCCGCATCATTTCTGTCAACAACGAGGGCAAGGAGCTGAATGATTATCGGGTTAAGAAATTCAAACTGCATGATTTTTTTGATGCTTTCGTATCATCATGCGAGGTTGGATTACGCAAACCAGATCCGGCTATCTGGAAACTGGCCATGGGCATAGCCCAGGCACGGCCAAACCAATGTGTATATTTTGACGACCGTATTATGTTCGTCAATGCCGCGCAGAAGCTGGGCATCAGGGCTTTCCTGCATACGGACCTTGAATCGACCAAAAAAATATTAGAACAACTAAAAGAGGAAAATCACAACAAATAATATGAGCACACCAACAAAGTATGATTTCGGTATGATCGGCCTTGGCGTAATGGGTCGCAGCCTTTTATTAAACATGGGCGACCATGGCGTAAAAGGTGCCGGATTTGACAAGGATGTCGAAAAAGTTAAGGCATTGGAACAAGAAAGCACCACAGGAAACCTGAAGGGTTTTAGCGATGTAAAGGAATTTGTAGACAGCCTGAACAAGCCGCGTGCTATCATGATGTTGGTGCCTGCCGGTAAAATTGTTGATGACGTTATTGAAGAATTGTTACCACTAATTGATAAAGGCGACTTAATCATTGACGGTGGTAACACTTTTTATACCGATACCAACCGCCGTTTTGATTATTTGAACAGCAAAGGCATCCACTTCTTTGGAATGGGTGTGTCTGGTGGCGAAGAAGGCGCGCGCCGCGGCCCGAGCATGATGCCGGGTGGCGACGAAAAAGCTTACGAAGTAGTAAAACCTATCTTTGAAGCCATTGCTGCTAAAGTTGATGGCGAACCTTGCGTTACTTACTGTGGTACAGGTTCGGCCGGTAACTTTGTTAAAATGGTACACAACGGTATCGAGTATGGTGTAATGCAACTATTGGCAGAGACCTACGAGATCATGAAAAAAGGTTTGGGCATGGACAACGAAGCCATGGGTAAAGTATTTACCGAATGGAACGAGGGCCGCCTTAAATCATTCCTGGTTGAAGTTACCCGTGACATTTTCCGTTACAAAGCGCCAGGCACAGATCACCTGTTGCTGGACGACATTAAAGATGAGGCCCGCGCTAAAGGTACCGGTAAATGGACCTCGCAAGTGGCTATGGACCTGCAGGCTCCTATCCCAACCATAGACACGTCAGTTTCTATGCGTGATTTGTCTAAATACAAAGAACTGCGTGTAAAAGCTGAAGGTATTTATGGCGGTGTTCAGGGCAAATTAAACGTTGATACGGCATCTTTTTTAAAATCATTAGAAGAAGCATTTTATTTCAACCTGATCATGAGCTATGCGCAGGGTATCCACATGTTAAGCCGCGCTTCTGTCGAGTTTAACTACGGTTTGAACCTGGCCGAGATCGCTAAAATCTGGAGAGGTGGCTGTATCATCCGCTCACTGTTCTTACAGAACATTTACGAAGCATTTACTGCCAACCCTAATTTAGAGCACCTGTTGTTAGACGGTGGTGTTGCTAACGAGGTTAAAGGTGCTGTTAATGGTGCACGTGCTGTAGTATCGGCTGTTACCGCTGCCGGTATTGCTGCGCCT
>Ga0157373_10000918_pt1 | contig 22841 bp, 20 predicted proteins | sample C65metaG_FD_113460 | JGI IMG/M metagenome (GOLD analysis project Ga0157373, IMG submission 113460) | Corn rhizosphere microbial communities from Kellogg Biological Station, Michigan, USA - C6-5 metaG | ecosystem: Host-associated > Plants > Roots > Rhizosphere > Soil | place: USA: Michigan... | reverse complement strand
TGGAGATGGACCCGAGTCTCGGCGCGAGCATCGAGACCGACGGGCAGCGGCTGCAGCAGGTGCTGAAGAACCTGCTCTCCAACGCCTTCAAGTTCACCGAGAAGGGCCATGTGAAGCTCAAGGTCGCCAAGGCCGAGAGCGGCTGGAACACCGGCAACGACCACCTCAACACCGCCGGTCAGGTGCTGGCGATCTCGGTCGAGGACTCCGGCATCGGCATTCCCGAGGACAAGCAGCGGATCATCTTCGAGGCCTTCCAGCAGGCCGACGGGACGACCAGCCGCAAGTACGGCGGCACGGGCCTCGGCCTCTCCATCAGCCGCGAGATCGCGCGCCTGCTCGGCGGCGAACTGAGGGTCGAATCGAAGCCGGGCAAGGGCAGCACCTTTACGCTGTTCCTGCCGCTGAACTTCAGCCCGCAGATGAGCCAGCCCGCCACGCAAAGCCGTGCGGGACCGCCGCTGGCCGCCCGTGCCCTGATGTCCTCCTCCGAGGAGGCCGCCGAAGCGGTGGCGGACGACCGCGACACGATCCAGCCCGGCGAGTCCGTGGTGCTGATCGTCGAGGACGACCCGCGCTTTGCCTCCATCCTGCTGTCGCTGGTGCGTGACAGCGGCTTCAAGGGGGTGGTGACGGGCGAAGGCTCGGCCGTGCCGTCGCTGGCGCGGCGGTTCGGACCGGACGCCATCATGCTCGACATCGGCCTGCCCGATATCGACGGCCTGGCGCTGCTCGACCTCCTCAAGCGCACGCCCGAGACGCGGCACATCCCGGTGCACCTGATCTCCGCCGACGATCAGCGGGGTCTGGGGCTGTCGATGGGCGCCTTCGGCTTCACCCACAAGCCGGTGGAGCGGGAAGTCGTTGTTTCCACGCTGCAGGGCGTAAAGAGCTTCGTCGACAAGGCGGACCGGCGGGTGGCGCTGGTCGGCGGCGAGGGCGAGGCGGCCGATACGCTGCGTGAATGCGTGACCACGGTCGAGGTCGTCGAGGACCTCGGTTCGGTCCTGTCGCTGCCCGCGGCGGAACGTCCGGACGGCATCGTGGTTGAGACCTCGGCGGTCCCGGTCGCGCAGTTGGTGGAAATGCTCAAGATGGTCGAGGGGCTGAGCAATCCGGTGGTGGTCTACGCCCCCGACGAGCTCGAAGCGGAAGACGACAAGCGCCTGCGCCTGGCCGTCTTCGCCGGCCTCGCGCGGCTGGCCCGCACGCCCGATCAGCTGATGGACCAGGCCACCCTGCTGCTGCACGAACCGCTCGACCAGTTGTCGGACGACACCCGCGCCAAACTCGCGCAGGGACGGCATGAGGACGCGCTGCTCACCGGCCGCAAAGTGGTGGTCATCGACGACGACATCCGCAACATCTTCTCGCTGGCGAGCGCGCTGGAGGAGTACGGGATGGACCTGAGCTACGCCGAAAGCGGCCGCGCGGGTCTCCAGCTGCTGGAGGGCGACCCAGCGGTCGACGTGGTGCTGGTGGACATCATGATGCCGGACATGGACGGCTACGAGACCATCCGCGAAATCCGCTCCCGGCCCGGCTTTGCCGAGCTGCCGATCGTGGCCGTCACCGCCAAGGCGATGAAGGGCGACCGGCAGAAGTGCATCCAGGCGGGCGCCTCGGACTATGTCTCCAAGCCCGTGGACATCGATCATCTGGTCTCCGTGCTACGGGTTTCCATCCAGAGGGCCGACGCCATGCGGCTCGCCTCCGACACCGTCGTTTCGTTGATGCCGCAAGCGAGCTGAAGTGAACGCTTATTCCTCACCGGTCCCGCGGACGCGGGCGGGGTTCAGCACCCCGCCCGACCTGTCCGCGCCGATCACGGCCAAGATCCTGATCGTCGATGACGACGAGAGGAACGCGTTTGCCGCCGTGCAGGCGCTGGAGGACCTGGGCCATGACCTGGTGGTGGCGCGGTCGGGCGAGGAGGCGCTCAAGCAGCTGCTGATCAGCGATTTCGCGGTCATCCTGCTGGACCTGCACATGCCGGGCATGGACGGCTACGAGACGGCCAAGCTGATCCGGGCAAGGAAGCGCACGGGCAACATCCCGATCGTCTTCCTGACCGCCATCTTCCGCGACGAGGCCCACATCTTCCAAGCCTACTCGGCCGGCGCCGTCGACATGGTGTTCAAGCCGGTCGACCCCTTCATCCTGCGCTCCAAAGTCTCGGTGCTGGTCGACCTGCACATCAAGACCGAGGAGGTGAAGCGCCAGATGGCGCACAGCCAGTGGCTGCTGGAGGAGAACCGGCGCGTTCAGGCCGAGAAGGCCATCGCCGAGCGGGCCCTGCAGCGCTCTCGCGAGCGGCAGGAGCAGATCATGCGCTCCCTGCCCGTCACCTTCCACTCGCGCATCGCCGCGCCGCCGTTTGAGCCGGTGTTCATCAGCGACGGGGTGAAGGCGATCACCGGATTCACGCCCGAGGAGATCATGTCGCGGCCGGATTTCGGCTCCTCGCGCATCCATCCGGATGACCTGCCGAAGGTGGTCGAGTCCGTCAGCGGCGCGCTGACCACCGGTTCCTACTCCTGCGAGTTCCGCTGGCTCTGCGCCGACGGGCAGTACCGCTACCTCTTCGACCAGGGGGTGCTGGCGACCGGCATCGACAGCGACCGCCAGGAGGTGTTCGGCGTCATCCTCGACTCCACCGACCGCCGCCAGCTCGAAGAGCAGCTCGCCCAGGCGCGCAAGATGGAGGCGGTCGGCCAGCTGACCGGCGGCGTGGCGCACGACTTCAACAACCTGCTGACCGTGGTGCTCGGCAACATCGACATGCTGACGCGCAAGGCGGAGGACGAAACCCAGCGCGCGCGCCGCATCGACGCCATGCGCCAGGCGGCCGAGCGCGGCCGCGACCTCACCCGTCAGCTCCTCGCCTTCTCGCGCCGCCAGCACCTCAGCCCGGTGACGCTGGATGTGAATGCGCTGATCGACGGCTTCGCCCCGCTGCTGCGGCAGGCCGTCGGCGAGGCGGTGACGCTGGAGCTGGCGCTATCGAAGAAGCCGGTCTGCGCCAACGTCGATCCCACCCAGCTGGAGACCGCCCTCCTCAACCTCGCAGTCAACGCGCGGGACGCCATGCCGGACGGCGGCGTGCTGACGCTCGCAACGAAGCTGGCGGGAGGTCAGGTTTCGGTGGAGGTGCGGGACACCGGCGTCGGTATGAGCGCCGACGTTCGCGACCGGGTGTTCGAGCCCTTCTTCACCACCAAGGATGTCGGCAAGGGCTCGGGGCTCGGTCTGTCGCAGGTTTACGGCTTCGTGCGTCAGTCCGAAGGTCATGTGGAAGTCGAGAGCGAAGTGGGCGTGGGCACCACGGTGCGCCTGCTGCTGCCCGCCTCCGCGCGGCCCGCGCCCGAGCGCCGCGCCGCCACCGTGCCGCCGGAGACGGTCGGCGGGACCGAGCGGGTGCTGGTGGTGGAAGACGATCCGGCCGTGCTGACGCTGACCGTCGATATGCTGGGCGGCCTCGGCTACCAGATCACCACCGCCACGAACGCGGCCGAGGCGCTCGAGGTGCTGAAGGGCGAGGAGCCGATCGACCTGCTGTTCTCCGACATCGTCATGCCGGGCGGCGCGAGCGGCGTCAGTCTGGCGCGGCAGGCGCAGACGCTGCGGCCGGAAATGCAGATACTGCTCACGTCGGGCTTCATCGGCGACGGCGCGGGCTTGGCCGAACACGAGTTTCCGCTGATCGACAAGCCCTATGAGGCTCCGGCGCTGGCCGCGCGCATACGCGAAATGCTGGATCAGCCCAGGCGGCCTAAACGGCGCAAACGCCAGGCTGTCGCCGCCGCGACCGGAAGCTAGGCCGCGTCAGATTCCTCGACGCATTCGGCTTCTTCCTGGCAGACCAGGGCCTTGGCGACGGACAGCAGGGCCGCGCGGGCGCGGCGGTCCTTGATCCGCGCGTAGATTTCCAACAGCTCGACAGCGCCGGGGGTGACCATGACCGACGGCGCGATCTGCTCGTGCTGGCCGCCGCCCTCCTCGCCGAGGAGATAGGAGACCGGACATTCCAGCCGTTGGGCGATCTTCACCAGCACGGAGGCGGAGACGCGGTTCACGCCGCGCTCATACTTCTGCACCTGCTGGAAGGTCAGACCGAGCGCCTGAGCCAGCTCGCTTTGTGTGATGCCCAGCGCCTTGCGGCGGAGTCGAATGCGGGCGCCGACATTCAGGTCCAGCGGCCCGGGTCCTGGCTTAGCCATATTTTGACGCCCCTGAAAAACCTAACTTTCTCAATGTCGGGCGTACCACTACAGGACACCGCCGTCGAGAGAACGGCCGTTTCCGCCCCCAGGAATGTTACCCGAAACGGTTAAAGAGGCTCGATGCTACCTAAGGTAAAGACCCTAACGGTTGGCTTGAGGTTGAAGAACAACCTCCGGATCGGCGCGAGCGGCCCAAAAAGGTAGAATCACCGTTTCCGCTGCGTTTCGGCCTCTGAGCTATCCTGGCCCGGATCATGGTCGCCGGGATAGCCGAGATCTTCCAGGTCATCATCGGCGAGACTGCGGGATTCCATGGCCGCGGCGTGCTTGCCGTCACGGACGGAGACGTTGTCCAGGTCGCCGCCATAGACCAGCTCGACCTCGTCGGAATCGCCGCTGGAAAAGCCGGGCTCGCCCTGATCCACTAGCGCCTCGGGCATTCTGTTCTCAAGGTCGTCGTCATCGAAGTCGGCGAGCGCCTCGTCGGCTTCCAGCTCGATGATCTCGTCGTCGTCCAGCTCTTCGGCGATCAGGGCGTCATCGTCGTCGGAGTCGCCCACGGCCGAGGTGCTGTCGAACACGTCCGGCATCTCCTCGAAGGTGCGCATGTCGTTTCCGCGTCCGCCGGGGGTGTCGAGGTTCTGGTTGTCTTCGTCGAAGATCTCGGACTGGTCCTGATCGTCGCGATCGCCTTCGATGTCGGTGGGCATCGGCTGCTCCTCCTTGGCTGAAAAGGAGAATGTCGAGGCCGCCGCCGATGTTCCGCTACAGATGAAAAGAGGGCCAGTTATCGAAGGTTAAGTCGGCCCACGATCTTTCCGTTTCCGGTCTGGAACTCTCCTCCAGCTTTCAACGTTCGCGCCATACGGTTCAGTTAGGGGGTTCCGGTGGCCGAGGTTGAGCGGCGTCGAACTTGGTGGTGGATCGCCGCGGCCGTGGTGTTGGCGGCGCTGATCATCCTTTTCCTCCTCAAGCAGACCCACTATTCGCCGCCCGCCGCGAAGATGACGACGCCGGCGGCCTACAATCCCGGCCAGCCCACGGCGGACGATGGCCAGTGGGTGATGCCGGCGAAGGACTACGCGTCCACCCGCTTCAGCGGTCTCAACGAAATCAACGTCAGCAACGTCGCCAACCTGCGGCCGGAATTCACCTTCGAAACAGGCATCAACAAGGGGCACGAGGAGGCGCCGATCGTCGTGGGCGGCACGATGTTCATTGTCACGCCCTATCCCAACAAGGTCTTCGCGCTGGACCTGACCAAGCCCGGCGCGCCGCTGAAGTGGTCTTTCGAGCCCAAACCCGCGCCCGCCTCGCAAGGCGTGGCCTGCTGCGACGTGGTCAACCGCGGCGCGGTCTATTGGGACGGCAAGATCATCATCACCACGCTAGACGGGGTTGTGATCGCGCTCGACGCCAATTCCGGCGCGCAGGCGTGGCGCACGCAGCTCGGCGACATCAACCGCGGCGAGACCATCACCATGGCTCCGCTGGTGGTGAAGGGCAAAGTGCTGGTCGGCGACTCCGGCGGCGAGACGGGCGTGCGCGGCTGGTTGACGGCGCTCGACGCCGGCAGCGGCAAGATCGCCTGGCGCGCCTACAACACCGGTCCCGACAAGGACGTGCTGATCGGCCCGGACTTCCACCCCTTCTACAAGATGGATCAGGGAACGGACCTGGGCGTGAAGACCTGGCCGCCGGACGCCTGGAAGACGGGCGGCGGCACCGTGTGGGGTTGGATCTCCTACGATCCGGAGCTGAACCTGATCTACTACGGCACCGGTAATCCGGGCCCGTGGAACGCCGACCAGCGGCCGGGCGATAACAAGTGGACATCCGGCATCTTCGCCCGCGATCCCGACACCGGCCAGGCGAAGTGGTTCTACCAGCTCTCGCCGCACGACATTCACGACTACGATGGGATCAACGAGATCGTCCTGCTCGACCTGCCGATCGGCGGCAAGGTCCGCAAGGTGCTCGTGCGGCCCGAGCGCAACGGCTACGTCTATGTGATCGACCGCGCCACCGGCCAAGTGCTCTCGGCCGACCCCTTCGCCTACGTCAACTCCAGCAAGGGGGTGGATCTCAAGACCGGCGAGCTGCAGGTCAACCCCGACAAGGTCACCCAGGTCGGCAAGACCGTCCGCGACATCTGCCCCAGCGCCAACGGCGCCAAGGACTGGAATCCCTCGGCCTGGTCGCCGCGCACGGGCCTGCTCTACCTGCCCCACGTCAACATGTGCATGGACTGGCAGAGCGCCGAGGTCAGCTACATCGCCGGCACACCCTACGTTGGCGCCGAAGTCGTCATGTACGGCGGCGCGGGCGGCAACCGGGGAGCCTTCACCGCCTGGGATCCCGTGAAGCGCCGGGCGGCGTGGGAGATCAAGGAAGACTTGCCGATCTGGAGCGGTGCGCTGGCGACGGCGGGCGATGTGGTCTTCTACGGCACCCTGGACGGCTGGTTCAAAGCCGTGGACGCCCGCAACGGCCAGTTGCTCTGGCAGTTCAAGACGGGCTCCGGGATCATCGGTCAGCCGGTCGCCTACAAGGGCCCGGACGGGCGCGAATACATCGCCATCATGTCGGGCGTCGGCGGCTGGGCGGGCGCTATCGTCTCCGGAAACCTGGACCCGCAAGACCCCACCGCCGCGCTGGGCTTCGTCAACGCCACGCAGGACCTGAAGAAGAGAACCAACACGGGAGGAACGCTCTATGTCTTCGCGCTTCCGCCCCGCCGTTAGGGCCCTCCTCGGTCTCGTCGCCGCCGCTGCGCTGGTCGGCGCCTGCGACCGCGAGCTCCGCGACTTCGGCTCGTCCGCGCCGGAAGCCGGGCCGACCATCCAGACCACCAGCCTGACGCCCGGCCCCGGCGGCCAGGTCCCGCCCGACCCGCGCGGCGAAATCTACGAGAAGAGCGCCGCCCACGTCTCGGAAGGCGGACGGCTGTTCCGCTGGTACAACTGCAACGGCTGCCACTCCAACGGCGGCGGCGGCATGGGGCCGGCGCTGATCGACGACGAGTGGCGCTACGGCTCTTCCATCGAGCAGATCTACGGGACCATCGCCGAAGGCCGTCCGAACGGCATGCCGAGCTTCCGGGGCAAGGCGACCGATGAGCAGATCTGGGAGCTGGCGGCCTACGTCCGCAGCCTCGGCGGCTTCACACCCCAAGCTTCCTCGAGCCGCAACGACGAAATCCGCAGCACCCCGCCGCGCAATCAGGTCACCCCGCCCAAGCCCAGCGCCGAAGGCGGCGCCTCCGTACAGGGGACCGCTCCGTGAGACGGCCGGCGTCCGCTGCGGCGGCGCTGCTGCTGTGCGGTTGCACCGGCGTGCAGACGCCCCTCGACCCCGCCGGAGAACAGGCGGCCAGCATCCATACGATCTGGACGCTAATGCTGTGGGTCTGCGGCTTCTTCTATGTGCTGGTCATCGCGGGGCTGGTCTGGGCCATCTGGCGCAACCGCCGCGTGGCCGGGGGAGCGCCTCAGGCGAGCACGCATGATCCGGGGATGGAGCGCGGCCTCGCCATCTGGTCGGCGATGATCTTCGTTGGGCTGACGGTGCTGGCGACCTGGAGCTTCTTCGTCGACCGCAGCCTCGCCTCCACCCACGAGCAGAACGCGCTGCATCTGCGTGTCACCGGCTATCAATGGTGGTGGAAGGTCGAATATCAGGAGGGCCCACATCCCTGGTGGTTCGAGACCGCCAACGAAATCCATCTGCCGGTCGGCAAGACGGCGCGGATCGAGCTGGAAAGCGGCGACGTGATCCACTCCTTCTGGGTTCCGAACCTGAGCGGCAAGATGGACCTGATCCCGGGCCGCCATAACGTGCTCGATGTGACGCCGACCCGCGTCGGCGTCTATCGCGGCCAGTGCGCCGAGTTCTGCGGCTTCCAGCACGCCCATATGGCGCTGACGGTCATCGTCGAGCCGCAGGCCAGGTTCGACGCCTGGCGTCTGCATCAACTGCAGCCCGCGAGCACGCCCGCCACGCCTGACGCCCAGTTCGGACAGCAGGTCTTCCAGAGCCGGGCCTGCGGCATGTGCCACACCATCGCCGGCACGGACGCGGGCGGGCGCATGGCGCCGAACCTGACCCACATCGCCAGCCGGCCGACCATCGCCGCCGGGACGATGCCAATGAGCAAGGGGGCGCTGGCCGGCTGGATCTCCGACCCGCAGGGGATAAAGCCCGGAAGCAAGATGCCCGACGTGCCGCTGACCACCACCGAGAGCTCGGCCGTGGTCGCCTACCTGAGTTCGCTGCAATGACCCGCCCGCCCCGCAAACCCCGCAAGCCGGTCGCGTCGGGGGCGATCTCCGACCGCGTCCTCGAGCCCGCCGCCGAGGCGGAGCTGGAGCTCACCTGGAAGGACCCGCCGGGATTCTGGGGCTGGCTCGTCACCACCGACCACAAGCGGATCGCGCGGCGCTATCTCGTCACGGCCTTCCTGTTCTTCGGGTTGGCCGGGCTTGGCGCCGTGGCGATGCGACTGCAGCTCTCGAAGCCCGAAAACACCCTGCTGAGTGCGGCTCGCTACAACGAGATCTTCACGATGCACGGCACGACGATGATGTTCCTCTTCGCCGTGCCGATCATGGAGGCGGTGGCGGTCTTCCTGGTGCCCCTGATGATCGGGGCCCGCGCCCTGGCGTTCCCGAGGCTGAACGCCTTCAGCTACTTCGTCTATCTGGCCGGGGCGCTGACGCTGTGGATCGGCTTCATCCTCAATATCGGGCCGGACGTGGGCTGGTTCGCCTATACGCCGTTGTCGGGACCCGAGTATTCGCCCGGTCACCGCTCCGACATCTGGGCGCAGATGATCACCTTCACGGAGATCGCCGCCCTGGCGGTCGCCGTGAATCTGACCACCACCATCTTCAAGATGCGCTCGCCGGGCATGACGCTGTCGCGCGTCCCGCTGTTCGTCTGGGCGATGCTGATCACCTCGATCATGACGATCCTCGCCCTGCCGGCGGTGATGCTGGCGAGTTCGCTGCTGATGAGCGACCGGCTGCTGGCGACCCAGTTCTACAATCCGGCCGAGGGCGGCGATCACATCCTCTACCAGCACCTGTTCTGGTTCTTCGGGCACCCGGAAGTCTACATCATCTTCCTGCCGGGGCTGGCGTTCGTGTCCTCGATCACGGCGACGTTCTCACGGCGGCCGGTGATGGGGCACATCCCGATGGTGCTGTCGCAGATCGCCATCGGCTTCCTCGCGTTCGGCCTGTGGGTCCACCACATGTTCGCGACGGGATTGCCGCATCTGGGCGACAGCTTCTACACGGCCGCCAGCATGGCCATCGCGCTGCCGAGTGGGGTTCAGATCTTCTGCTGGATCGCCACGCTTTGGGCCGGCAAGCCCGTCTGGAAAACGCCGCTGCTGTGGGTGGTCGGCTTTATCGTCACCTTCGTGATCGGCGGGCTGACGGGGGTGATGGTGGCATCCGTGCCGCTCGACCTGCAGCTCCATGACACCTACTTCGTCGTCGCCCACTTCCACTATGTGCTGATCGGCGGAGCGGTGTTCCCGCTGTTCGGGGCCTTCCAGTACTGGTTCCCGAAGTTCACCGGCCGGCTGCTCAGCGAGACGGCCGGCAAGTGGCAGTTCTGGCTGTTCTTCATCGGCTTCCAGCTGACCTTCTTCCCGATGCACATCCTGGGCCTGCTCGGCATGCCGCGGCGGGTCTATACCTACCCCTCGGGGCTCGGCTGGGAGCCGTACAACCAGATCGCCACGCTGGGCGGGGTGATGCTGTTCACCAGCGTGCTCATCTTCGTCATCAACGTGCTGGTCAGCCTGCGGCGCGGCGCGCTCGCCGGGGATAACCCATGGGATGGGCCCACGCTGGAGTGGGCGACCACTTCGCCGCCGCCGCCCTACAACTTCATGCTGACGCCGGTGGTCGACAGCCGCGAGCCGCTGTGGGAGCACCGCGAGGAACTGCCGGTGATGGAAGGCCTGTCGACCGCCAAGCGCGAGGTGCTGACCAGCAGCCCCTCCGAGGCCGAGCCGATTTCGCGCCAGGCGTCGCCTGAGCCCTCGATCTGGCCGTTCCTCTCGGCCATCGCGACCACCATCGTGCTGCTCGGAACGATCTTCAGCGAGTGGGCGCTGGTCTGGGGCGCGCTGCCACTCGGCGTCGTGCTGACCGGCTGGTTCTGGCCCAAGCGACCGCGCGCCGGAGGAGAAGCGCAATGAAGACGAGGATCGTCGGCGATGTCTCCGCCCTACCCGACCATGAGTTCGGACTGAAGAGCATCGTCTGGTGGGGCCTGCTGGGCTTCATGGCCATCGAGAGCATGGGCTTCGTGCTGGCGATCGGCGCCTACCTCTACATCCGCGGCATCAACGACAGCTGGCCTTTCCCGCCCGACCAGTCGCCCGCGCTACTGCCGGGGATCGTCACGACCATCCTGTTGCTGGCTTCGGAGGTCCTGAACCGCTGGACCGCCCGGCGCGCCAAAGCCTACGACGAGCGCGGCGTGAAGCTGGGCGTGACCGGCATGATCGCCGCCGGCGTGATCATCATCATCGCCCGCTTCTTCGAGCTGCCGAACCTGCACACCCGCTGGGACGTGAACGCCTACGGGTCGGTGACCTGGTTGCTGATGTTCCTGCACACGCTGCACATCATCACCGACTGGGCGGACACCGGGGTGATGGGCGGCTGGCTCTTCACCCACAAGATGGAGCCGACGCAGTTCTCCGAGGTCTATGACAATTGCGGCTACTGGACCTTTGTGGTGGTCAGCTGGCTGCCGATCTGGGCGCTTGTCTATCTGGCGCCGAGGTTCATGTGATGGCGGACCGCAGGGCCATTCGCGAGGGCTTCGATCCCTGGGCCGGGTTGGTCGCCGGGCCGCTGATCTGGTGGGTTCACCAGCGCACGGTGGCGGACGCGCAGGCCTACGACTGCCATGCCTATGGCGTAGCCGGGCGGGCGATCTGGAGCCTGCTGCTGATCGTGGTGCTGGTCTGGGCGGGCTGGGCCTCGCTGCGCGTCTGGCGGCGCTGGCCGCCGCATGAGGCGAGCGCCGACAGCCGCCGCTTCATCGCGCTGGTGAGCGTGGGCGTCGCCGGCCTGACGGGCCTTGCGGTCTTCTTCGGCGCACTGGCCTCGCTGATCGTTCCGGACTGCTTCCAATGACCGGGTGGACGCTTGAGCCCTGGGTGATCCTGCCGCTGCTGATCGGCGGGCTGATGTTCGCCCTGGGGTTTGGGCGGCTCCATGCGCGGTCGGGCCACGGCTCGGGCGGGCTGAGGCGGCGGGCGGTGCTGTTTGCGCTGGGCTGGCTGGTGCTGGCAGGCGCGGTGGTTTCGCCGCTGCATGAGCTGGGCGAGCACGCCTTCGCCGCCCACATGATCGAGCACGAGCTGATGATGCTGGCCGCAGCGCCCCTGCTGGTGGCGAGCGAGCCCCTGGCGATCATGCTCTGGGCGTTTCCGGCGGGCGGACGACGGGCGCTCGGCGAGACCAGCAAGAGCGGCTGGACCGCCGTTCCCTGGCGCACGCTGACCGACCCGCTGATCGCCACCGTCGTGCAGGCGGCAGTCCTGTGGCTGTGGCACGCCCCCGCTCTCTTCGACCTCGCGCTGGAGCACGACGGTTGGCACATCGCCCAGCACCTCTCGTTCCTGGTCAGCGCGCTGTTTTTCTGGAGCGCCATGTTCCACCGCCGCCGCAATGCGGGCGTGGCGGCCGGATGCCTGTTCGTGACCTCGCTGATCGGCGGGGCGCTGGGCGCCTTCATGGCGGTCTCGCAGAGCCCCTGGTACGGGCCCTACGCCGCGCTCGGCATGACGCCGATGGGCCTGACGCCGGCCGAGGACCAGCAGCTGGCCGGGCTGATCATGTGGATACCGGGTGGCATGTTCCACGCCTTGTTCGCGCTGGCGTTCGTGGGCGCGATGCTGCGCGGCAAGCCGGGGGAGGCCAGCCATGCGCATTCGTAGCGCGCCCGCCTGGACCGCCGTCATCCTTGGGGTGCTGCTCGCGCTTGCAAGTGTGTACGGCCTCGGCCGCGAGATCGTGCAGAAGCGGCAGGAGACGGCGGTTCAGGCCCATCGGCTGACCGGCGGCGATCCCGACCGTGGCGAGGCGGCGATCGGCAAATACGGCTGCGGCGCCTGCCACGAAATCCCAGGCATTCCCGGTGCGCGCGGGCGCGTGGGGCCGTCGCTGAAGGGCATCTCGGGCCGCGTCGTGCTGGCCGGCGAGATCAGCAACACCCCGCCCAACATGATCTACTGGATCCAGCACCCGCAGCTGGTCGAGCCCGGCACCGACATGCCCGAGATGGGCATGAGCGATCAGGAAGCGCGCGACATCGCCGCCTACCTCTACACGCGGCAGTAAACGGTCGATTCAGGGCGCGAACATTTCCACGCGAGCCTCGTAGCGGGTGCGCTCGCCGGGCTGGAGGACGACCATGCCGGTGTCCGCGCCCTTCCACTCAGGGCCGAACGGGTCGGCGAGGTTGAACTGCGGTTCGACGACGACGATGGGCCGGTCGGGCGGGGCATAGACCTGGAAGGCCTTCACGGGCGCCGCGCCGCTGATGCGCAGGCCAAGGCCGCCCGCCGGATCGATCACCTCGGCCACGCGGCCCTCCAGATCGGTGAAGCAGTCGTCGAGGTAGAGGTCTCTCAACGGCCGGGCCTTCGAGAAGTCGTAGGAGGTGCCGGCCAGCATCAGGAACTCGCCGGTCGGCAGCACCTCGTCGTAATCGTTCACCGCCGTGCGGCTCTTGGCGGGGACGCGCAGCAGCGCCTGCGCGCGGTCGCGGCTGGGCAGCCTGAACCACGGATGCCAGCCGATGCCGATCGGGAGCGGCTCCTCACCGGCGTTCGTCACCTCGACCGCGAGTTCAAGCGAGGTCGCGCTGAGCCGGTAATCCACCGTTATATCGCTCGATGAAAGCCAGCGTCCGTCGAAGTCGCCCGCGCGCAGCTGACCCGAAACGTGGTCAGGGCCGGTCTCGGTCACCTCAAAGGGCGTGTCGAGCATCAGCCCGTGCATGGCGTACTGCTCCGCGTTAGGTGCCTTGCCGCCCCAGTTCATGGGCAGGCGGACGGTCTTGCCGAGCACCTGGGTTTCGATCTGGCTGCCCTCGACCGGCCTGCCCCGGATGCGGTTGGCGTAGGGCAGCAGGATCGCGCCGCCCAAGCTGAAAGAGACGTTCCCCGCGAAGTCGTCCGGCCCGCCCATCGAAGCGGCGACCTCCTCCGGCGGCGGAGAGGCCAGCAGGTCCACCTCGCCGCGCCCGGGCAGCCAGACCCGCGCCCGCAGGAGCAGCATCCCCCGCCCGGGCGCCAGCGTCGCGCTGACAAACCCCGGGCCCGAGCCTTCGCCCTTGGCTGTAAGCCGTACAAGCGGCGCGCCGCCGATTTCGGGAAAATGCTCTTGCCCCATGGGCGCTGAACGCGCGAGCGGCGGCGAGGATCAGGCCTTGGTCGTTTCGAGTTCCGTGCGCAGCAGGTGGCGCGCTTCCTCGATCTGCCGCTCGGCCATGGGATCGCGGTATTCCGACGGCCGCACCACCGGCACATTCAGGCAGATGCTTTGCGTCGGCAGCACGTCGCGCCAGTCGCGGATCAGCTGCTTGTAGGAGCGTCCCACCGCGCGGATTTCGCGGTTGAGGTCATAGAGGCCGACGGGGTGGACGCGGTTGTTCTTCTCGCGAAGGGCGGTGTCCCAGTCGGTCTGGTCGGTCAGCGAGTACCAGGTGAAGCCCACCGTCGGCACGCCGGCGTTGCGCACGCGCAGGACGTTGGCCCATTCCTTCCAGAGCCAGTTCACCGCCTCATCCCCGTTGGGGCCTTCGACGATGTTGGTCTCGGTGTGCATCACCGGCAGCCGATAGCGGTTGTAGTACTGCCGGGTGATCTCGCTGTAGCCGAAGATCTCGCCCGAGGCGCGGGTGTGGCCGTCGGCCGAGACCCGGTGCTCGTTGGTCCAGTAGTAGTCGTTGCCGAGGATGCAGTGGTGGCGAAGGCTGTTGCCGAGGAAGAAGTGGTATTCCTCCTTCGTCATCCCTGAGTCCATCAGGTACTCGTACATCTCCGAGTCGACCCGGTGGCCGTAGTTGAGGTCCAGCGACAGGAACCGCATCGAGTTCATGATCTCGGCCGGCTTGATCGCCTTGGGATTCTCGGCGTGGAAGTATTCCGAGCTCTCGCTCTGGATGAAGATGGCGTCGGGCCGGACCTCCAGGATGCAGCGCATGGCCAGCACGTTGGCCTTCACCAGGTTGGAGAGCGCGCGCACGAAGGTCTTGTCGGTCGTCCCCTGCTCGTTCCACCAGCCGTACTTCGCCGAGAACAGGGCGCAGATGAACATCTCGTTGACCGGGGTGTAGAGCTGCACCCAAGGGAAGCGCTGGGCGAAGGCCTTGGCATATCCGGCGAACAGTTCGGGGAAGTCGGGGTTCTGGAAGTCGCCGAGCCAGTCGGGAACGCCGAAGTGGCAGAGGTCGACGATCGGGACGATGTCGCGGCGCTTCAGGTCGCCGAAGGTCAGGTCGGCGAACTCCCAGTCGTAGTGGTCGACGCCGAGGAAGGTGGTGTGCAGGGGCGGTCCATAGCGCAGGAACCGGATGCCCATGTCGTCCAGCAGATCGAAGTCGGTGCGCCAGTAGCGGTAGTGGCCGCAGGACTCCATCTGGTCCACGCGAACGCTGCCGTCCTTGATCTTTGGGATGCTGTTCTCGATCCCGGTCGCGAACATGAAGGCGGAAATAGCGCGTCCTCCGACTGCAGGCGCGGTTGCGGGCTCCGTCGCCTAAACGACATTGGAGCAGCTTAGTTCACGAAGAGGATCGGCCGGAAGGCCGGCGATCAGGTCGCCGGAGCCCCGTTGATCTTCCGGCAGCGGGCGATTCCCGTGATGCCGTCCGCGCCGGTTTCGGTGTTCCGGACCCAGACCTTGTCGCCGACCACGGCCATGACCGTGAAGTGCGGGTAGAGGTTGGGACCGGTGCGCACCATGTCGCCGGTCTGGATATCCTCGTCATATTCCCGATCGTGAACGATGTCGTACACGTCGGAGTAGCTGATCTGCGCCACGGGACCCCTCCCGAATCGTTATGGAACTTATGTTAAGCCCAACGACAATGAATGGAACCGAAACGCGCGATGCAAAGTTGTCGCACTTCGGCTCAATTCGGGAGCGGCGGGCCGTAAACGCCGACCGGGGAGCCTTCTGAAGGGGGCGATTTCCCATGCCGGAGGGGGTTTTCTGCGCGTTCGGGGCGAAAAACACCCTCGGCGAGGGCCCGGTCTGGGACCCTGCGGCAAAACGACTCTATTGGTTCGACATCAAGGAGGCGCAGCTCCACTGGGGTGAGCCCGATAGCGGAGATCAGGGCTTTTGGCCCCTGCCCTGCCGCGCCAGCGCGGCGGCGATTCGCTCGAAGGGCGGCCTGTTGCTGGCCACCGAGCAGGGCCTGGCCGACTTCGACCCGGCGACCGGCGCGTTTTCGTTGAGGTGGCCTTGGCGGCCCGAGCCGGGCTTCCGATCCAACGACGGCAAGATCGACGTGGCCGGCCGGTTCTGGTGGGGCACGATGGACGACAACCACGGCGCCCGGCCAGGCGCGCTCTATCGCTACGACCCCGATGGCCGGTGCGAACCGGTGGTCGATGGCGTCCACATCATCAACACCGTCTCCTGCAGCCCCGACGGCCGCACCTACTATCTGGCGGACTCCCGAAAGGGTGAGATCTACGCGTTCGACATGGACAAGGCGGGCGGCCTCTCCAACCGCCGGGTATTCGTCCGCGTGGACAAGGGCGCGCCGGACGGCTCGGCGGTGGACGCGCAGGGCTGCCTCTGGAACTGCCAGTGGGGCGGCTCGCGGATCGTCCGCTATGCGCCGGACGGGTCGGTGGATCGCATCCTCGAACTGCCGGTCGAACAGCCGTCGAGCTGCGCGTTCGGCGGACCTGAACTCACCACTCTCTACGTCACCACCGCCCGCGAATACCTCTCGGAAGAGGCGCTGGCGAAGCAGCCGCTGGCAGGCAGCGTGCTAGGTATCGACGTGGGCGTGAAGGGCCTGCCACTGCCGAGCTTCCAGGGCTGAACCTTTGGTCGCCTCCGCGGGTTAAGCAGCGGGGACAGACGGGCGAGCCGGGAGACCATCTGCGTGACTGACAAGCCAAAGCCGCTTCGAAGCACGCGCTCCTACGGCAAGCTCGACCGCGACGGCTTTATCCACCGCAGCTGGATGAAGGGCACGGGCCTGCCCGAGCACGCCTTTGAAGGGCGCCCCATCATCGGCATTTGCAACACCTGGTCGGAGCTGGTGACCTGCCAGGCCCACCTTCGCGAGCTGGCTGAATATGTGAAGCGCGGCGTTTGGGAGGCCGGCGGCGTGCCGCTCGAGTTTCCGGCCATGAGCCTGCCCGAAACGCAGATGCGCCCCACGGCCATGCTGTTCCGCAACCTGCTGGCCATGGAGGTGGAGGAGAGCATCCGCGCCAACCCGATCGACGGGGTCGTGCTGCTCGGCGGTTGCGACAAGACCACGCCGGGGCAGCTGATGGGCGCGGCGAGCGTCGACCTGCCCACCATCGTGCTGTCGTCGGGGCCCATGTTGAACGGCAAGTTCCAGGGGCAGGACATCGGCTCGGGCACCGACGTGTGGCGGTTCTCCGAAGCCGTGCGGGCGGGCGACATGAGCCTTGCCGACTTCCTGAGCGCCGAAAGCGGGATGAGCCGCTCGAACGGGGTGTGCAACACCATGGGCACGGCTTCGACGATGGCGAGCCTGGTCGAGGCGCTCGGCATGTCGCTGCCGAACAACGCCAGCTTCCCGGGGCCGGATTCGCGGCGCAAGACGCTGGCGCACCTGACCGGCAACCGCATCGTCGAGATGGTGAAGCAGGACATCCGGCTGTCTCGCATCGTCACCCGCGAGGCGTTCGAGAACGCGATCCTCGTTCACGCCGCGATCGGCGGCTCGACCAACGCGGTGATTCACCTGCTGGCGCTCGCCGGCCGGGTGGGTGTGCCGCTTACCCTGCAGGACTTTGACGAGCTGGGCCGCGAAGTCCCGTTGCTTGTGAATTTAATGCCTTCCGGCAAGTTCCTGATGGAGGACTTCTGCTACGCGGGCGGCGTCCCTGCGGTAATGAAGGAGCTCGGGACGGTGTTGCGGGGCGGCGCGATGACCGTCAGCGGCCACACCCAAGCCGAGATGTCGGCGGGCGCGCAATGCTGGAACCGCGAGGTGATCGGCACGATGGAGAGCCCTATCGGCCCCTCGTCGGGCGTCTGGGTGCTGCGCGGCAACCTCTGCCCCAATGGCGCGATCCTCAAACCCAGCGCCGCCAGCCCCGAACTGCTGACCCACCGCGGCCGCGCGGTCGTGTTCGACAACATCGAGGACTATCACGCCCGGATCGACGATCCGGACCTGCCGGCCGACGAGACCTCGATCCTGGTGCTGAAGGGCTGCGGGCCGAAGGGGTATCCGGGGATGCCCGAGGTTGGGAACATGGCGCTTCCCCGCAAGCTGCTGGCCAAGGGCGTGCGCGACATGGTCCGCGTCTCCGACGCCCGCATGAGCGGAACGGCGTATGGCACGGTAATCCTTCATGTTTCTCCGGAAGCCGATGCGGGGGGAACGCTGGCGTTGGTCGAGACCGGCGACGAGATCGGCTTCGACGGTCCCGGCCGCTCGCTGGAGCTGCTGGTCGACGACGCCGAGCTGTTGCGGCGGCGTCAGGTCTGGGAGCGGACCCGCGCGCCGTCCGACTTCACTCGCGGCTGGTACAAGCTCTACATCGACACGGTCATGCAGGCCGACACCGGCGCCGACCTCGATTTCCTCGTCGGCAAGTCCAGTTCCGAAGTGCTGAGGGAGTCGCACTGATGGCGTACGCCACCTATCCAAGCCTGCGGGACAAGGTCGTCTTCATCACCGGGGGGGCCTCCGGGATTGGCGCGACGGTGGTCGAAACCTTCCACGCCCAGAAGGCCAAGGTCGCCTTCGTCGACCTCGACGAGGCCGACGGGAATGCCATGGCCGAGCGGCTTTCGGGTTCTTGGTTCCAGAGGTGCGATGTCACGGATGTCGCGGCCCTCCAGGGCTCGATCAAGGCCGCCGCCGAGGCGCTCGGGCCGATCACGGTGCTGATCAACAACGTCGCCAACGACACTCGCCATGTCGCGGCCGAAATGACGCCGGAGCAGTGGCAGAAGAACCAGGCGGTGAACCTCGATCCGGTCTTCATCGCATCCACCGCCGTCTATCCGATGATGAAACAGGCGGGCGGCGGCGTGATCATAAATGTCAGCTCCATCAATGCCTTGCTGGGACCAGCTGACCTGGTCGGCTATGTAGCCGCCAAGGGCGCCATCAATGCGATGAGCAAGACGCTGGCACGCGAGTGGGGCCCCGACAACATTCGGGTCAACGCGCTGTCCCCCGGCTGGGTGATCACCGAGCGGCAGCTGAAGCTGTGGTTGACGCCCGCGGCGGAGGCCGACTGGATGAAGCAGGTGGCCCTGCAAAAGCGGATCATGCCCGAGGACATCGCCCGGCTGATGCTGTTCATGGCCAGCGACGACAGCCAGATGATCACCGGCCAGAACATCGTCATCGACGGCGGACGCACCTGACGCATGGCCGATCCCGCCTTCCTCGCCTGCGACTGGGGAACGACCAACCTGCGCGCGTGGCTGGTCGGCGGCGACGGCGAGGTGCTGGCCAGCCGTGACTTCGAGCTGGGCGTCTCGCGGCTGGGCCCCGGCGAGGCCGAGGCAAGGTTCGCCAACGAGGTGCGCCCGGCGCTGAACGCACAGGCCCTGCCGGCCATCCTCTGCGGCATGATTGGCTCGAACCTCGGTTGGCGGCAGGTCAACTACCTCCCCTGCCCCGCGAGCCTGGACGACCTGCGCAAAGCGCTGACCTCGGTCGCCGACGGCGTCCGCATCGTGCCCGGCCTGCGCTGCGACGGAGTCGCAGGCGCGCCGGACGTGATGCGTGGCGAGGAAACCCAGGTCTTCGGCTGGCTGAAGCAGGACGAGCGCCGCATGCACGGCCGCCATGTCCTCTGCCACCCCGGCACCCACGCCAAGTGGATCCTGATCGACGACGGCAAGATCGTCCGTTTCATCACCGCCATGACGGGTGAGCTGTTCGCCGTGCTGCGCAAGCACAGCGTGCTGAAGAGCGACGCCTCCGCAGACGACGAGGCCGCCTTCGATGCAGGCCTTGAAGCGGCCGAGGACGGCGACGCTCTCGCCGCGCGGCTTTTCACGGCCCGCTCGCGAGTGACCGCAGGCGGCGCGGCGGCGGAATCGACGCCCTCCTACCTCTCCGGCCTGCTGATCGGCGCGGAGGTAGCGAGCGTGCCGAAGCTGCTCGGGGTTTCCCTGGATCACCCCATCGTGTTGCTCGGCGATGAGGTTCTTTGCCGTTGGTACGAGCGGGCGCTGTCGCGGCTGGGCGTCTCGGCCACCGCATACGACGGCGAGGCGGCCGCGCTCGCGGCGCTGACTGCGTTGCAGATGGAAGGCGCTCCGAAATGACCCTCGACGAAGCCATCGCCGCCTCGCCCGTCGTCGCCATCATCCGGGGCGTGAGGCCCGGCGAGGCGGTCGCCATCGCGCAAGCCATCTACGACGGCGGCATCCGCGCCATCGAAGTCCCGCTGAATTCCCCCGAGCCGCTTGAGAGCATCCGCCGCGTCGCCGAAGCCTACGAAGGCCGCATGGCCATCGGCGCCGGCACCGTGCTCTCCCCCGACAAGGTCGACGCGGTGAAGGCGGCCGGCGGCACCTTTATCGTCAGCCCCAACACCGACGTGCCGGTGATCCGCCGCACGGTCGAACTGGGCATGACCCCTGCCCCCGGTTTTGCAACGCCTACCGAGGCCTTCATGGCGGTGGACGCCGGCGCGCGTCACCTGAAGCTCTTCCCCGCCATCAGCTTCGGCCCCGCCCATCTGCAGCAGATCAAAGCCGTGCTGCCGCCCGACGTGGATGTCTGGGCGGTAGGCGGCGTGGGTCCCGCCAGCATGGCCGAGTGGTGGGCCGCCGGCGCTCGGGGCTTTGGGCTCGGCTCGGAGGTCTACAAAGCCGGTCAAACGCCTGAGGAGACGCTGCGCAAGTCCAAGGCCGCCTTCGAAGCGGCCGCCGCCCTACCCCGCTAGGCTTCGCTCTCGCGCCGGGCGCGGACGCGCGCGGGCGTCGGCTCGGGTTGGGTGACTTCGCCCTCGAAGGCAGACTCCCGCATGACCTGGGCGTAGCGCTCGAGCGCGCTCTCCAGCGAGGGCATCAGGCAGCCGCGTTCGCTAGCCAGCGCCGCATAGGCGGGACGCTCGGCGGTCCAGCCGAGGCTGCGCCATGGGACCGGGCGTACAAGGTTGCGGTCGAGGTCCAGCAGCTCCGCCACCCGGGTCGCGAAGGCGAGCCAGGTCGTCTCACCCTGGTTTGCGAGATGCCAGAGGCCTTTCTCGCCATCGATGACGAGGTCGAGCGTGGCGTCCACGAGATCGGGCACATAGGTCGGGGAGACGATCAGGTCGTCCGCAGCCGCGATCTCGCGTCCCGAAGCGAGGTTCCGCGTCACCCAGGCGGCGAAGTTGTGAGGGTCGTAGGGAGAGAAGAAGGCGGCCGTTCTGATCATCAGCGCCTTGCCGCCGAGCGCCAGCACCTCGGCCTCCGCCCGCGCCTTGCTCGCCCCGTAGACATTCAACGGGTTGGGCGCATCACTCTCGTGGTAGGGACGGTTTCCCTGCCCGTCGAAGACGAGGTCGCTTGAGAAGCCGACGAACGGCAGGTCGCGGTCGTGGCAGGCGCGGGCGAGCCGCAGCGCGCCTTGCGCATTGGCCTCCATGCAGCCGTCCGCATCGCTCTCGGCGTCATCCACCCGCACCCAGCCGGCGGCGTTGATGACCGCCCACGGCACGTAGGCATCCAGCGCGCGCTCGATGGAATCTTCGTCGCTCAGTGAAAGCTGCGCGCGGTCGGCGAGGACGTAGTCTATGCCTCGCCATTCGCAGGCGCGGGCCAGCGCACGGCCGAGCGTGCCGGTGGCGCCTGTAATCAGGATCGGGCGGCGGGAACCGGTCGTCCACTGCCACTCGCGCTTGGGATCGGGCGCAGCGACGGTGCGGAACACCGGCTTGTGCTGCAGGCGGATGTCGCGCCGCCACCAGCCGGGCGCGGCCAGCACGGGATGCGGCTCTTCGAGCCGGTTGCCGAGGCCCTTCAGCATTGCCGAGACCGCCGTAGGGCGAGGCTCTCCGCAGCGCATGTCGAACACGCCGCATTCGTAGTGGCCGTCCGAGCGGGTCAGCAGGCTGTTCCAGTCATAGGAGCCGAGCAGCGACCAGGCGGTGACCGCCTCGATGCGCACGCCGCGCGCGCTCATGCGCTGGGCGGTGACCCAAGCCTCGCGCAGCCAGCGCATCTGGTCCTCACGGGTGCAGCCGTTGTGCGCCTCGGTTACGGCCAGCGTCGAGCCGTAGCGGTCCCAGGCCTCCTGCAGCGCGCCTTCCATGCCGTCGGGCGCGGGTTGCAGGACGCGGGTCGCTTCAACGTCGGCGAAGCGGACGAACTCGTTCCCGCCCCAGCTGCTTTCCGGATAGTTCTCCAGCCGGTGGTCGAGGAAGCGGTCGCTGGTCAGGTAGTGGTTCACGCCGATTACGTCCGGCGGACAGGGCGCGTCGGCCATGGCGCGCAGCCGGTCCTCGAACCCGAACCGGCACAGGCGCTCCCAAAGCGGGTGGGCTTGCGTCACCCGGCCGTACAGCAGGTCCCAGGTCATCCAGCGGCGCTCGTTGTCGAAGCTGGCCTGGTTGGAAACGGCGCGGGTGGAATAGGTCTTGCCGAGATCCTCGGTCTGGATAAGCCGCGCGGCCGGGTTCACGACGCGGATCTCGCGCATGGCGAACCGGATGCCGTCGATCTGATTGAGCAGCGCGAGCCAGAACAGGCGCTCGTCGCGGGCGTGCGGGTACCAGAGGCCGTAAAGCGCGGAGAACCGCGCGGTCGTCAGCGGCTCGTTTATAGGCGTCCAGTCGGCCACCCACGGATAGCGCTCCGCCACAGCCCGGGCGTAGGCCGCTAGACCTTCTGCAAAACCATCGTCGACGAGGCTCGTATAGCGCGGCCCGCTGCCGTGGTGGATGAGGCCGACGATGGGGCGGATCATCAGCTCGCGCAGGCGCCCCAGCCGCTCGTCGCTCCAGCGCCAGTCGTAATGTCCGGGCCGCTCGGGGGCGGTCCGCTCCCAAAGCACGGGATAGCGCAGCGCCGAAACGCCGAGCTCGGCGAAGCGGTCGAGATCGCACAGTCTCGCGTCGTGACCGCTCAGCACGGTCTGATCCATAAAGGTGTCGCCGAGCCGGTTCACGGTGCACTCGTGACCGCCCCACAGCTCAAGGTCGCGCATAGATGTCCCTCTGCCCCTTTACTCGGGCGGACTGCCAACGCCTGCGCAGGCCGGGCTGTTCCCGCTTGCGGTCAAGCTTGTAGGAACCCACGGCGAGGCTTTTCGATTAGGAGGGCATGACCACACATGCTCGGGGAACGGTGCTCGTCACCGGGGGCGCCGGCTATATCGGCGCGCACACGGCCAAGGCGCTCC
>Ga0157373_10000913_pt1 | contig 22887 bp, 18 predicted proteins | sample C65metaG_FD_113460 | JGI IMG/M metagenome (GOLD analysis project Ga0157373, IMG submission 113460) | Corn rhizosphere microbial communities from Kellogg Biological Station, Michigan, USA - C6-5 metaG | ecosystem: Host-associated > Plants > Roots > Rhizosphere > Soil | place: USA: Michigan... | reverse complement strand
TTCGCTGTTCGGCGACATGCATGCCTACGGCGAGGAAGGCGTGCGCTTCTACACCAAGCAGAAGTCGATCATGCAGCGCTGGCCCGAGAGCATTGGCAAGGGCGCCGAGTTCGTGATGCCCACGGCAAAGTAAAGCGGCCAAACGCTGTGATGTCTGCTCCCGAGTACGCCGTGCGCCGACAAGAACACCAAGAGAGATCGAGAAAAGCATGAGCGACAACATCGCGTTCGACTACATCATCGTCGGGGCGGGCACTGCGGGGTGCCTGATGGCAAACCGGCTGTCGGCCAATCAAAGCAAACGGGTGCTCCTCATTGAGGCGGGACAGAAGGACGATTACCACTGGATCCACATCCCGGTGGGCTATCTCTATTGCATCGGCAATCCGCGCACCGATTGGCGCTATCTGACCGAAGCCGAGCCTGGACTTAACGGACGTCGACTGGGCTACCCCCGCGGCAAGACTCTGGGTGGATGCTCGAGCATCAACGGGATGATCTACATGCGCGGCCAGGCCCGAGACTATGATCACTGGGCCGAGGCAACGGGTGACAATGAGTGGCGCTGGGCTAACGTGCTATCCGATTTCAAGCGCCATGAGAACCACTATCTTGGTGACAAGGAGAGCGCCGACGGGCGAGATGCGTCCTTCGCGGAGTACCACGGTCATGGCGGGGAGTGGAGGGTGGAGAACCAGCGCCTGCGCTGGGACATTCTGGATGCCTTCGCGCAGGCAGCACAGCAGGCCGGCATCCCGGCCACTGCCGACTTCAATCGTGGCGACAACGAGGGCGTGGGGTACTTCCAAGTCAACCAGAAAGCGGGTTGGCGTTGGAATACCGCCAAGGCCTTCCTGCGGCCGACTTGCCACAGTCGCCCCAATTTTGAGCTTTGGACCAAAGCACAGGTTACGCACCTGCTGACCCAGCGCGAGCCTGATGGTCGCGTGCGCTGTACGGGGGTAGAGGTGTGGAACGGAAAATCGCTCATATCCGTGAAGGTCGCCGAAGAGGTGGTGCTGTGTGCGGGTGCAATCGGCTCGCCTCAGTTGCTGCAACTTTCCGGCATCGGACCGGGTGCCTTGTTGCGGGAGAACGGTATCGATGTGGTCGCCGATCTGCCCGGCGTGGGTGCCAACCTGCAGGACCATTTGCAGATTCGTGCGGTCTACAAGGTACAGGATGCGGCCACGCTCAATGTCCTCGCTTCCGCGCTAGCGGGTAAGGCCCGCATCGGGCTGGAGTATCTGCTCAAACGGAGCGGACCGATGAGCATGGCGCCTTCGCAACTCGGTGCTTTCACCCGCAGCGATCCTTGCCGGCAAAGCCCGAATATCCAATACCACGTTCAACCACTCAGCTTGGAAGCGTTCGGTGACCCGCTGCATGCATTTCCGGCTTTCACTGCCAGCGTTTGCAACTTGAATCCCACGAGTCGGGGGACTGTGAAGATCCGCAGCCGTGACCATCGAGAGGCGCCTGCGATCGCGCCGAACTATCTCAGCACGCCGGAGGATCGCCAAGTGGCAGCAGACAGCCTGCGCGTGACTCGCCGCATCGTGGCTCAGCCCGCGCTTGCGAAATACCGGCCCGAGGAGTTCAAGCCAGGGCTGCAATTTCAGACGGATGAGGACCTTGCGCGATTGGCCGGTGACATTGCCAGCACCATCTTTCACCCAGTCGGAACGACCAAGATGGGGCGTGCGGACGACCCCACAGCAGTGGTCGACAGCCATTTGCGGGTGCGCGGAATCGCCGGGTTGCGCGTGGTTGATGCCGGCGTAATGCCGACCATCACCAGTGGCAATACGAACAGTCCTACGCTCATGATTGCGGAGAAGGCCGCTGCGTGGATCGCGGCCGGGGTGTAGCCGCTTCATATTGACAAGCGTGCAACAGGCCGGACTCGTCAAATCGACTCGGTCGAGCGCCGTAGCTCCCGGTAAAGCGTCGCGCGGCTGATGCCCAGCCGGCGCGCGGCCTCGTCCTTGTCGCCGTCAGTCTCCGCGAGCGTCTTTCGTATCCAGGCATCGCGCTCGCGATCGAGGTGTGCCTGCAAGGTGGTCGCTGGCGGCGTTCCGTGGCGACCGGCAATGGAGTGCGGACGCTTCACGGCAGGCTCATCCGCCAGCCCGGCCTCGCCAGAGAGCAGAAAGCGCAGCAGCGCAGCTTCCAGTTGCCGCACGTTGCCCGGCCAGTCGAAGGTCAGCCATCGAGTGCGAACCGATGGCGGCACGCGGCGCCCCGGCAGGCCCTCGCGCAGTGCAATGCGCTCGAGCAACTGCTCGGCCAGCCACTCCAGGTCGTCGCGCTCGCGCAGCGCCGGCATGTGCACGCCGAGCACATTGAGCCGGTAGTACAGGTCGGCCCTGAACTGCCCCGCGTCCACACGCTCCTGCAGGTCGCGGTGGGTGGCGCAGACGACGCGGGTGTCGATCGGGATCGGCGAGACGCCGCCCACACGCACGATCTCCTGGTTCTGCACGGCATGCAAGAGGCTGGCCTGCAGGCTGAGGGGCATGTCGCCGATCTCGTCGAGGAACAGCGTGCCGCCGCTCGCGAGTTCGAACTTGCCGGGCTTGCCGCGCGTCCGGGCGCCGGTGAAGGCGCCACCTTCGTAGCCGAAGAGCTCTGCATCGATCAGCGATTCGGGAATGGACGCGCAGTTGACCCACACGAACGGCCGCCGGGCGCGCGGCGACAGCGCGTGGATCGCGTTGGCCGCCAGTTCCTTTCCGCTGCCCGTCTCGCCCTGGACGAGCACGGGCAGCGACAGCGGCGCGGCCTGTTCGATGGCCGCGCGCACCGCGTCCATCCGGGCGCCCTGGCCCAGGATGTCGTCGATGCCGTAGCGCGCCGTCCACGGCGTGGGCGGGCTATGGATGGCGCGCCCCTGGTCGCCGGCGACAGCGACCGCCTTCTTCAGCGCCGCCATGTTGGAGAACAGCGCCAGGCCAACCGCGCCGATGATTCGCTCGTCCTGGTAGACGGGCACCTGCCGCGCCAGCAACTGGTGGCCCCGCACTTCGAGCGGCATCATGGTCACGGAGAGGTCGCCGCGCGCCACGTTGTGCAGGCGCGTCTTCGGCGACACGACATCGGTGATGTGCCGGCCGATGAAGTCTTCCTGCGGGCCGCCCAGCAGGCGGCAGTAGGGCGCATTGATGAGCACGACGCGGCCGTTGGTGTCGACCGCCACCAGGCAGTCGGACACATGGTCGAGCACGCGGCGCAGGAACTCTGCCTCGTTCTGGCCGGAGCCGAACCATTCGGGAAAGGGCATTTTTGTCTCGTGATTGCGACATTAGGACTCAATACTGAGACTAAGGCATGTGCTTCAGGCCGTCAATCGACGCCGTGGTGAGCATTTCTCCAAGCAAATCAAGCACTTGTGGAAATCGCGAAGACGTCCGCCGAGCGGGCCTCGGATTTGCTCTGTGCCCTCCGCACCGCATTCGACGCGGCGCGGCGGCTTCCGTCCTTTCACCTGGAAATGCACATGAACGACATCATTTCAATCGGAGACATGCACGTGCGCGTGGCGGGCCACGGCCCGGCGCTCATCTTTTGCCACGGCTTCACCACAACCGGCGAGTTCTGGCGCGAGCAGATGGTCGCGTTCTCGCGCGACCACCGGATGGTGGTGCCCGATCTGCCCGGCCATGGGCGCTCGGCATCGCCGCGCTCCCGCCGCTACACGATCGATGCGTTCGTAAACGATCTCGTGCTGCTGTTCGACAAGCTGCGTCTCAACGACGCGATCCTTGTCGGTCTGTCGATGGGCGGCACGATCGCCCAGCGTTTCGCCCTCGCGCACCCGAGCCGCTTGCGGGCGCTGGTGCTGGTGGGCGCCACGCCGCCCGGGCTTGGCCCCGACGTGAACGTGAAGAATGTGCTGCGCGCCATCGACACCCTGGGCGTCACTGCGGCGAGCCAGGCGGTGATCGACCGCTCGTTCGCCTCCGCCGCCTCGCCCGAACTGGTGGCCTTTGCGCGCGAACAGGTGGCGCAGACGCCGGAATTCGTCGCACGCGAAGCCATCGTCTCGCTGAACGAGGCCGACAGCCGGGCGCAACTCGCGCGCCTGGCATTGCCGACGCTCGTCGTCTGCGGCGAGGAGGACGCCATCACGCCGCCGGCCGAGTCGAATGCGCTTGCCGCCGGTATCCCCGGCGCGATACTGCAGCTGGTGCCCAGCGCCGCGCACTTCCCGATGCTCGAGCAGCCCGAGCGCTTCAATGCGATCCTGCGCGACTTCATCGCTCGCATCGACAACCGGAGCGGCGCTTGACGCGCGCCCGCCATACATCAAGGAGTATGGATATGACAACAACAGTTGAGACATCACCCGCAACGCCCGAGCGTTCGCGTGAAACGCGCCGGGTGGTCTTCGCCGCGGCGCTTGGCACGGTGCTGGAGTGGTATGACTTCTTCATCTACGGCAGCCTCGCCGTGTTCTTTGGCGGTTTGTTCTTTCCCAAGGGCAACGAGTCGGCGGCCATCCTCGCGTCGCTCGCGACCTTCGGCGCAGGCTTCGTGCTGAGGCCCTTCGGTGCGATCGTCTTCGGGCGTCTGGGCGATCTGGTCGGGCGCAAGAAGACTTTTCTGGTGACGATGATGATCATGGGCACCGCCACCGCCGCGATTGGCTTCCTGCCTACGTTCGAGACCATCGGCTGGGCCGCACCCGCGCTTCTGGTGCTCCTGCGTCTTCTGCAGGGGCTGGCGATCGGCGGCGAGTTCGGCGGCGCGGTCACCTACATCGCCGAGCATTCCGATCCGCGCCGCCGGGGCTTCATGACCAGCTGGTTGCAGATCACCGGCACCATCGGGCTGCTCGTCTCCCTGGGCGTGATCATGGTGCTGCGCTCGTCGATGTCGGCCGAGTCCTTTGCCTTGTGGGGATGGCGCGTACCGTTCATGCTGTCGATCGGACTGCTCGCGTACTCGCTCTACGTTCGCATGCGGCTGGAAGAGTCGCCCGTGTTCCTCGAGATGAAAGCGCACGGCAAGGGTTCGCGAAACCCTGTCAAGGACACCTTCGGCGATCCGCGCACCCTTCGCATCGTGCTGGTGACGATCTTCGGCGCCGTGGCCGGGCAGGCGGTGATCTGGTACACCGCGCACTTCTACAGCCTGCAGTTCCTCACGGCGACGCTCAAGCTGCCGCCCCAGTCCGCCTATGCCTACCTCACGATTGCCCTGGTGCTGGCCACTCCGTTCTTCGTGCTCTTCGGCTGGCTGTCCGACCTGATCGGGCGCAAGTGGATCATGCTGACGGGTTGCCTGCTTTCCGCAATCCTGTTCATGCCGCTTTTCCAGGGCATGGCCAAGTACGGCAATCCGGCCCTGGAGGAGTTCCGCGCCGGCACTCAGGTCGTCATCCAAGGTGGTGATTGCAGCGAGGACCAGTCCTTCATCGGCCAGCTGTTCCAGCCGAAGGCGACCAAGCCGTGCACGCGCGCCCGATCGTTCCTGGCGGCGCAAGGCGTGCCGTATACGTTGCGGCCGCAGGCGGGCGAGCTGCAGTTCGTGGTCGCCGAAACGACGCTGGCCGGTTTCGATGAAGCGGCACTGCGCCGCGTGCTGGTCGAGCGCGGCATGCCGCTCACGGCCGATCCGGCACGCGTGAATGCGCCCATGGTCGTGCTGATGCTGTTCGTGCTGGTGCTGCTCGCGACCATGGTGTACGGCCCGATGGGCGCGTTCCTGGTCGAGCAGTTTCCGACGCAGGTGCGCTACAGCGGCGTCTCTGTGGCTCTGCAGTTTGGCAATGGCTGGATCGGCGGCTTCGCGCCGTTCATCGCCACTGCGATGGTCGTGAGCAGCGGTGACATCTTCCGCGGCCTCGTCTACACGATTGCCGTAGCGTTGCTCACGCTGGTGGTGGGCGCCTTCTGCATTCGTGATCGCCGGGGCCTCGACATGCGCGAGCCGGTAGCCGCAACGGAAACGCCGCATGCTGCTTCGAAGCTCGCGGCGTCGCAACAGTAGCCCGGATCGCCATGGCTCTAGCGAAGATCCCCGTCACGATCGTCACCGGCTTCCTTGGGGCCGGCAAGACCACGCTCGTGAATCACCTGCTGGCGCAGTGCAGCGGCACCTACATCGGCATCATCGTCAACGAGTTCGGCGAGGTCGGCATCGACGGGCAGCTGATCGTCGCTGATGACCAGCCGCTGATCGAGATCACCAACGGCTGCGTCTGCTGCACGGTGCGAAAGGACCTGACCGCGGCGGTGAACGAGCTTCTGCAACGCGCCGAACGTCCGATCGAGCGGCTGATCATCGAGACTTCCGGCCTGGCCGATCCCGCTCCGGTGTTGCAGAGCTTTCTCGCCGATCCCGACCTGCTGCAGCGCGTGGAGCTCGAGTCGGTGGTCACCGTCGCGGATGCGCGCCACATCCTGATCCACATCGGCGACGACGTCGTGCGCGAGCAGATCGCCTTCGCCGACGTGATCGTGCTCAACAAGGTCGAGATCCCCAGCGCACCGGAGCTGGAGCAACTCGAGGGAGAGCTGCGCCGGCTGAACCCGGCCGCGCACCTGGTCCGAACCGAGCGGGCGCAGGTTTCGGCCGCCGAGCTGCTGGGCACGAAGCGCTTCTCCTTGCCGCACGTGTTGTCGATCGAACCCGATCTGCTCGACGGCGAGGCGCATGACCACGAGCACGACACCTCGATCGGCTCGTGCTGCATGGAAACCGGCGGCGCGATCGACCCGGATCGGTTCAGCCGCTGGATGAACCAGCTGGTCCAACGCGACGGCGCGCGGCTGATGCGTACGAAGGGCGTGCTTCACTTCACCGGCGAGGCGCGCCAGTTTCACTGTCACAGCGTGCACATGCTGCTCGATGCGCGGCCTGGGCGGCGATGGGGTCCCGACGAGCCGCGCCGCAGCAAGCTGGTTTTCATCGGGCGGGAACTTGCAGCCGACGCCCTGCGCGAGGGCTTTCTTGGATGCCTGGCTGTTCAACCCGAACGAGAGCCGGCTCCTGCCACCGAATCTGAAATGGAGCACCCATGAAACTCCAGCATGCGCTGGGCGGCCTCGAGAACCTCGGGCCTGTGAACCTCGAAACCAGGGTCTTCGTGCAGGAATGGGAGAAGCGCATTTTCGGCATCCACACGGTGATGATGGCCGAGAGCGCCCACCTTGCGGAGGCGTTGCCGAAGTATCCGATGGCCAGCCTGCCCACCGCGTTCAAGCACACCTGGACCTGGGCCTCGCTGCGCACGGGCGCCGAGGGCATGCAGCCCTTCGAGTACTTCAAGTTCCGCTACTACGAAAAATGGCTGATGGGCATCAGCCAGTTCTTCGTCGACGAGGGCTACATCACCGCCCAAGAGCTGGCCTGGCGGACCGCGCACTATCGCGTCCAGCCCGACGCGCCACTGCCCGAGCGGCCCAGCGAGCCGATCAAACGTCAGGTCGTCGATTACCTGCTGCAAGGCGATTCCAGCCTGCGGCCGCTGCCGGATGCACCGCGGTTCAGGGCCGGCCAGACGGTGCATGTGGCCGACCCCGCAGCGGCCGACCATACGCGGCTACCCGGCTACCTTCGCAACAAGAAGGGCACTGTCCGCGAGGTGTACCCGGGCGCCTTCGAATATTTCTGTTCGACCGGGCCGGACGGGCTGGAAGGACCGATGCCGGTGTACCGCGTTGCGTTCGATGCCCGCGACATCTGGAGCCCCGACCTCTGCGAACCGAATACGACGATCTACGCCGACCTCTTCGAGGTCTATCTGCAAGCCTCGAACACACCTGAGAAAGAAGAAGCGCCATGAGCAGCGATCTGTTCAAGTACAACGACGAGCGCGAAGCGGCAAGTGCCGCGAAGGTGCGCGCGCTGGAGGCCCTGTTGATCGAGAAAGGCGTGATCGGCAGCGACTCGGTCGATGCGGTGCTCGAACATTTCGAGAAGATCGCGGGACCGTTCAACGGCGCGCGCATCGTTGCCCGGGCATGGATCGATCCCGCCTACAAGCAGCGCCTGCTCGACGACACGCCCCAAGCCATTGCCGAACTTCAGCTGCCGTTGGGCATGGAAGGCGCCGAGGGCGAGCACATGGCCGCGGTGGCCAACGGTCCGGGTGTGCACAACCTGATCATCTGCACGCTCTGTTCCTGTTATCCGTGGCCGGTGCTCGGTCTGCCGCCGTACTGGTACAAGGATCCCGTGTTTCGCGCCCGCGGCGTGCGCGAGCCGCGTGCTGTCTTGCGCGAGTTCGGCGTGCCGGTGAGCGAGCACACCGAGGTCAAGGTGTGGGACAGCAGCGCACAGATTCGCTGGTTTGTTGTGCCCGAGCGGCCGGCCAATACCGACGGCTTCAGCGAAGAGCAACTGGCTGCGCTGGTCACGCCGGAGGCGATGATGGGCGTCGCGCTGGTATCGCCGCCTGCAGCGGCCTGAGGCAGCGTGCCATGTTCACTCGCTTTGAGGAATACGCGGCTTCCCAGATGCTGGGCCATGCCGACTCGCCGCCGCGCAGCCAGGGCAAGCTGTTCTTTGCAGAGGCCTGGCAACGGCAGCTCTTCGGGTTGACGCTGGCCGTGGCCAAGCAGGGGCACTTCGACTGGGAAGACTTCCGCCAGCACTTGATTGAATCGATCGGCGACTGGGAACGGCTTGAATGCGCTGCCCAGCCGCCTTGGGACTACTACGAGCGGTTCTTTGGGGCGCTGCTGCAGGTTCTGGCGCGGCAGCAGGTAGTGACTGAAGGCGAACTGGCCCGGGTCTTGGTCGATCGGCCGTTGCGGAGCCATGAATGAGCGCCGAGTGGCTGTCCTTTTCGGGCTTGGTTCTGATGTTCGCGCTGGGGCTGCGGCACGGATTGGACCCCGACCACATTGCCTGTATCGACGGACTGACTTGGCGGGCTCTGGACCGCAGTGCCCACCACGGCCATGCGCCCTGGATTGGCACGCTGTTCGCGCTCGGCCACGGGCTGCTCGTCACCGCGATCGCAGCGGGTGTGAGCCAGCTCCCTCATGACGTGCATGTGCCTGAGGCTCTGGTGGCGGTGTTCGACTGGATTCCCACGGCATTGCTTGTGCTGGTCGGGACGATGAACCTGCACCTCCTGCGACGCCGCGATGTTGCGTTCGCGCCTGCCGGGTGGAAATTGAAGCTGGTTCCGCGGCGCCTGCGCCTGCACGCCAGCCCGTGGGCGGTGGTGCTGACGGGCGTATTGTTCGCCACGGTGTTCGACACGGCGACCCAGGCGGCGGCCTGGGGATATGTGGCCAGCCACCGCGGCGGCGGCCTGTCGGCAGCGATGGCAGCCGGGTTGGTCTTCACCGCCGGCATGATCATCACCGACACGCTGGACGGCTGGCTGATCTGCAGCATTGACCGCCGTACTGACGGGCAGGATGTTGCCCGCCGCTACCGCCGAGTGCTGGGCTGGCTTGTCGTCTGCATCTCGTACGCGGTGGCTGCGTACAACATCGGCAAGGCACTGCTTCCGGCAATCGAACTTGGCGAGAACGCGTTCTCGCTCAGCGGCCTTGCGTTGGTGCTGGTGATGCTGGTTGTCTGGGCTTGGTCGGTCGGGCGCGCGTGATCCGTGCCTGCACCGGTCTATTGCGATAACTCACAAGGGCCTGCTCAACATTGGCCGTCTGCAATTTTTGCATCAGAGCCGTCGGCGCTTCCTATAATCCGCCCCGGTCGGTAGAACACTCCTTGCTGGAGCGATCCCCGCCACGGTTCGAAGGTGCCCCCCATGCCGGAAATGGTTTGGGAGGTTAAACGGGAAGCAGGTGCGCGCGCCGATGGCGCGCAATGCCTGCGCTGCCCCCGCAACGGTAAGCGGATAGAGAAGTTTCGAGCGAGCACCTGCGGGTGTTCGCAGCCACTGCGCTTGAATCGAGCGTGGGAAGGCGAGGCTTCTGTTGTTGTGCGCAAGCGCATGACAGCAACCCGCGAGCCCGGATACCGGCCTTCGCAATCGCCTTCGGACGCTGCGGGAGTGCGTTTGTCCGTGCTGCTCGGTACCTGCGTGCCGGGTTGGCATCGGCTCGTGCAATTGCAGCGTGTATCTCTTGGAACAGCCCAGCGGGAATGCGGGCTAGAGGAACAGCATATGCGCAAGCCTGCCGAGCTCGGGATCCGGCCCCGGGTTTCCGGTCCTTTCACGACCCAACACATCACGATCCCGGGCCTTGTCGCCCTGCTCGCCAGCACGTCTGCGCTGGCGCAAGTGAGCTTGCGACCGGTCGAGGTGACGGCCCCCCGGCAGGATCAGGCGCCGGCGCTTCAGGCCACAACGACCGAAGTTGCCGGCAGGCTGGGCCTGAGCGTCATGGAAACGCCGGCTTCGGTCGAGGTTATCAGCCAGGAGACCATGGAACGGCGTGGCGCAAGGACTTTCGAGGAGGCCTTGCGCGGCGGCGTGGGCATCACGGCCGGTGGAGCGCCCGGATCGCCATCGGTGATCTCCACGCGCGGCTTCACCGGTGGTTTCATCACCTATCTGTTCGACGGCGATCGCATTGCAGTGCCGACGATGGTGAGCCGTCCCCAGGACACCTGGAACTACGAGCGCATCGAAGTCTTGAAGGGCCCCTCGTCGGTGCTCTACGGTGAAGGCGCCATCGGCGCGGCCGTCAACTTCGTGACCAAGCGAGCCGACCGCAGCAACCCCGGGGCCGAGGCCATGCTGTCCTATGGGAGCTTCGGCACGGCCAGGGCCGGCGTCGGCCTGGGTGTCAACGTGGGCGAGGCCAGCGCTTTCCGACTGGACTACAGCCACCAGGAGACCAACGGGTACATCGACCGCAACAAGCAGCGCTACGACAACCTCACCATGGGCTTCAGCACGGCATTGACGCGGGAGCTCACGCTCGATCTGTCGCTGGACTACGCCAGGGACAGTGCGCTGTCCTACCAGGGCACGCCGCTCGTGCCGCGTGCCTATGCGCTCCAGCCGATGGACATCGTCAGCGACGCCAGCGGGCGAGTGGTCGATCGCGGCATCGCGTTTCGCAACTACAACTTCGACGATGCCGAGATGAGTGCGAACAGCCTCTGGACGCGTGCCAAACTGACTTGGCAGATCGCGCCGGAATGGAAGCTGCGCAACCAGCTTTCCTACTACACGGCCGACAGGACATGGCGCAATTCGGAGTCCTTTGCCTTCGCCGCCCCGGGCCGCATCGTGCGCGACCTGGTCGGTATCACGCACGACCACCAGATCCTCACGGATCGGCTCGATCTCACGAACACGTCGCCGATCGGGGGAATGAAGAACCGGTTCGTGGCGGGGCTTGAATACACGAAGACCGACTTTTCCTCCAACCGCGACTTCTCCAACGGATCGACCGCAGCCAACAATGCGCTCTCGGTGAGCGACTTCGCCACCATCCCGGGACGCTACGGCAACTTTGCCGCGAACCCCGCTCTGTTCGCGGGTGCCGGCAATCGCACGATCTTCGACGCACGGATTCCGACGGGGTCTATCTTCATGGAAGATGCCCTGTCCGTCAGCGAGCGATTGACCCTCGTGGGCGGCTTGCGGCAGGACCACGTGAAGCTGGAGCGCCAGAACATGGACCTCAACACCGGGGCTCGGGCATCGTTCACGCAGAGGTACAAGCCCACATCGGCGCGTCTGGGTGTGGTTTTCGCGATCGACCACTACACTTCGGTCTACGCCCAGTACTCGAACGCGAGCGCGCCGGTCGGTACGGGCAACCTGCTGCTGCTGTCGGCGGCCAACGCCGCCTTCAGCCTCTCGACGGGCAAGCAGCTGGAGCTCGGCCTCAAGCAGTCGGCGATGGAGGGCCGCCTTGACTACACGCTGGCGGCCTACAGGATCGAACTCGACAACGTGCTGTCGCGCGATTTCAGCAACCCGACGCTCACGGTCAACAGCGGCAAGCAGTCCGCGCAGGGCCTGGAACTCGCCGCGGTCTGGAAGGCGACACGCGAGCTGACACTGAGCGGCAATCTCGCATGGGTCGACGCGAAATTCGACAGCCTCATCGAGGCCGGCAACGTCTCGCGCGCGGGCAACACCCCGCCGAACGTGCCGGGCGCGGTTGCCAACCTCTGGGTCGACTACAAGGTGCCGGGATGGCCGCTGCGCATCGGTGGCGGCGTCAACCGAACCGGGTACGCCTACGCCAACAACGCCAACACGGTCCGCATGAACGGGTTCACGACTGCGACCGCCTATGCGACCTGGAGCCTGCAGAAGGGCGAAATCACCTTTCGCGTTCGCAACCTGACTGACCAGCTCTATGCGTATTGGAGCGGCGCCAATTCGAACAACCAGGTCATGATCGGCGCGCCGCGCAGCTTCGAAGTCAGCTACCGGGCGGCCTTCTGATGAGCGCGTGCAGGGGAGCCCTCCCTGCATTCAGGCCGCGGCGCCATGGGCTGGTGGCACGGGTATGAAGCGCGCACTGATCTTCATCCACAAGTGGCTCGGCATCTCTTTGGCCTTGCTGTTCCTGATGTGGTTCGTCACAGGGATCGTGCTGTACTACGTGCCATTCCCGAACCTCTCGCAGGCCGAGCGGCGCGCGGGGTTGCAGCCTCTGGCGCTCGGCGCCGGTTGCTGCCTGACCGCCGAAGAGGCTGCCAGGCGGGCCGGCGTGAGCTTCACCGAGGCACGCCTGGGCATGGCCGACCCGGGAGCGCCGGTCTGGCGACTGCTGGTCGACCCCGGGCACGCGAAGGCTGCGCAGTGGCAAGCCCTCGATGCCCGCACCGGCACCGCGAGGGCCTCGCTCGGCGCCGTGCAGGCCATGAAGGTGGCCGAGTCCTTCAGCGGCCGGCGCGCGCTTTCAGCCGAAGCGCTCGAGCGTGACCAATGGACGGTTCCGCAAGGCTTCGATCCCTACCGTCCGCTCTTCAAGGTCAGCCTGGAAGGCGACGACGGTCTCGAACTGTACGTCTCGCGCACCGCCGCCGAAGTGGTGCGCGACACCCGCCGCAGCGAGCGGTTCTGGAACTGGATCGGGGCGGTCCCGCACTGGATCTATCCGACCGTGCTCCGGCAGTTTCCGCAAGCGTGGAACCAGGTGGTCGTCTGGCTGGCGATTCCTGGCGTGGTGCTGGCCGCGACCGGACTGGCGCTGGGCATCTGGCAGCTGTTCCTGAACCGAACGCGCTGGATTCCCTATCGCAAGGCCTGGATGCGTTGGCATCACATCGCGGGCCTGGTCGCCGCGGTGTTTACGCTCACCTGGATCTTCTCGGGCCTGATGTCGATGAATCCCTATGGCGTGTTCTCGTCACGCGGGCTATCAGCTGCCGAGCGCGAGCGCTGGCTCGGCGCCGACCGGGGTGCCGTCGTGACGCCGCAGCTTGCACTGGCTGCAGTCGCGACCCGGGAGGCCGGTGCGCAGGCGTTGGAACTCGAGCGGCTTCGAATCGACGGGCAAGTCTGGTACCGCATCCAGGGCACGCACCGGCGGTGGTGGGTGCGCGCGGACGACGCGAGCGCCGTATCGACATTGGATCCGGCGCTGCCGGATGCGCTGATGGCGGGCGTCCTGCGGCATCTGCGCGGCGTAGACGGGCCTGCGTCAAGCGTCGTGCGGATCGATCGCTATGACAATGTCTACTACGCGAAGAATCCGGCCTCGGCGGAGGCGCTGGACACCCGGCCGCTGCCCGTCTGGCGCGCCCATTGGCACGACGGCACGGACCTGTATGTCGACGCCGCCTCGGGCAAGGTGCTGTTGCGAGTCGACCCGTCAGTGCGTTGGCAACGGCTTCTTTACCAAGGATTGCACAGTCTCGACTTCGAACCGCTGCGCGAACGGCCCTGGTTGCGCGAAGCCCTGGTGCTGATTCTTTCCCAGCTCGGGACGGCCCTGTGCATCACATCGTGCGTCATTGGATGGCGCGCGCTGTCGCCCAAGAGGGAAAGCGGACGACGCAAGGGAATCGCTCGTTAACGAGGAGACACGTTTCGTGGCCAAATATCGTGCTGCCGCCGCCAAGCCTTTGCTGTGATTGCCGTCCGTCACGCTGATCACCGTAAAGACCTCAAACAACGACTTATAGAAACAGCTCTACCCCCGGTCCCATTACTTCGCGGGAAAGCATGAGGATCTTAGACATTTCACGATCGCAGCCGCGGCGAAGGAAGACTTGGTCACGCTGTTTTGGAGCCCGGTAGAGGACGGTCAATCTGGACCGAATGGGCTTCGTTTCGTGTCCCGCTCAATGGCTGAATAGATCCATTGGCGTCCCGTGCTCTCGCGATGATGCTCACCAGGCCCGGCGTCCGCGCCAGTGCAAGCGTCGCCGCGAACTGCTGCCATTCGAATTCTTGGCGGGGCCGGACCTCAGCCTCTTGCCAGGTTGCCCCGCCATCAGCGCTGAGCGCCACGCCACCGATGCCGTTGTTGCTCCAGGCCCAGCCCTTGACTTCCACATCAACCGCATCCGTGGAGAGGGTGTCGCCGTGCACCGGATGGGTGATCATCGAATTGGGTTCGACAGCCCACACCGGCTCTCGATCGACTTTGCCTTCATGCTCGCTGTCGCGGTTGTACCAAAGGGTCGTGAAGGGGGAGTTCGCACGCCCGTCTTGGACCGACAGCCGACAGAGCCACTTTGTCATGTTGGTGCCGAACCAACCTGGAACCACCAGGCGAACAGGCCCACCCCGCTCGCGGGTCAGGGGTGCGCCATTCATCTCGTAAGCCACGAGCACTTCGCGCGAAAGCGCTTTCGAGATCGGCAGATCCTTGCGGTACCGGTTCATCGTGCGGCCGCCGAACTCGCCGCTGTCCAAACCGTCCGACCAGACATGGGTGGCACCCGTCTCGAGCTGGGCATGCTCGAGCAGCACAGCCAGCGGCACACCGGTCCATCGGACGTTGCCGACGCGCCAGAGGTTGCCGTCGGCCGGTACCAGGGGGCTGCCGAAGCATTCGTGGAAAGCCGTGACGGAGACAGAAGGCAGCCGCCTGAGACCGTCCAGCCCGATCGAAAAAGGCCTGCGGACGAGCCCGTCCACTTGCAGCCGCCAGCGCTTGGCGTCGACTTCGACGGAGCCCATGTGGATGGTCTCGAAGAGCTGCGCATCGGCGGTGACGAAGTCGCGCAGCCCTGCAGGGGCGGGTGGCGGCTTCAGATGGAATCCGGGAGACCGGCCAATGATGACTGATCGCTCCGCGCCTTCAGGCAGCGGTGGCAGGAAATCGGAGCTACTCATCCAGCACCCCGGCAATCATCTCATCGTCGAGCAGCCGCGGAAACTGCGGATCGGATGGCCCTGACCAGGCAACCGGCTCGTGGCGGCGGCGTTCGACACCCAGAGAGAAGACGTCGAATCGGTTGTAGTAGCCCACCACGTCATGGAACTGCTTTGGCTCGATGCACTTGTTCAGGTCGAACTCGGCATAGGCGATCCCTTCCTCGTTCTGGAGCGTGTCGCCGATCTGCGTGCCGGTGGGGTCCACGAACATCGATGCGGCGCGCGGCGTGCCGTCGACCACTTCTGCCACGGTGGGATCGCGATCCACCAGAAAGTCACGCATCGCCTTGTCCATGAAGCTCGCGCAGACGATTCCGAACGCCTTGGCTTCGAACGAATGGGCGGACGCCCGGATGCGGTTTGCCGCAACGTTGTCGAAGTTTCCACCTCCCGTTGGCTTGCGCGTGGGCCACATCGGCGGCCAGCTGGAGACATGGATCTGCTCCGCCTGCGCCATGAGCGAGAAGCGTGCGAGCGGGTTGGTGTTCTCGCCGCAGATCAGTCCGCCGATGCGCCCGAAGCGGGTCTCGGCGACGCGAAGCCCCTGTCCGTCTCCGGCCGCCCAGACCAGCTTCTCGTAGAAGGTCGGCACCAGCTTGCGATGATGGTTGAGCAACTCGCCCGTTTCGCCGATCAGGATGTTCGAGTTCCAGATGCAGCCGGCGCTGACGGTGCTGCGTTCGCTGATGCCCATCGACACGCACACGCCAAAGCGCTTGGCGGCCGCGGCAATCAAGGCCACCTCGGGCCCCGGCACGTAGACGCTGTTCTCGACCATGGCCTCGAACAGATCGTGGTTGTAGATGGGCGCCCACAGTGCCGCCCACACCGGGAACGCCGGGATATACGTCTCCGGAAACGCGATCACCTGCGCGCCATGGAGGGCTGCTTCCTTGATGATGGACACGGCCTTTTCGGTCGTGGCGGTCTTGTCGAGCAGTACTGGCGCTGCGTGGGCGGCGGCAACCTTCACCCGGGGCAATGAACTCATGTCAGGTACTCGCTGTGCGTTGCTGAGGCCCACAGGATAGTTGCCGGTACAGCCGCACAGATGCTCGAAAAACGCAACAAGAGGTGCGTTTTTGCGACCTCCACGGGGCCATGCAGGATCTGTGCACAGCGGGTTGTGAATTTCCCGGCGGCTATTTGCACGGAACATGCTCACCATTGCCATGTCGCGGACCTGATCCGTTCAACCCACCCTGGAGGGCCCATGGACCCATCACATGAGTATGTTCGCCTTTCCCGCACCGGCCTCTGCGCATGTGGCAGTACCCACGGTGACGATGAGGAGTGCCTCGCGGAGAAGCCTGCGAACGCCGGCGATGCGCTGGCCGGCGCCATGGCCCAGGGCATGCTGCACGGCCTCTTTCCCGAGCGCGGCCTGCGGCGGGCATTCGTCAAGACGCTGGGGAGGGCAGGGGCGCTGGCCGCGCTCACGACACTCACGCCCCTGACCCAGCTTGCCGCCGTCGCGCAGGAGCGCAACAGCAAGGGCGCGCCGGAGAAAAAGCGGCTCGCTGTCGGCTTCCTGCCCATCACCTGCGCGACGCCGCTGATCTATGCGGAGCAACTCGGACTCTTTCCGCGCGAGGGGCTGGAACTGAGCCTGCAGAAGATCGCCGGCATCGCGCTGATCCGCGACAAGATGGTCAACGGCGAACTGGACATCTCCCAACAGGTGATGCCCGTTGCGCTGGCCATGTCGGCCGGCATCGGCGGCGCCCCCATTCCCACCCGTGTGATGACGGTGCTCAACCAGAACGGCAATTCGCTGGTTCTTGCGATGAAACACAAGGACAACCGTGACCCGAAGAACTGGAAGGGCTTCAGGTTCGCGGTGCCGTTCGAGCAGTCCCATCAGATGCTGCAGCTACGCCACTATCTCGCATCGGCAGGGCTGGACGCGGACCGGGACGTCTCCTACCGCGTCGTTCCTCCGTCCGAGTACGTTTCCAACCTTCGGGTGGGCAACATCGACGGCTTCTTCGGCGGCGAACCCGGCGGGCAACGGGCCGTGTACGAGGGGGCGGGTTTCATTCACCTGGTCTCCAGCGAGATCTGGCCGGAGCATCCTTGCTGTTCGGTCACGGCAACCGAGGCCTGGATCAAGGCCCATCCGAACAGCTTCATGGCCGCCTACCGCGCGATCATCGCGGCGAGCCTGCATGTGTCAGAGCCCGCCAATCGCGCGGGAATGGCCAAGATCCTTGCTCAGCCGCAGTATCTCAATCAGCCCGAAACGGTCGTGGACCAAGTCCTCACCGGCCGGTATGCCGACGGACTTGGCAACGTGAAGACGCTGCAGCGCCGCATCGACTTCCAGCCCTTTCCTCACTACTCGAGCGCGGTGTGGCTTCTGACCCAGATGCGCAGATGGAACATGATCAAGGAGGACCTGGACTACAAGGGTCTCGCCCGGCAGGTCATGCTGGCCACCGATGCAAAGCGTCTCATCGAAGAGCGCGGCGGCAGGGCACCGGAGGTCGGATTCCGCAAGGAAACCATCCTGGGCAAGAGCTTCGACTCCGATCGTCCCGCCGACTATCTGAAGTCGCTGGGCAAGGCGTGATCATGCAGGGCGCGATCTCGACCTCACGCTCCTGGCTGGCCACCTTGGTCATCGGCTTGCTCTTGCTGGCCGTCTGGCAGGCACTCGCCTCCAGCGGTGGCGGCAGCGCGCCGGCGGAGCTTTCAGACTACGAAAAGCTGATGGGCAAGAGCCCCGGTGTCTCCGTGGAGCGCTCGGCCATTCCGACGCCCGTCGACGTGTTCAAGCGCGCGGGCGAATTGTTTGCGGATCCGTTCCGTCGCAACGGCGAGAACGACCTGGGCATTGCCTGGCACTTGCTCGACTCGCTCAGGCGTGTGTTCAGCGGCTACGCCCTGGCCGTGCTGGTCGGCGTTCCCCTGGGCTTCTTGCTGGGACTGGTGCCATGGCTGGGCCAGGCGCTGAATCCCTTCATCCAGCTGCTGCGGCCCGTCTCCCCGATGGCCTGGATGCCGCTTGCGCTCTACACGCTGAAGGACAGCGGCGCCTCGGCGATCTTCATCATCTTCATCTGTTCGATCTGGCCCATCCTGATCAATACCCTGTACAGCACCGCGAGCGTGCGCCAGGACTGGACCAATGTCGGCCGCGTGATCGGACTCACGCCACTGGAGAGCGCGCGCAAGATCGTCTTTCCGGCGGCGGTTCCCATGATTCTCACGGGCATGCGCATCTCGATCGGCATCGCCTGGCTGGTGATCGTGGCGGCCGAAATGGTCGTGGGCCAGAGCGGGATCGGCTTCTTCGTGTGGAACGAATGGAACAACCTGCAGATCTCCAGCATCATCGTCGCCATCGTGATGATCGGTGTCGTCGGCCTGGTGCTCGACCAGTTGCTGGGCGCATTGATGAAGCAGCTGAGCTTCCGTGAATGAACGGGCAGACGATGCTGCGGCCAACTTTCTCAACCGTTTCGACTGCCTCGACCGCAACGCCCGGGTTCCTGCGCGTTTGCGGTGTGCGGCAGACCTTCAGCACGCCCAAGGGCGAATTTCCTGCGCTCAGCGAGATCAACCTGGAGATTCGAAGAGGCGAATTCGTTGCATTGATCGGCCACTCCGGCTGCGGAAAATCCACGCTGCTCAATCTGCTCGCCGGGCTGGCATCGCCGACCGCGGGAACCGTCTCGTGCGACGGGGAGGTCATCCGGGGACCGGGCCCGCGGCGCGCGATGGTTTTCCAGAATCATTCGCTCCTCCCGTGGCTCAGCTGCTTCGATAATGTGCGCATGGCCGTGCGCAGCGTGTTTCGGGCCGAGTCTGGGTCCGCGATCGACCGTCGCACCGAGGCGGCGCTCGAGATGGTCGGCCTGGCGCAGGCTGCCCACAAGAAGCCCAGCGAAATTTCCGGCGGCATGAAGCAGCGCGTCGGTATTGCCAGGGCGCTGTCGATGGAACCGCAGGTCCTGCTGATGGACGAACCCTTCGGTGCGCTCGACGCGCTCACGCGCGCCAAGTTGCAGGACGAACTGCTCGGCATCGTCGAGAAAACCGAAAGCACCGTCGTCATGGTCACGCACGACGTGGACGAGGCAGTGCTCCTTGCGGACCGCATCGTCATGATGACAAATGGTCCCGCGGCCCGGATCGGGGAGATCCTGGACGTGCCGATTGGGCGTCCGCGCGATCGCGTCAGCCTGGCGACCGATTCGACCTATGCGGAGTGCAGGCGCGCACTGATGGACTTCCTGTACCGGCGCCAGGCGCATGTCGAGCAGCCCACGGGCTGAGTTCACCTTGGCGATCTTTCACGCCACTCTGCCCGGACTGGGGAGCGGCCATGTTCGGCTGTGCTTTCCCTTGTATTGCGCATCTCGATGTGAAATGCTATCCAAAAACCGACGGCCGGCCGGGCCGATGGAGCAGGACTGCATACGACAACGCACGAGAAGGCTGCATGACGACCAAGAAGGTACCCCTTGCCAACCTCGATTGGGACGACGTGCGCCTGTTCCTGCATATCAACCGCACCGGAAGTCTTTCCCAGGCGGCCAGGCAGCTTCACATCGATCATTCGACGGTCAGCCGACGGCTCTCGCAGTTGGAGCTGTGCCTGGGCGGCCCGCTTTTCGAACGTCACCGCACCGGACTCAAACCGACCGAACTGGCGCATGTCCTCGCACTGCAGGCCGAGAACATGGAGCGGGCCGTGTTGTCGCTGCAAGAGGAACTCGGCGGAACCGACAGGGAGCCTTCAGGCAGCGTGCGTATGGCCATGATGGAAGGGATTGGCACCACCTTCGTGGCTCGCCACCTCGAGCCGCTGCTGCGCACGTATCCCAAGCTGCGCGTGGAACTGGTGACGTCTTCGTCCATCGTCAACGTGAGCCGCAGGGAAGCCGACGTCTTCGTCAGCTTTTTCAAACCGATTGGCCAGGGGTTGGCGTGCGAGACAGCGGGCTCATTCGCGTTGTATTTGTATGGCTCGCCGAGTTATCTCGAGAAACACGGAGTGCCCGCGAGTCTGGCCGACCTGCCCAAGCACCAGTTCGTGGGATACCTGGACGACCTGATCCAGCTCGACGCGGTCCGCTGGCTCGATGAGCTGGTCGCAAGACCCTCGATGAGCTTCCAATCCAACAGCATGCTGGCGCAGATGGCCGCCGCGGCGTCCGGGCTCGGCCTGGTGCTGCTGCCCAAGTTCTCCGTGGTGAAGGAGGACACGCTGGTGCCGGTGCTTGCCAACACGGCGAAGGTGATGCGGACGCTCTGGGTGAGCGTGCACCATGACCTCCAATACTCGGCCCGCATCCGCGCTGTCACCGAATACCTTCATCGGCTCTTCGAGTCGAAGCAGGAATGGCTCAACGGCCCTGCCGACGCGCAGCCGCGCAGCTAGCCGATATGCATACATGAGGACGCCTTGCCGCATCGGCGCAACCCGATGTGCGGTTTTGCCCGGGGCGCCATTGCGGCAGCCGACCCGCGTTCCGATACATTGAAGCTTCCGATCCTGCAGAAGAACTCTCGTCATGTCTCAAGACATCAGCACCCAACTGATTCACCACGCCTACGTTCCGCCGCCCGGCTACCAGGCGGTTCCCCCGGGCGTGTTCAAGGGATCGACGGTCTTGTTCCCGAACACGGCAACGGTGCGCGAGCGTGCCAAGGCATTCGGCCACCGTGACGGGTACAGCTACGGCCTCTATGGCACGCCGACCACATACACGCTCGAACAGCGCCTGTGTACGCTCGAAGGCGGTCGGCACTGCCTGCTCTGCCCGAGCGGGCAGGCGGCCATCGCCACGGTCAACATCGGATTGCTGTCGAGCGGTGACGAGGTGCTTCTGCCAACCAATGTCTATGGCCCCTCGCTGCGCCATGCACGCACGACGCTCTCGCAACTGGGCATCACCCATCAGTGCTACGACCCCCTGGATGTCGCCGATCTGCAGGCCAAGCTCAGCGGGCGTACCAAGCTGGTCTGGGTCGAAGCGCCGGGATCGATCACGATGGAATTTCCGGACCTTCGCACACTGGTGGCAACGGCCAAGAGCGCGGGCGCGATCGTGGCGCTCGACAACACCTGGGGGGCGGGCATTGCATTCGCGCCGTTCGAGATGGGCGTGGACATCAGCGTTCACGCGCTAACAAAGTACCCTTCAGGCGGTGCCGATGTCCTGATGGGCTCGATCATCACTAACGACGACAAGCTGCATGACAAGTTCCGCGTCGCCTACCTGGACCTCGGCATGGGCGTGGGCGCGAATGATGCGGAACTGGTGCTGCGGGGCTTGGCATCCATCAAGGCCCGCTACGACCTGCACGACGCCACGGCCCGAGCGCTCGCCTCCTGGCTGCCCGGACAGGACGGCATCAGCAGGGTCCTGCACCCCGCTCTGGAATCCTGTCCTGGGCACGAGCACTGGGCAACGCACTGCAGCGCCGCCGCCGGACTCTTCTCGGTGCTCATCGACGAATCCCGCACCCACGCGCAGGTCGATGCCTTCTGTGACCGTCTTCAATTGTTCGGAATCGGTCTCTCCTGGGGCGGTCCCATGAGTCTGGTCATGCCCTACGACATGCAAAGCATCCGCGGCGGCAAGCAGAGCTATGGCGGGCATCTGCTGCGGTTCTCGATCGGCTTGGAGAGCGTTGAGGATCTGCGAGAAGATCTGGCACAAGCGTTGTCCGAGGCGTTGGCTGCTGCATAGGCAGATTCCCAAAGCCCAGCGGTGCAAGATCGTGGTTGCCCCATGCACAATGCCTGAGTGCAGAACATCCTGGACCCCAAATGGCAACTGTTCGTGAAAGTTGCGGACGCCGGCAGCGTCTCCGGCGCGGCGCTCGCGCTCGACATGCAGCAGTCGGTGGTAAGCCGGCACATCACGCGCTTGGAGCAGGAGTCCGGGACGCGCCTGTTCCGCCGGACGGGCCGCGGCGTCGTTCTGACTGAATTCGGGCAACAGGTCTACCCGCGCGTGACGGCGTTGATCCGCGATGCGGAGCAGCTGGCCGACGACATGCGCACGAGCAGCGGCACGCCCGTCGGCGACGTTCGCGTGGGGCTGCTGCCCTCCACGGTTGGCATGCTGGCCGGTCCCTTGTTCTCCACCGTCCGCAAGTCTTGGCCTCTGGTCCGACTGCATCTCACCGAAGGGTCTAGCGCGCAACTGGAGGAGTGGCTGGTCCAGGGGCGGCTCGACCTTGCCTTGCTGCTGCGGGAGGAAGACACCGCCGCGCCGGAAGAAACCGTGCTCACGCGTCTGCCTCTGTACCTGGTGGTGCCCGCCAAGGACGCGTTGGCAGCGCGCAAGACGATCGACTTCGAGGACGTGGCGAGGCTGCCTCTGGTGCTGCCGAGCGAGCCGCACCCGCTGCGCGCACGCCTGGCGAAACTCGCACGCCAGAAGGGCGCGACGATCACGCAGGTGCTGGAAGCCGACTCGATCCGGCTGCAGCACGAGATCACGGCCAGCGGCGGAGGCTATGCGATCACGGCGGGCACCCTGACGGCAAATGAGGCGCGCCGCCTCGCAGCGGTTCGCATCGTCCGTCCAGCGCTGTCGCGCGCGGTCGTGCTCGGGGTCACCCAACACCGTGCCCATACCAAAGCAACCTGGGAAGTCATGCGCCTGCTGAAGTCCATGGCGCCAGCCATGCTCAAG
>Ga0157373_10000910_pt1 | contig 22936 bp, 17 predicted proteins | sample C65metaG_FD_113460 | JGI IMG/M metagenome (GOLD analysis project Ga0157373, IMG submission 113460) | Corn rhizosphere microbial communities from Kellogg Biological Station, Michigan, USA - C6-5 metaG | ecosystem: Host-associated > Plants > Roots > Rhizosphere > Soil | place: USA: Michigan... | reverse complement strand
GTCGTACCTGTACATCGGCGACATTGGCGACAACAACGCAGTGCGCTCAGAGATCGTAGTTTATCGTGTACCTGAACCCACACCGTCAGCCTTAACTGCAAAATCCACCAAGGCACGTCCGGAAACAACCGAACCAGCCGAAGCGATCCGTTTGCGATATCCCGACGGTAAGTTTGACGCAGAGACTCTGCTGGTCCATCCCTCATCCGGAAACATCTACGTCGTTACGAAAGTTCCGCTCGTCAATCCTGTAGTTTACGAAGCCACAGCGCCGCTGAGCTCAGGCCAGGTCATCACGATGAAACGCATTGGCGAGATTCACGTGCCGAGTCTCTTTGGCGGCGTGCTTACCGGCGGCAGCATCTCTCCTGATGGGCGTCGCGTTGCGTTCTGCGATTATTTTCAGGGTTATGAGATGGTGTTGCCGGCGAAGAGCTCTGACTTCAATGACATTTGGAAACAGAGAATGACGGGTTTCGATTTCGGCAAGCGCGAACAGGGCGAAGCGATTGCTTATCGACTCGACGGCAAAGCGCTGCTCGCCACGAGCGAAGGACAACAATCACCACTGATCCAGGTACTGATCAATCCTTAACAACTTTGTCTTCAGGTGCGGCTTGTTTCTGCTTTGTCCGACTCTGAATGAGCCAATAGACCGGCAGCCCAAGCAGTATCAAAAACAGCCCGAGGCCAGTCTGTTGCGGCTTATTGATAATCGTCGAAATGATAAGCGTCGTAGAAACCGCGAGGAACAGGATCGGCACCACCGGATAACCCCACGTTCGATACGTGCGTTCAGCGTTTGGCTCGCGCCGCCGGAAAATGAAAACTGAGGCAGCAACCAGTATATAGAACAACGTCAACGCAAAGATCGCGTGGTCGGTGATGCTGTCGTACGAGCCCGAGAAGATGAGGACCAGGATAATCGAGAAAATACACTGAACGATCAACGAATTGATCGGTACGCGTGTTCGCGGCGACACCTTCGACAATCTCTTCAGCGCGAGACCATCCTGGGCCAGCGCGTATGGCACGCGTGCCGTTGCGAGCACAGACGCGTGAAGAGCGCCGAAGGAAGACGTCATCATGGCCGCGGCCATCAGTGTTACTGCGGCGGCTCCGAGTAATCTTCTCACGACCTCCGCTGCGACAGACGACGATTCAGGCACGTTCGCGATCTCTGTTGGCGTAAGAACGTGATAGTAATTTACGTTTACGAACAGATAGAGTGCCATCACGAGCAAACCGCCGCCGATTAACGCCAGCGGTAAATTGCGTCCCGGATTCTTCACTTCGCCTGCGAGGAAGGTGAGGTTGTTCCAACCATCGTACGCCCAAAGAGCACCGATCATTGCTGCTGAGAAGCCTGCGATTCCGCCAGTCGTGATAGGCACTCCTTCACAAGCGCCGCCGGCGTTTGCCAGAGCGAGATTGCCCCAGTTGCCGTCGCTATAAAAGAACGCCCCCAGGCCAACGCCGATGAGCAAAACTATTTTTGTGCCGGTGAGAAAAGTTGCCACGCCGCCGCTTACGCGCACGGCAGCACAGTTGATCACTGTACAGACAACGATTGCACCGATGGCCACGATTTCTTTACGACCAAACGAGATCACATGCCCGCCCGGCGCCACGAATTGGAAGTAGTTGTGATCGAGTATTCCTTCGGCTGCGACATTGAGGAAAATCGCAAAACCTACTGCCAACCCCGCGGCCGACGCGGTGCGCGCGATGAGAAACTGAGTCCAGCCGTAAATGAATCCTAACGGCCGGCCGTATGCGTCGCGCACGATGCCGTACTCACCGGCAGCGCGTGGCTTCATCGCGAGGAGTTCTGCGTAAGTCAGCGCGCCCGCAATCGAAAGCAGACCGGCTATCACCCACACGATGAGCGCTTTCGTAGGCGTGCCGACGTTACATGTCATAACGCGCGCCTTCAGAAAGACGCCGGTGCCGATGATGTTGGCGACATTGACTGAGATAGCGGCAGCTAATCCCAGTCCGCGGACGAGTTGCGTGTGCTCTGGATTCATATTGGCGGATTAATACCCAACGTCGTGCGTGATCAGATCTTCGTAAGTGTCTCGACGTCGAATCAGTTCGGCAGTTCCGTCTTTGCGGATCAAGATTGCCGCGGGCAAAGGTCTGCCGTTGTAATGAAACATTTGGGCCAGCGAATACGCGCCACAGTTCAGCAGCGCCAGCACTTCACCTGGTCCAACGTCTTCAGGAAGCTTGCGATAATCCGGCAGGCGTCCTTCTCGCTCGATGTCGAAATACACATCGCCTGAATCGCAGAGCGGACCAGCCACTTTGTAATCGCGGTGGTACGGCGCGCCCGCACGCGACGCGGAGATCAAGTGGTAGTACCACTTGTAGTTATTCATCGAGAGCATGATGTTGTAGCCCGCGTCAGTCAATAACCAGACGTCGCCGGTTTCCGGACGGCTCTTGATATTCCGCACAGTCGTCAGCACCAGGCCGGCATCGGCGATGATGCTGCGTCCGGGTTCCAACAAGATCGTTACTTGATCGAGCAGGTGTTCTGCGCTGACGGCGCGCGCCGATTCTCGTGCGACGCGCAACGCCTCGGTCAACACGACCGAGGGTTCGAGGTCCGCGCCCAGCATGTCTCGCTCATGTTCGGGAAGTTGATCGGCTTGCGAACGGTCGCGCAAGTAATTGACAGGAATGCCGCCGCCGAGATTGATGTGTTCGAGCGTGTGACCCGTTTCACGATTGATAGTGACCAGGTGTTCCCACATGCTCTTGAATGCTTCAGCAAACGGCTCGACGTCGGGTGTTTGTGAGCCGACGTGAATGTGAATGCCGCAAACTTTGACTAAGTCAGGCTTCTCGAGCCCGCGACGAAATGCATCAAGCACTTCGGACGACGAGATGCCGAACTTCGAAGTTAACAGTGCAGTTTGTAACCCGAGATGCGATCGCGTGCCGATTTCAGGGACGAGACGAAGCGTGATGCGCGCTGGCCCGACCTTTTCTCCGCGCGCACGCAGTCGTTCGACGGACTGCTCCACCAGTCCGATCTCAAAGATCGAATCGACGTTGATCGCGTAAATTCCGGCGCGCACTGCCTCGTCAATCTCGTCATCCGACTTGCTCGTGCCGTTGAAAATGATTTGCTCCGGCCGGAAACCAACTCGGAGCGCTTTGAAGAGTTCGCCGCCGCTGTTGACCTCGATGTCGATCCCCGAGTCGAGCACGACTTTGAGGATGCCCATGTTTGAGTTTGCTTTGGAGGCGTAACAAAACTTGATCGGGCGATCGACGGCGTCGGCGGCGCGCTGCAGGCGACTGATGTTGTCGCGTATGCGACTTTCAGAAAAAACGAATAATGGCGAGTCGAATTCTTTTACCAGCTCGATTGTGTCCGCGCCGTTTACGGTCAGGTGATCGTCCCGCACTTCGAGATAACCGGGGATGGACCAGGCCGGACACAAAGTGGCTATTCCAGATGACATTTTCTAATTTGAGGCTCCCAGCTTTTTTATTATCTCGCGGATCTGCTTGTAATGCCGCTCTTCGTGAAACCTGACCATTGAAACTGCTGCCGTGCCGTCGATGTAACCAAACACGGGATGCTTGACCGCCATTGCCTTCAAACGTTGGCGTCCCTGCTCAGTGCAAAACTTCTTGAGATCCGCACGAGCGGTATCGTAAGTCTGGAGCAATTCATCCATCGGCGGCGGGTTGTTGGGCGTCACGGCTTTTGGCGCTTCAACTCTAGTCAGCCGCAGAGAAACGATCCGCATCGGAATCAGTTTCTTCAGAAATCCCACCGTCGCCGGTTCGGTCTGCAGACTCTTCTTCAACTCCGTCAACACGCGCTCTTCGACGAGGCACAAGTGGTGGACCACCTCCACAATACTCCACTCATTCTCGCTGGGACGCCGGGAGAACAGATCGGGATTGGTGGTCCTAATCGCCTGCGACAGTTTTGCATGAACTGTATCGAGGCGCTTTAGCGTGCCATTCATCAGGAGAGAAAGTTGTCGGTCAGTTAAGCTAGTTTGACTTAATGAAATTGTAACTGAGCGTGCCGCTAACTCTGACGGCCTCGCCCATCAACAGTGTCGGCGCGAATCTCGCCAATCGCGCGGCGCTAACAGCCGCTGTATGCAAGTGCGCTGGACCAGAAACCGCCCTTGCTTCAACCACGCTGCCTTGTTCGTCGACGACGATCGCGACGATTACCACGCCACTTGCTTCGCCCGCCGGAACTTCAGGCACGGGCAAGTAGATGGCTTTACTGTTCAACATGCCGCCGCTGATCGGACCTCTTTTCTGTCCCTGGTTTTGCTGCTGGTTGTTGGCCGCGTTTGGTGTACCGGCCTCCGGCTTGTTCTCGGTTCCGGGTTGCTGATTAGGATCGGCCTCAGTCTGCTGATTCGGCTTCTGCGCGTTGGGATCTTCCGGATTCAGCGCCTGTTCGTTGTTGGCGTTCGCAGCGGAAACATTCCCGGAAACGTCAACCTTCGGCTGCTCGATCGGTCGCTCGGGCAACATGAAAGAGCTCAAAAACTTCTCTTCAAGTGCATCGTCCTTTTTCGTGTTGAGTGAAACGATTGCATAGAAGCGTTTCTTCGTTACGAACGCGTGCACGGACCCGCTGAGATTGCCGACGGTCATCTTGAAAGACCTGCCCGGGTAACCCTGGAAAGGACGACTAGTGACCAGCGTCAGCTTCGTCAAAGCATCTTTCGGCGCAACTTTCTCCGGAAAGTAGGTTTTGAATGCGTCGACGTAAGAGTTGAACCTGGCAAAGTCGGTGTAAGCTGCGGGGTTCGATTTGATCCCGCTCAGAGAAGTGATCGCCAGCACTGGTCCGGCGGTTGATTTCGCGAGATACAAACGCGCGCTCAACTCCATCTTGTGAAAAGGGAATGTAGTTGATTCCGTGGTCGGGTTTTTCGGCATCAAGACGGTAAACTCTTCGCCCTCGGGATTGATTGTTTCCCATTCGCTGAATGGTTCAGCAGTTTTTTGAACTTGGGCCGCGAGCGGCAGCGCGGCTAGCAAAAGAATCCCAAGCGCCAAATGTAAACGACGAAAACGCATGTCATACCTCCTTTTTAGCTTGACCACGAGGAGACCTGATTCAGCCGTGCCGGATCGGGAATCAGTTGGTTGTCGCCGACTCTATATCAATCCTGTAAATCCTGCAAATCTTGTGAATCCTGTCTAACAGCTTTGACAGGATTTACAAGATTTGCAGGATTTACAGGATTAATCACAGCCTCACGGCGCGGTCTTCGCTTTTTCCATTTCAACCAAAACGCGCCGAAGAATCTTGCCTGACGGCGATTTTGGTATTTGATCGACAAACTCGAGATAGCGAATCCTCTTGTGTGGCGCGACTCTTTCCGCGACAAAGTTGAGAATTGCCTGCGGTTCTGTTTCTTCTTTCAAGACGATGATTCCCTTTGGCACTTCGCCTGCTTCGTCGTCGGGATAGGGGATCACCGCCGCATCGGCAATCGATGGGTGCGTGAGCAACACGGCTTCGAGTTCGGCAGGCGGAACTTGAAAGCCCTTGTACTTGATCAACTCCTTCGCGCGATCGACGATGAAGAAGTGCCCGTCTTCATCTGCGTAGCCGATGTCGCCCGTGTGCAGCCACTTGTCTGCATCGATAGTTTGGGCCGTGGCGTTCGGTTTGTTCAGATAACCCTTCATGACTTGCGGGCCACGCACGCAAATCTCGCCTCGTTCTCCTGGACCAAGCGGTTCACCCGTTTCAAGATCGATGATCTTGCATTCAGTATTTGGCGCGGCTACGCCGACGGAACCAAACTTCACGACGCCGGGCGGCGCTGGTGACGAGTGTGTGACCGGGCTCGTCTCAGTCAATCCATAACCCTGACGAATGCTACAGCCCAGGCGGTCCATGCATGCGCGTGTCAGTTCTTCACCGAGCGGGGCGGCGCCCGAGAAGATCGTTTTCAGAGTCGGGACTTTGTAGTTGTCGACGATCGGGTTTTTACTCAAACCCAACACAATCGGCGGCACGAGATGCGCGAGAGTCACATTGTAATCCTGGACTGCTTTCAAGAACGACTCGAGAACAAAACGCGGCATCATCACGACCGTTGCGCCACTGTAAAGACCCATGTTCAGGACCACTACGAGACCGTAGATGTGAAACAGCGGCAGCACGCAGATCAGTGTGTCTGTCTGGCCGAAGTAGCGAAGCCCGTCCATCTGGCAGATGTTCGCGACGAGGTTGTGGTGCGTGAGCATTACGCCTTTTGGCAATCCGGTAGTGCCGCTTGCATACGGAAGCGCAACGAGATCTTCGAGCGGATCGATCTCGACCTGCTCCGCGCGGCCGTTGTCGATCAGTAGCGAGTCAAATGGAGTTGCGCCGGGTGCTTCACCAAACACGAAGAGCTCTTCGATGCCCGCATCGTGTGCTGCTTCCGTGGCCTTGTCGCTGCAACCAGGCACGGTGACGAGAAAGCGCGCGCCTGAATCTTTGAGCTGATGAGCGATTTCGTTCCTTGTGTACAGCGGGTTGATTGGAGTAACGATTCCACCTAAAGTCGCAATCGCATGAAACGCAATTGCGTACTCCGGACAGTTTGGGCTCAGGATGCCAAACACTTCGCCTTTTTTGAAACCGCGTTGCGAGAGGTTGTACGCGGCAATACTGATCGAGTCTGCGAGTTCCTTGAAACTAACACTCCTGCCGGTTGGACCATCGATTAGGGCTGGTTTGTTTGCCAGATCTGCTGTCCGGTGGAGAACAAAAGGGGTTAATGCAGTTTTAGGGATCGAGACATCTGGATAGGGGCCTTTTATAATCATCTGTTTTTTGACAGGATTTCAGGATTTAACAGGATTCACAGGATAACATATACAGAGAAACGAAATGTCTCAAACGCCGATTCACCCCCTCAACATTGTCTGCCTCGCAACCTATTTCAAAGGCGCTGATTTTATTCGTGAGTGTAAAGAGCATGGGTGCAATGTTGTTCTGATCACGAAAGAAAAGATGCTGCGTGAAGACTGGCCGCGCGAGAGTCTCGACGATCTAATCGCGGTTCCGAACGATGCTGGACCAGCGCTGTTCATCGATCTGCTGGCGTTCCTCGCGCGAAAGCAGAAAGTGGATCGAGTGATTGCGCTGGAAGAGTTTGACGTTGTTACTGCCGCACTGATGCGCGAGCACCTGTGTTTGCCAGGATTGAGCAGCTCGAACGCGAAGGTCTTTCGCGACAAGTTGTCGATGGCGGTGCACGCTCAGCGCCCGGCCATCAACGTGCCCGACTTTGTTCCGCTCGTCAACGCGGATGAAGTTCGTAAATTCATGGAGCGTGTGCCGGGTCCATGGATCATCAAACCGCGGTCGGATGTGTCAGCAATTGGTATTCGAAAGGTTAATGAGCCAGACGAAGTTTGGCGCGCGATAGACGACATGAATGCGCGTGAGAACCTGCGCGAGCGTGCGTCTTATTATCTGCTGGCGCGTTTTGTTGCGGGCGAAGTGTTTCACGTTGATTCGGTGGTCAACGATGGCAAGGTTGTATTTGCAGGAACCAACCAGTACGGGCGTCCGCCGATGCAAGTGGCGCATCAAGGTGGCGCGTATATCTCACGCACGCTGGCGCGCGGAGCGGCTGACGAGAAAACACTACTCGCTACGAATAAAAAACTGATCAATGCGCTCGGTCTGGAGCGTGGCGCGACGCACGCTGAGTTCATCAAGAGCGACGCGGATGGGAAATTCTATTTCCTCGAAATTGCAGCGCGCGTAGGAGGCGCGTACATCGCCGACGTTCTCGAAGCCGCATCGGGGATTAATCTGTGGCGAGAGTGGGCGAGGCTGGAAATCGCAGATGGAAAAGCGCCGTCGAAGATTGTTCCACCGCGAAAGGAGTACGCAGGAATAATTCTCTCACTCGCGAAACAGGCAGACCCGGACACTTCCGCCTACGCAGACCCCGAGATCATCTATCGCGTCAAGAAGCGCCATCACGCCGGCCTCATCGTCCGCGCTCCAAAACTAGAACGCGTCAACGAACTACTCGACGACTACGGCCGCCGCTTCGTCGAAGACTTCGTCGCCGTCGCGCCCCCACCTGAGCGACCGGAGTAAGCACGCGTCTCATCTATGTCCATTTGAGTGCTATGAAGGCCTCCAGTTTCTAACGCCCTTCTACCATCATTCGCGGCCGTGCCAGTAAAAGGGCCTCCGCTTTTGGTTGGCTAACGCGAGGATTCGAATGCGGTCCGGCTTGATCGAAAACATGATGCTGTAAGGAAATCTGCGCACGACTTTACACCGAACGTCTTGAAGAATGATCGGTGAGGCTTGCGGATGCTGTCGAATGTGAGTTACAGCATCCTGTACTGCGGAGATAAAGCGGTGCCCTAGCCCTTCACGTTCATTCTCGAAGTAGACAATCGCATCATTGAACTCGAGTTCTGCGAGCTCGTGAAAGCTCACTCGCTTTTTCATGAAATCCGCGCGCGGGCGTCGTTAAATACGTCTTCGGCATCACGCATCGAGGCGGTGCCGGCGTCAAGTTCAGCATCCCGCCGAACGGCTTCCTCGGCCCATAGCCTCTCAATCTCTTCCTCTGAAAGATCTTCCAGGCTCTTAAGAAGCTTTTCGGCAAGTTCCGCACGTGCTTTAGGGGTGAGTTTAAGTGCTTCGTTTTCAACCTGTTCGATGGTCATGTCCTCGTTTCCTCTTCATCCACCTTCCAAGTCCAGTCTGTACCACATGAGCCCAAATGAAAAGTCATGACGAAGTTGGTTGCAGATATTTATCCAGCCAGTCGAGCACGGTGTGGAACCATAACTGCGAATTCTGTGGCTTGAGCACCCAGTGGCCCTCGTCCGGGAAGATCAGGATCTTCGAGTCGATGCCTTTCCGCTGGACCGCCGTGAACAGTTGCATGCCTTCACCGATGGGCACACGGTAGTCGAGTTCGCCGTGAATGATCAGGATCGGTGTGTTGAAGTTCTGTACGAACTTGTGTGGTGACCAGCGACTGTACTGCGCCGGGTTGGTCCATGGTGTGCCTTTGAACTCCCATTCCGGAAACCACAACTCTTCCGTCGTCGCGTACATGCTCTCGAGGTTGTAAACACCGTCATGCGAGACGAGCACCTTGAACCGGAATCGCGGATCGTTGTTGTGCCCGAGGATCCAATTGATCATGTAACCACCGTAACTCGCACCCGCCGCTCCGATCCGGCTCCGGTCGATGTACGGACTGCGGCGTAGCACGTCGGCGACACCATTCATGATGTCAACATACGCTTTGCCGCCCCAATCGCCGCTGATCTCGTTCACAAACCGCTGACCATAACCGGTCGAGCCGCGCGGGTTTGGCGCAAACACGACGTAACCTGCGTTGGCGAACACTTGCGGGTTCCAGCGATAACCCCAGTTGTCGTTCCACGCGCTTTGTGGTCCACCGTGAATCAGCACCACGAGGGGATACTTCTTGCTCGCATCGAAGTTATTCGGCTTGACGATATAACCGTGGATCTTTGTGCCGAGCGCGCCGGTCCATTCAGTTTCTTCCGCGGGTTTGAGATTCGCCCGGCTCATCAACTGCGAATTCACGGAAGTCAGTGCCCGCAATCCACTGCCATCGACGTTCGCCGCGTAAATCTCAGCCGGCGCCTCCATCGAACTCGAAGCGAAGACGAGCGTCCGGCCGTCGGGTGTTATGCGAATGTTCGTCGCGAAGACGTCGCCCACCACCTTCGGCGGATATCCACCGGTGAGCGGAACCTGAAAGATAGGATGCTTGCCACGATCGCCCGCGGTGAAGTAGATGGTTTTTCCGTCAGGTGAAAGAATCAACTCTTCAACTTGCAGATCGAATTTCTCAGTTAGCTGATTACTGACGCCGGTGGCGCGGTTATAAGCCATCAAGCGCCAGCGATCTGCTTCGAAACCGGCGGTCTCCTGCGAACGATAGAGGATGAACTTGCCGTCTCGAGTGTAAACTGGACCAGCATCATAGCCGCGGTTCCGGACGGTGATGTTTTTCGCAGGCCCGCCGGAAAGAGGCATGACGTAGATGTCGCTGTTGGTCGAAATCGCTTCGATCTTGTCCGGGTTTCGTATAAACGCGATCTCAGTTGAGTCAGGAGAGAATGCATAATCAACGCCGCTGGCTGCTGCGTACGGAGGTGAATCGTAGTCGCCCGTCGTCAAGTCGCGAGCAGTTCCACCTTTACTCGAAACGACGAAAACGTGCGTGCGCTTCACGTCGCGCCACTCGTCCCAGTGTTTGTAGAGCAGACGCGTAACGATGTGTGCCTTGACCTTGCTCGCTTCCGCTTGCTCGTCGCGCTTCTTGTTGCACTCGTCGTCTTTGCAGTCCGCGTAAACGTCTGACGTGAACGCGATCCACTTTCCATCAGGCGACCACACGGGCGCTATGGCGCCAGTCGAGATCTTCGTGACCTGTTCTTTGTTATCGCCATCGCTATCCATCACCCACACCTGGCTGCCCGTGGTGAAAGCGATCTTCTTGCCGTCGGGCGACCAGCGCGGCGCGCTTGCTGAACGATCGCCGCTGGTCAACTGCTTCATTCCGCCGCCGTCGAGCGCAGTGACGTAGATGTGCGTGACGACTCGATTCGCGTCGAAATTGACATCGCCGACCGTGAAAGCAACGTGCTTACCGTCGGGCGAGACCTGAGGATCTCCGACGCGCCGGACTTTGAGCATATCTTCGACGGTATAAGTGCGGTTTTGAGCCGCGGCAACTGCACACAGGCCAATGAGCAAAACGACAACAAGAACAACAAAACGCTTCATGATTCTCCTCGAGCAAATGGATTTTGAATCGTTTGGGAAAGCGTGAGTATTATTGCATCGATGGGGGTGTTTGTGCATCTGGGGGGTTTTTGAGCTTTGAGCTTTGAGCTTGGGTCTTTGGTCTTTGGCCTTTGGCCTTTGGCTCCAAGACCTAAGACCCAAGGCCCAAGGCCCAAGGCCCAAGGCCCAAGACCCAAGACCCAAGATCAAAGTTCAAAGCTCAAAGCTCAAAGCTCAAAGCCCAAAATGCTCCGCTATCTCATAGTTACCTTGCTCAAACTCGCGCTCAGGATTTACTTCCAGCGCATCGAGGTCACGGGTCTCGAACACGTCCCGCGCGACACACCGGTTATCTTCGTTCTCAACCACCCGAACGCGCTGGTCGACCCCGTGTTCCTACTTTGTCTCGCACCACGACGAATCTCGTTTCTCGCGAAAGCGCCGCTCTTTCGAATGCCTGTCATCAGTTACCTCGTCAAGGCGTTTGACTCGTTGCCGGTTTACCGTCGACAAGACGAAGGCGAAGACGTGTCGAAGAACCAGGAAACTTTCGTCGCGGCGCGCAAACTCCTTGCGCGTGGCGGAACGATTGGCATTTGCCCCGAAGGCGTATCGCACGACGAACCGGGCCTGCGGCCGATCAAGACAGGCGCGGCGCGCATCTCGCTCGCGGCAGTCTCGACGGGCGAAGTCTCGAATCTGAAGATCGTTCCCGCGGGTCTCTACTACACTTCGAAGACAAGTTTTCGCAGCGATGCTTTGCTGTATTTCGGAGTTCCGATCGGCGTCGAACCCGTCGAACTCGAGCCTGACGGCACTCCACCGCGCGAAGCTGTTCGCGAATTGTCGAGCAAGATCGAAAGAGCGCTGCGCGCAGTGATTCTCGACGCTAAGCACGAAGAAGAGCTGGCGACAACCGCACGAGCGGAACGAATCTTTTCCTCCGCCGCCGATTTCGAGTCAGGTGACGATTCAACCGACAGCTTGAAAGAAGAGCTTCGCCTGCAACAACGATTCATCAAAGCTTATTCGGTTGTCCAGGCACACCAACCGGAGCGGTTGCGAAAGCTCGAGCTTCGCATGATGCGTTTCGAAGAGGAGTTGAACCAGGCGGGCGTCGACCCGGATGAGTTATCGCCACCGACCTCCACGTTGCGGGTGTTGGCGAGTATCGTGCGGAGGTCGCTACTGTTTCTCCTGATGCTTGGACCAGCACTCATCGGCACGATCGCTCATTACCCGGCTTACAAACTCGGCGGCTTCCTTGCGACGCGAATTTCCCGCGACTCTGACGACGTGATCTCGACCGTCAAGATCATCTCGGCGTTGCTGCTGTTTCCACTGACGTGGATCGTCGTCACCGTTTTGTTCTACTTAGCTTTCGGTTGGCTGGCAGCGCTGGCTGCGTTGATCGTGATTCCGTTTTGCGGTTACGTGGCAATCGTTTTCTTTGAAGAGCTGGACAAGTCAGTGGCCGGAGTTCGAGTGTTAACGTTCTTCCTGGTGAGAAGACGCTTCTTTGTACGTTTACTGGCCGAACGTAGTGCTATTCGTAATGAGATTATCGCGCTCGGCAAAGAAACTCCGATTGCCAGTGAGTAGTTCAGTAGGCGTGAGCAAGCGCGGTATCAGAAGGGAAAACGTTAAGCGCGCAGAAGAACTTACTTCTTGCGCGCTTTGCTCTTCGAACTCTTCTTGCTCGACTTCTTCTTGCCGCCGCGAACAGAGCCACCTCGACCAGAGCTCACTGACCTACCTTTGCGGCCTTCGCTCACCAGTTTTCCAGTGTCCATGAGCTGTTCGTAAGCTCCGCGAACAACATTGCGCGCTACGTTGAGCGTGTTCGCAAGTTCGCGTTCGCTCGGAAGCAAAGTCCCCGCGATCAATTCTCCTTTATCGATCAGCTCATTGAGTTGCTCGCGGATCTGCCGGGTCATCGACTCCGGTCGTTTTCGGTTGACACGAACATTGAGTCTCGTTGCCATCGTTAACTCCCTTCAAGTTAATTGTGTGGGGGTTTCAATCACGGATTCTATGCAGTGCCAATAAGAGTGTCAAACAGTTTTGCGGCGCGTATACAAAGGTTAGACCACCGTGAACTTGTCGTGATAGACCGTTAGCGAGAAGGCGCAATTAGACCATGCTTGCGGAGCACCTCGACCGTACGGTCCAATGGCAGGGCTTCGACGGTTCTGCCCTTTCCGCTGATGGTCGTGGCCCTGAACAGCGAGTTGTAGATCGCTTCCTCCGTGGCTTCGATGACGGCGAGGAAGAGTGGTGAAATGGCATCGTTCCCCAGCGTATGCACAGTGCGCGGTACGTGTCGCTGATTTTGGTCGACCGGTTTGATACGAAGATCAGGGGCAGTTGAAAAAGCGATGGCATAATCGCCGCTGCCGTTACTTCCTGCCGCTCCAGTCCTCGCGAGGCCCATCATGGCACGAGCGCCCATGCGGCCCAGGTTGCGCGCGTCAACTGGAGCATCAGTCGCAATCACGATTATCACTGAACCATCCGCGCCGTCCTGTGGATTGGCAGGCGGGGCAAGTTCGTCCTTTAAATAGTAACGGTCGAGTTCGCGTCCCACCGGAGCGCCGTTGATCGTCAAAACGCCGCCAAAGTTTGTTTGAACCAGGACTCCGACGGTAAAACCGCCGAGCCGCGGCGGAAGTTTGCGCGAGGCTGTACCAATGCCGCCTTTGAAACCGAATGCGACAGTTCCCGTGCCCGCGCCGACCGAGCCTTCGGCAACCGCGCCTGTTTTTGCCGATTTAATCGCAGTGAAGACGTCGTCGCGCGTGATGTGCCGGCCGCGAATATCGTTGAGATAACCGTCGTTTGTTTCAGCGACGAGTGGGTTTATGGACTGGACGTCCTCATTGCCGGGCAGCGCGAGCATGTAGTCGATTACGAAATCGGCGACGCGAGGTACGCTCAGGGTTGAAGTCAGAAGTATTGGCGTTTCGATCTCACCTAATTCGTTGACCTGCGTTGATCCGGCGAGCTTGCCGAACCCGTTTCCCACGAACACCGCGCCAGGGACTTTTTCGCGAAACAAGTTCCCGCCATGCGGAAGAATCGCGGTGACACCGGTGCGTACGTTGTCGCCGCGGATCACGGTTGTGTGACCCACGAGCACGCCCGCGACGTCTGTGATCGCGTTGAGTGGACCAGTTGGAAGTATGCCGACCGTTATGCCGAGCTCACGCGCGCGTGGACGGTTTTGAGTGTTGGCGGTCGAAGTCATGAGGCCACAGATAACACAGAATAAACAGATGAACCTCATCCTTGTTTTGGTTCGAGCGGCAGCTTTGCGTTTTGCCATGCGTCCCAGCCTCCCACGAGCGCGCGTGCTTTGGTCCATCCTGCTTGTCGAAGTTCCTGCGCCACCCGGGCGCTCGTCGCTTCGTTTGGTCAAGCGCAGTACGCGATGAGCCATGCCTCCTTCGGTAGGTCCAATTTTCGAGCGTTTATAACCGCGTTGTCCGGCTGAAGCCGCACCGATCCTTTCGCCTGCTGATAGCTCGTCTCGCGGCTGCGATCTGTACGCGCATCAAGGATGACAACCTGATCTCCTGAATTTTGAAGTTGGTCCAATTCTTCGAGCGTAATACTTTGCCTGCCCACGGCCAGCGACGATTCGACAACCGGGAGTGAACGTGGTGGTTGCTGTGGCTCGGACGCAGGTGTGGGCGGCGCTTCTTCACGCTCGTCACGTTTCGACATGCGACTCAGTAACAATGGGGAGGCGCCGTGAAGCACGATCGATATCAGAACGACGAGCGAACAGACTGAAAAGAGTCTGTCGCTGCCGGGCACTCCGGCAAACACCGCCAGCAACACCAACAGCAGAGAACTCAGCCCGCTCGGTCCAAACCACGCAATCAACAAGCAGCCGCGACGATCGACGTGCGTACCAATGAGTGAAAGCAGATAGACGGGCACGCGGACCAGGATCGCGAATGCCGCAAAGATCACTGTCGGCGCGCTCAAGTCAATAAAACCAGTCCAGATTAACGACGCGCCGAACATGACAAACGTGAAGAGCAACAGCATCTCGGCAGTCACACCGCCATACTCGACGAAGCAGTCGCAGAGTTCGACGTCGAGTGCTGCGATGGTCAGCCCGGCGGCGAACGCCGCCAGAAAGCCGCTACCGTGCACTGCCTCCGCCGCGGCGAATGCTGAAAATGCGACGCCAAGCGAGTAAAGCGATTCGTAGTCACGTCGAACACCGATGCGCTTGCGTATCAAATCGAGTGCGGCCACTCCGATCAAGCCAATAGCAACGCCCGCCAGTGGTCCAAGAATAAACAGACCCAAACCCAGCTTCGCAAAGCTCCCCGAACCGTGAAGGCTGTGACCTGAGAGGCCGATCGCAACAACGACTATCGGAAGCAACACGGCGTCGTTGAGCCCGCTTTCGAGTCGCAGGGCCTGCCGCGCTGTGGATGGGATATCAGGTCGTCGCAGCAGTCCGCGAAGAAGCACCGGATCGGTTGAAGCAAGCGCTGCGCCGAGAATTGCAGCAGACGCGGGTGGAACTTTTAGCAGCCACCACGCACCAACGGCGGTGAGCGCCGCGCACAAGATCGTTCCTGGACCAAGCATGCGAAAGGCCAGGCTTGCGTGACGTTTTACTTCTGAGGTGTTCAGAGTGACGGCGTCAGTAAACAGGACGAGTGCCAGGCTCAAGGTCGATGCGACGCGCAGCACTGGAGACTCCAGCGTCACATCTGACACGCCGAGTCCCGCCGGCCCGAGGGCAGCGCCGATACAAATAAATACAGCGACATGCGGCAGACCGGTCTTGTCGATCAGTCCTGATAGCAGTGCCGAAACCATGATGACAATGCCGATGATGGCAAGGCCGGTGACTAACGAATCTGCTCCCATTTGGGCCATCGTAACCGAAGGTACAAAGACGCACAAAAAGAAGAAAGAATTTCGGGTGTTCATTTTGTGCGTTTTGTGGCTTAATAACTGCCCGAGTAACCGCCTTTTCAAAACCAACAAAGTAGGACTCCAATGAACCTTTCACTGCTGGACTGGACGGTCATTGCCGCTTATTTCCTTTTTAATCTAGGAATCGGGATTTATTACGCGCGCCGGGCAAGCGGCAGCACAAGCGAATTCTTCCTGTCGGGCCGCAATGTGCCGTGGTGGCTCGCGGGCACCTCGATGGTTGCAACGACCTTCGCCGCCGACACTCCGCTCGCAGTCACAGGCTTCGTCGCGCGAAACGGAATCGCCGGCAACTGGCTTTGGTGGAACTTTGTGATGAGCGGAATGCTCACCGTCTTTTTGTATGCAAGACTGTGGCGACGCGCTGGCGTGATGACTGATATCGAGTTTGCTGAGCTACGTTACTCCGGCAAACCCGCTGCCTTCCTGCGCGGCTTTCGTGCACTTTATCTCGGCCTGCCGATCAACTGCATCATTCTTGGTTGGGTAAACCTCGCGATGGTGAAGATTCTCGAGATCACGCTTGGTTTGACGAAGCGTGGCGCCATCATAGTCGTGATCGGAATGTTGCTCTTCACCGCGTTCTACACTGCGATCTCCGGGCTGTGGGGCGTGTTGGTTACAGACCTTTTCCAGTTCGCACTGAAGATGGCGATGGTAATCGTGCTCGCGATCCTGGCGGTCAATGCTGTCGGTGGAATTGACGCCTTGAAAACGAAGATTACGGCGATGGACGTTGCCGCTGGTTCCGGGTCGCGTCTCGCGTTTTTCCCTGAGTTCGATTCGGTCTGGATGCCTGCAATCACGTTGTTTGTATATCTCGGGGTGATCTGGTGGTCCACGTGGTACCCCGGTGCAGAGCCGGGCGGCGGCGGCTACGTTGCGCAACGTATCTTCTCTGCGAAAAACGAAAGGCATGGACTGCTCGCAACGCTGTGGTTCAACATCGCTCACTACGCGCTGCGACCGTGGCCATGGATCCTGACCGCACTCGCATCGCTCATTCTTTATCCGCAGCTGGTCGATAAGGAGTCGGGCTACATCATGACGTTGATGGATCCGAATGTCTTTCCAAGTTACCTGCGTGGATTCATGCTGGCTGCATTTGCGGCGGCCTACATGTCGACGATCGGCACGCAGTTAAACTGGGGCGCTTCCTACGTCATCAACGACTTCTACCGCCGGTTCGTAAAGCGCTCGGCTTCGGAGAAGCACTACGTGATCGCTTCGCGACTGGTGACGCTGCTTTTAATGGTCGTATCGCTAATCGTGACGTTCTACATGGAGTCGATCGGTGGCGCGTGGAAGCTGCTGCTGGTGACGGGCGCGGGAACAGGCACAGTGCTTTTGTTGCGCTGGTACTGGTGGCGCATAAACGCGTGGTCCGAAGTATCGGCGATGATTACGGCGGCGGTGGTTTCGATCTTTCTGCAAAAAGGTTTGAAGTGGAATAGCGATCTGCCGTTAGACTTTGCTTACCTGATGCTGGTAACGGTTGGGATAACCACCATTGTGTGGATCTGTGTGACAATATTAACGAGCCCGGAGCCAGTCGAGAAGCTGGTTGCGTTCTATCGACGCGCCAGGCCTGAAGGACCAGGTTGGAACGGGATTGCAGCGCGGGCAGGACTCGCAGAGTCACACGCACAGGGACGGCTCTCGTTGCAGTTTGCAAACTGGATTCTTGGAGTCGCGCTGATTTACGGTTCATTGTTTGGTATCGGCAAGTTGATCTTTAAGGAGTGGGGCGCGGGGTTCCTTTACTTGGCGATTGCGATTGTGGCAGGAGTTTTGATCACGCGTAACCTCTCACGAGGAGAGATGACCGAGCAGCCGGTCCATCTTGAACATGCCGAAGAATCAGCTTAGCGAACGATTGGTTTTTGCCGTAGATTTGGGAGGCACGCACCTACGAGTAGCTCTCGTAGATGATCACGGAAGGATTCTTCAACACCTCAAGCAGGAGACTCCGCGAGGAGATTCTCCTGAAGAGATCCTCGATGCGCTTGCAAGCGCCGCACGCGCCTGGGATTGTGAGAGTAAACCGGTGGTCGCAGCGTCGATCATGGTGCCGGGCGCAGTCGACAGCGATAAGGCTGTCGTGGTCCAGGCGCCAAACCTTCCTTCGTTAATCAACTTCCAGCTAAAAGCAGAATTGCAGCGGCGGCTTGGTTGGCCGGTGTTTCTCGAAAACGACGCCAACGCAGCGGCGGTCGGAGAAATGTGGCTCGGCGCTGCGCGCGGATGTACGGACGTTGTAAGTGTCACACTTGGAACAGGTGTCGGTGGTGGTGTGATCTTGAAAGGCAGGTTGTGGCGAGGCAGTCACGGATCTGCGGGTGAGATTGGACACACGACTGTTGATCCGTTTAGTGGACTGAAGTGCAAGTGTGGCAACACCGGTTGTCTCGAGTTGTTTGCTTCGGCAACTGCGATCGTGCGCATGGCGCGAGAGCTTGGGATGAAGGAATCATCGGCTGAGGAAGTCTACGACGCCGGCCGGAAGGGCGATAAGCAGGCGCTGACCGTTTTTACCAGGTTTGGAATGTATCTTGGAATTGGACTCGCAAACCTGATTAACTTGATCGATCCGCAGGTCATCGTGATCACTGGCGGCGCCGTGAATGGCTGGGATCTTTTTGCGACCGAGATGTATCGACAGGTTGAAGAGCGTGCGTTCCGTGCGACGGCGCAGCAGGTGAAGATCGCGCGCTCGGAGTGTGGTGATAATGCGGGCTTGCTGGGTGCTGCTAGAATTGCCTTTCAGGATTTAGAAGATTTGCATGATTAACCTCGTAATTCACGGGCACTTCTACCAACCACCGCGCGAGAATCCATGGACTGGTGAGATCGACAAGGAGCCGGGCGCCGCGCCCTACCACGATTGGAATGAACGCATTCACGCCGAGTGCTACGCGCCAAACGTCAACAACTATCCGCACATAAGCTTCAACTTTGGTCCAACGCTGCTGTCGTGGCTCGAACGCCACCACTTCGACACGTATCAAAAGATTCTCGAAGCCGACAAAACGAGCGCTGCAAAACGAAGTGGTCATGGAAACGCGATCGCGCAGGCGTACGGCCATGCGATTCTGCCGTTGTGCAACGAACGCGATCGCGTGACGCAGATCGTCTGGGGACTTGCCGACTTCCGGTTTCGTTTTGGTCGTGAAGCGGAAGCGCTCTGGTTGCCCGAGACGGCGGCCAATGACGACGTCCTTGGTCTCCTGATAGACCATGGAATGCGCTACGTGATTCTTTCGCCCGATCAGGCGAAGGGAAAAGTTGATTCTTCCAAGCCTTACTTCTTTCGACACAGGGACGGATCCGGACGTTCGCTCGCAGTCTTCTTCTACAATGGACCACTTGCACGCGCGATCGCTTTCGAGAAGGCGTTGACGTCGAGTCGCGGGCTGGTGGAGCAATTCATCCGTGCCGCGCGATCAGGTTCAGGAAATCTGCTGAACGTCGCGACTGACGGTGAGACTTACGGTCATCACTTCAAGTTCGGCGATCTGTGTTTGGCCCACGCGATGGAGTTTGAAGCAAAGCGGGCTGGGTTTCGGATCACAAACTATGGCGAGTACCTGGATCGTCATCCGCCGGAGCTCGAGGTTGAGATCGATAGTGGGCCCGAAGGTGAAGGCACGTCATGGAGCTGTGTGCATGGCGTCGGCCGTTGGACCAGAGATTGTAGTTGTCAGACTGCCGGTGAACCTGGTTGGAATCAGCAGTGGCGACAGCCGTTACGGGTAGCTCTAAACTTTCTGCGCGAAGATGCGGCGGCTAAATTCGAAAGTACTGATTTGCTGCGCGATCCGTGGGCAGCGCGAAACGATTACATCGCAATCATGCTGGATCCGCGGCGTACACGCGAAACGTTCTTAACGCGACACGCGGTTCGTTCGTTGAGCGATGCGGAAGAGTCGCGCGTGTGGAAGTTGCTCGAGATGCAACGCAGCGCGCTTTTGATGTTTACGAGTTGTGGCTGGTTCTTTTCAGATCTTGCAGGCATCGAGACAATTCAAGTGATGCGCTACGCGGCCCGAGTTATCGATCTACAAAACCAGTTGGGCCTCGATCCACCGCGAAAACAGTTCCTGGAGCTGATGGCCGAAGCGCAGAGTAACAAGCGTGAAAAAGGAAACGGCGCCGATATCTTTGACCTTTTGTAGGGGCGGCACTCCGTGGCCGCCCCTCGCTTAGGGACTCCACGCAGGGGCGGCCACGGAGTGCCGCCCCTACAAACATGAACCCAATCCTTGGCGACATCGATCTTCATCTCTTCGGCGAAGGACGCCACGAAGAGATCTATAAAAAACTCGGCGCGCACGTTACGAAAGCCGGCCGCACGAAAGGCGTTGCATTCGCCGTCTGGGCGCCTCACGCGTCCGCCGTCAACGTAGTCGGCGATTTCAACGGTTGGAATGGGCGCGCCCACGAGATGCGACCGCTCGGGACTTCCGGCGTGTGGGAACTCTTCATCCCAGAGCTCGGCGACGGCATCCTCTACAAGTTTCAAATTCACTCGAACACGGGCGCCTTCTTCAAAGCCGATCCATACGCGCAGCACACGGAAGTTCCGCCGAACACTTCATCCATCGTCTATTCGTCGAAGTACAAGTTTCGTGACTGGCGGTGGCTCAAGAAACGCGCCGCGAAGGAACACTACCGCAACCCACTCTCGATCTACGAAGTGCACTTCGGATCGTGGCGGCGAAAGATGGAGGCAGACAATCGCGCGTTTACTTATCGTGAAATGGCCGAGCCGCTCGCTGACTACGTTACGCAGATGGGCTTCACGCACGTCGAGTTTCTGCCACTCAAAGAACACCCTTATGGACCATCGTGGGGATATCAAGTCACTTATTACTACGCGCCGTCCGCACGCTACGGCGAGCCGGACGATTTCCGTTACCTGATCGACTATCTTCACCAGCGCGGCATCGGCGTGATCATGGATTGGGTGCCCGCACACTTTCCGAAAGATGCCTGGGCACTCGGGCGCTTCGATGGCTCGGCGCTCTACGAACACCTCGATCCACGCAAGGGCGAACATCCTGACTGGGGCACGTACATCTTCAACTACGGCCGCAACGAAGTGCGCAATTTTCTTGTCGCGAATGCGCTGTACTGGTTCAAGGAATTTCACATCGACGGACTGCGCGTGGATGCAGTGGCGTCCATGCTTTATCTCGACTACAGCCGCAAAGAAGGGCAGTGGGTTCCGAACCAGTTCGGCGGGCGCGAGAACCTCGACGCAATCGCGTTTCTCAAAGAGCTGAACGAAGTAACTCATCGCGCGGTCCCGGGAATCATGATGGTTGCGGAAGAGTCGACTGCGTGGCCGCAGGTGAGTCATCCGATTTACGCCGGCGGGCTCGGTTTTGATTTCAAGTGGAACATGGGGTGGATGCACGACACGCTCAAATACTTTCAAACCGATCCGCTGTTTCGCGCCGGCAATCACAACGCGCTGACGTTTGGTTTGGTCTACGCGTGGAGTGAGAACTTCATTCTGCCGTTTTCACACGACGAAGTGGTCCACATGAAGGGATCGCTGCTCAACAAGATGCCGGGCACGACTGAGCAGAAGTTTGCAAACCTGCGTGCCATGTACGCTTACATGTGGGCGCATCCCGGGAAGAAGTTGTTGTTCATGGGAGGTGAGTTTGGGCAGTGGTGTGAGTGGACGGAGACAGAGAGTCTGGATTGGCATTTGTTGGAAGACTCTTTGCACGGCGGTGTGCAGAAGTTGGTTCAGGATCTGAACCGAGTTTATGGGCCAGAGAATGCGCTCTGGGAAGCTGACGGTGAATCCACCGGGTTCGAGTGGATTGATGTCGACAACGCGACGGAAAACATCGTCGCGTTCGTCCGCCGCTCACCTTCGACGGAGCGCGAAATTGTCTGTGTTTGTAACTTCTCAGCCGTGCCGAAAAAAGATTATCGCCTCGCGCTGCCGGAGAAGAAAAAGTATGAGTTGGTCATCAACACCGATGCAGAAAGTTATGGCGGTGGTGCAAACGCGATACAACTGGTCGACAACTCGATCGACCTTCCTCCGTTGACGACGCTCTGGTTCACGCCACGTAAGCCGCAAAAAGGCACAAAAGGCACAAAATCAAGAAAAGATCTAAAGAAGATCTGAGTTTTAGTCTAAAATCTTTTCCGTGCATGTTGCGCCTTTTGTGGCCAAGTATGTATGACAAATTTGACGAGATAGACGGCCGGCATCCCTGGCGCGACGTGAGCCCGGATGGTTATGTTGACTACCAGGCTCGCTATCGCCCGCAGGGTCGTGTTCTCTTTTTCAACTTCCCGCTCGCAAAAGAGATGGGCCTCATCCCGCCGGACCACCCGTCGAGCATCAACAAGGATCTCGAACACGTAATCCTCAACACCTTCTCGCTCCAGATCATTAACGAATACGATCTGCAAAAAGGACGCAAGTTTCCGCCGGAGACGATCAAGCCTCATCCGTTCATGGCAACGCGCTACCTCCAAACTCAGCATCGCAACCGGCAAGGCAAGACGTCTGGCGACGGCCGAAGCATCTGGAATGGTTATGTGAAGAGCGAGAATCTGATCTTTGACATTTCCAGTCGCGGCACTGGCGCAACTATTTTGAGCCCGGGCGCGCAAGTAGCCGACGGCGTTGTCGCAACTGGCGACGAAAGTTTCGGCTATTCATCGGGCCTTGCGGATCTCGACGAGATGCTGGGAAGCGCAGTGATGTCGGAGATCTTTTATCGCCAGGGAATTCCAACCGAACGATGTCTCACCGTGATCGGTTTTCCCGACACCTCAGCGATTGGCGTCAGAAGCGCCCCGAATCTAATAAGACCGGCGCACATCTTCCGTTATCTGAAGCAGAGCCGGCACGCTGAAGTCAAAGCCTCGATCGACTACTTCATCGATCGCGAAGTCGCGAACGGTGTCTGGGAGATTTCGCCCCACGATCCAAAAGAGCGCTACGCCAAAGCGCTGGACTACTTCGCGCGCTCTTACGCAAAACTCGCCGCGTTGCTGGAAGAGGAGTACATCTTCAACTGGCTCTCGTGGGATGGCGACAACATGCTCGCCAGCGGCGCCATACTCGATTACGGATCGATTCGGCAGTTCGCAGCCAAACACGACAAGTATCGCTTCAAGGACGTCGAT
>Ga0157373_10000908_pt1 | contig 22954 bp, 20 predicted proteins | sample C65metaG_FD_113460 | JGI IMG/M metagenome (GOLD analysis project Ga0157373, IMG submission 113460) | Corn rhizosphere microbial communities from Kellogg Biological Station, Michigan, USA - C6-5 metaG | ecosystem: Host-associated > Plants > Roots > Rhizosphere > Soil | place: USA: Michigan... | reverse complement strand
GCCAATCTCCTCTGCCGCCTGCCCCAGCCCCTGCGCCTCCTGGAGCGTCTGCCCAGCCTCATCCGCTCCGCCGGGGAACTGGTGCTGGCCACCCCCTGCACCTGGCTGGATGACTTCACCCCGCCTGCCCACTGGCCGCAAAACGGCACCCTGCCATGGCTGAAGGAGCACCTTTCCCCCCACTTCACCCTTCTGCGCGAAGCAGAGGAACCCTTCCTCATCCGGGAAACCGCCCGCAAATTCCAGTGGACCAGTTCCCTCGTCACCGTCTGGCGGAGGAACGATTGATTATTCCGGGGAAAGTTCCGCGCCTGCCACCTCCACCTTCCTGCGGCCCTTCATGCGGGCATCGATGGCCTTGCCAAGCGCGATTCCGCCTTTTTCCAGCACATGATAGGAAACGGCAGCCGTGATCAGGGCGATGCCTATCGTGAGCATCCATGCAAGGGGGTACGGCATCCACTGCCCAAACAGCGCAGGGAAAATCCGCACCATCGGCTCGTGCCACAAATAAAGTGAGTAGCTGATCAAACCGATGCCCGAAAGCAGCCGCAGGGGCAGCGTAAGCCGCACCTCCCTCCGGATCAGCAGATCCAGCGCCAGCGCACTGACGGCCGCAGCGATGGAAAAGGAAATCAGATTGGCTGGCTTATAAAGTGTGCTGCCAATGAACAGCAGCAGCCACACCCCGTAAGACATCGATGATGAAAAGCTTGTTCGCCTTCGGCTCCGCTACGGGGGTGCTCATGGGCTAACTGATGGAGAAGCAGCCCTTTCTCCTCAAGGAAAAACTTAACACATCCGTAGCAATCTGGCGGTTTCCTATGGCAGCACCTGCTCCACCTTCACATCATCCACACCCATCAGATCCCGCAGCCGGGTCTTGAGGGTGGCCTCCACGGTTTCCAGCATGCCGCTTTTTTCCGCCTCCCCGCGCATCTGGGCGCGGAGCTCACGCAGGATCTGTGCGCGATCCGCAGGCTGGATCTTGTTCATCCAGCCATCGTCCTCACTCAGCACATCGTAATCCACCAATTCCACGGAAAGGATCTGCGGCTTGGGAAACCGCGCCACCAGCCTGCGCCCCTCATGCCTGAGCGAGACACCAGGCTCGAGGCGGAAGCCGGCCTTCACCTGGTAGTGGCCACGCACGATCAACCGCTTCGTCCCCAGCGGCAGCATGGAAAAAGTCTCCGCCTTTTCGATCGTCCGCGTCGCGTTCATCCGCATCTCCAGCAGCGCAAGCTCGGAGATTTCCGATTGCTCCACAATCTCCGCCCGCCCTTCCACGATCCGAGTATCCGTATTCGTCACCGCCGCCAGCACCTTCTCCAGCCCATGCTCCATCGTCCGCTTCGTCCCGGAGAGCGCCCGCTCGATCGGTGCCACCACCAAAAAGTAAACCCCGGCAATGATCGCTCCCACCGTGAGCACACGGCGCAGCGTCTTCCACATTTCCACGCGGTGCGGCATGCGCGCACTCTACACGCCATCCCCCGTTCTTCAATCGGTGAAAAAAACCACTTTCACGGCCCCCGTAAAAAAACGCATTTTTCTTACCGAAAATCTTGACGCCGGGATCGGAATGCGGCTTTCTCCTGCCCCCGCGACAAGCGCAAGGCACCCATAGCTCAATTGGATAGAGCGTCTGACTACGAATCAGAAGGTTAGGGGTTCGAGTCCCTTTGGGTGTATTTTTACACTCCCCTGCAACTCTAAAGGTTGCGGGGATTTTTTTACCCTAGGCCGGCCTTGGTTGCCTCCGTTGAAATGCACCAAAATGCAGGTTTTAGCACGTTCTATTGCACGGTATTTTTAACCGCTCACATCGCGCGCACGCGCGCGTAGTGGTTCTCGGTAACCCACTTGGCGATCTGGATGTGGATTCCTCACATCGCGCGCACGCGCGCGTAGTGGTAGCTTGAGGAGATGGCGCAACGCGAAGCCGTCTCAGCTCACATCGCGCGCACGCGCGCGTAGTGGTAGGCACTATTTCAGTGACGGCTGGAATCTCTTAGGATCGCGCATTGAGACCTTAAGGACATTCCCCCCATCCAACCCTGACCGTTCAAAACCCGGCTCTTTAGGGACACCAAAAACCTTGATCGTGTATTTCCGGCACATTACGCGCGTACGCGCGAACTACATAAAGAGAGTGCTGCGTCCCGGTTACATGGACGCTTGAGCGGATGCCGTGTCCTGTCACAAGGCCGAAACAATGCAGACCTGTCTGGCAGTGCTGAACTTGTTCGCTATGCAAAAATAGAGGTTATGCTGATCGCCCCCGAGGAATTAGCAGTTTTATCGGCAGATTTTTGAGAGTGCAAATCCCCATTCTATCGGGCATATTTAGCCCGTGGAATACATCGGTCTAAGGTTTTACGGCAACGGGGTCTGCCCAAGCACTACCCGGTGCAAGGAGCTTGCTACATTAATTACCGCGACTGAGATGATGATCTCGGAAATGATCGCCTCTAGCGACGATGATGAAGAGGATCAGGCTATTCCTGTTTGCCTTGTGGCGTTGGAAGACAAGTCTCTCGGACTGAAATACCAATCTCTGAAAATGTCCGCCGCGCTCCTTGCGTGGAGCACTGTCGGGACGGTTGTAACAACTGGGAAATTTGATTTAATGTCAGCGAAAGCGAGGTCTTCTCTGTCCTGCATTGCTAACTTCGTAAAGAAGAAGGGGTGCGTTGCGGAACTTCAGAATTCAGAGCAAGGAGTCATCGCAAAATTTGATTCCTCGTTTGCGATTCCGGCTAATAGAAAGATCAAGGGTAAGACTACTGTAATCGCAGAAGTCGTTAGAGTAGGAGGGGCTACCCCCAAAGTCCGTTTGCGACTTTCATCAGGAAAAGAGATTAGCTGTGATACCAGTGAGGCTATCGCACGAGAACTGGGGCACCGCCTTTACGATACGATCACATGCCGTGGGTCGGCCTATTGGGACTTTACATCTAGCGAAATCCTTTCCTTTAAGATTGAGCAAATTGGGGCATTTAAGAAACGAAAGGCTTCGGAAGCTTTTGTTGCCTTAGCAGATGGAATGCAAGAGACCCTCAATGATTGGGACGAGCGAGGAATTAAGGAAATCTTACAGGAGATGAACGCATGAATCTTGTTTGTTTGGACTCAATGTATTTCATTTGGGGAATCCTAAAGAGGCCCACAAAGGGTCAAGAGGACAGGGTTTATCCAGCCGAGAGGTTTTTTCAATTTTTAGACGATACAGATGCTTCAATCTTAGTTCCCAGTCCCTTACTGACTGAGCTCTTAATGCAATCATCTCCCGCAGAGCATCAGAAAATATTCGATTTGCTAGGGGAGCAATTCTTCGTCGGAGACTTTGACATAAACGCTGCAAAACTTGCCGCTGAAATCTGGAATACAAAGAAGCGAGACGCAGTCCTTCAAGATCTTTTAAAGAATGGCGGGACCTCATTCAGAACTAAATTGAAAGTTGATCTGCAAATACTGGCAATCGCCATGAGCAACCACGCCAGTACTCTTTACACAAATGACGGAAACTTCAGGAAGCTGGCAGAAAGCTACATAGTTGTTAATGACATGCCAGAGATTGCCGAACAAATGGATTTGATGGGTTGGCGTCCTAATCCGCCTTCTTCGCCCACGGTTTCTCAGCCGCCTTTTTAAGCAGTCTTCGTCCCTTGCGCTGGCGTGATAGGCTCTGCACAGGGTTTGCGGCCTTCTTACTCTCCCGTGCGCTTTAGAGCGGCGGCAGCGAAATTCTTGTCCACATTCGTTCCCTAGTAGTCTGATCCAAGATAAACTTAGAGAACTAGTCAACATCACGGAGCGTTCCACTTGAGTAATTTGGCCTACCCTACTGGTACGGAATGCAAAAGTTCTAGACTGGAATCGCTTTCACGAGCTGAAACTGTGTCACTAACCCTAATTTTCTTGGAGTAATGTCAAGCCTCGGCTAGAAGCTGTCCGTCCACTCCATAGAGTGGTCAGGGTGTGAGAACCCTTCACAAACGCCCCACCGAAAGGTCGGGGAGGCTCCGGCTATACCATAGGCCCTTCGTGGGTTGAAGGCCGGACAGTCGTGTTTGTGCGGCTTCTCAACTCCCCGGCCACCGGAGCGGTTATCCACGCTCTTATGAAAACGATCTTTCTATTTTTAGCTGTCCTCACTTCGTATTGCAGTGCCATCACCATCGAACAGTTGAAAGAGTGCGCTAGTGAAGCCGCATTGATTCAAGAACGAAAGAATCCCACTCCCGAACAAATGAACCGGGCACTGATCTTTACCGGATACCATCAAGGCTTCATAGATTCTGTCACCAGCGCGTCTTATGCGGTGATCAATGATCGTTATGAGGTGACGCCTGCGAAGGTCTATATGCCTTCAAGAGCCATGTACGATCCCTATCGCAGCGCTTCCTCAATCTTGGATTTTATTTCCAAGCATTACCGGAAAGACACAAAGCCTTTCATTGATACTCCTCAGTCCATTATGATGGCTTGGTTCCTGTGGAACTGCAAAGATGCTGATGCCGTATCAAAAGACAGGGCGGTCCGAGTGCTGGAGATAGGGCTTGGTTCCAACTTCCCCGGTAAAGACGAGATGCTGAGTGAAGTATTGGAACTCAAGCGTCAGGATATTGAAAGAGGAGGGAGATACCATGAACCAAACAAGAATTGACGGATCTTGATCCCCCTTTCAATAAAGGGCAATGGATAAAAGAGACAAGAAAGAGATCGAATCATTGGTTGCCGAGTTCCTTGCCCTTCTCACTCTTGTAAGGGTCAAGCAGGCTTGCTTGGAAAGTTTCTGCGTAGAACACCTAGACAGCCTCGGGTTTCTTCCAAGAAATGGTAAAAGCCTTCTCGAGGATTTGAAGAAATATCAGGAGAGAGAGCTGAATCAGTGTTTGTCATCGATGGCGGATGATCAACCGATGGTTGCCTCTGAGTTGAAACGGATTCTTGAATCTCATTTCCCATAACTCATCATCATATCTTGATTGTTGATGGGTCGAGGTCAGGGGAGGGATTCAAATTAGGACACTACCGAAACGACCATTCCAAAAATGCGCCAACTGCCGACATAGCTATTACCGGGTTCAAGGTGTTTTATAACACCCATCACCATTGCCAGCATCCAGATAAAGACGTCGCCGACATTCCGCCACAAGATTGCGGATGGGGCACGCTGAGAGACTAGCACAACACCTGCGGCCACTGGGCGCAATTTTACGCTCCATGAAAACGAGGCTCATTCTTACCGCTGCTGTTGCTTGGTGCATCACGTTGGCTACCGTTGAATTTAATGAAGAATGGCTTTATCAGCTTTCGCGATGGGCAATTTTCGGTGTTACCGCTTGGCGATCTTTCACACTTTGGAAAGCCGACTGGAAAAAAGCTTCCGTTTTACCCGCTCTGGTAGCTATCGCATTCAATCCTTTCGATCCTATTAACTTTGGCAGCGATTGGGCATGGGCAGACTGGATTGCGGCGATTCTCCTGACTGTCTCTGTGCCGGATCTTGCAGACTGGAAAGACTGGTGGGGACGTAAAGGGCGGCCAGTGGCCGTCAAATCTTTAAAGGTCATCGTATCTCTCGGAATTTGCGTAGCTGGAATTTGGGGTGGCTGGATGTATGGAAAGAGCCGTGAACTTACCGTAGCGAAGGAGGCATTAGAGACCTATCAAATTCGCCCCCTTTTCCCGGAAAAGGATTCCGCCGAATTGCGAAAATGGCGGCGTGAGGCAACTCATGAGATTGACTGTATAATGTTGGACTACAAAAACTGGAAGGAAAGGACTGGATACCAGCCTTTGTCAGATAAATACGAGATGGATTTGATGGAGGAAACAGTGGTGTCAGCCTATCTCAGCATAGCGTCATGCAGCGAACTACCGAAAACCTCTGACCCGCGTTTCCGCGAACTCCGCGAAACCTATGCTCAGCGATTCTTTGGAGGAAAAGGTGCAAAATCGAACAAGGATTTTTACAACGAAATAAAAATGGAGGCGCAAAAAAGGAATCCCTATGGGCCTTACAAATCAATAATGGATCGTTCCGTTCCTGTTTCGTGGATAAGGGGGTAAAAACGGAAACGAGGTTTGGAAAAAGCCTCCGAGCCTATACGATCATGTATTTCCGTTCCATGATGCTGATTCTTCCAGCTTAGCGTCTGACTACGAATCAGAAGGTTAGGGGTTCGAGTCCCTTTGGGTGTATTTTTACACTCCCCTGCAACTCTAAAGGTTGCGGGGATTTTTGTTTTTACGGGAAGAGCCTTTGCCTTTCAGCGGAAGTGCTGGATCAGCCAGCCCAGCAGGAGCACCTGCGGGGTGGAGATGAGTGGGAGGGCGAGTGCGGCTTTCCAGGAGCGGGTGGTATCCCGCAGGCTCATGACCTCTGTGTAGTCCGTGGCTGCTCCGGTCATCAGGAAAACGAAGGCATTTCCCGGGGCGTGGGCGCGGGTGAGCAGATCCGCAGCGATGGGTGAGGAGCCTTCCGAGCACACTTCCAGCAGGGTGGTGGCCACCAGAGTGAGGAACAGGCCCAGCACGGAGGGGCCGAAGTATTGCTGGAATACATCCAGTGGCACGAATGCACGGATGATGCCGGTGAGGACGAAGCCGAAAAGCACCCAGCGCAGCACCATGCGGGAGCCGGATAGCCCTTCCCGCAGCAGTTCCTGGTAGTTTTTACGACCCGGCTTGAGCGAGCGCACCACTCCGGCGAGGGCTGGCTTCACCCGGTAGTCTTCCGGCAGATCCACCGCATTTGGGTTTTCGGGAATTTTTCCTGCGCCCACCAGCCGATCGATCACCCAACCGGTGAGAAGTGCCACCACGGCGGAAAGAACGATGAAGGTGAGCATCCAACCCCAGCCGATGAGGGCGGCCAGGATCAGCGTGAGGGAAAAGGAATTCCATGGGCTGGCAATGAGGAAGGCGGTCACCTGCCCCAGAGAGGCACCCCGCTTGTAGAGACTCATGCCCACCATGAGGATGCCATGATTGCAGAGATCGAGCGCAATGCCCGCACCTACCGCACGCAGCAGACCATTGATACTGCCGCCCCTGCCCAACAGCGCGGCCACCAGCTCGCGTGGCACCCGGCCTATCACTGCCACGGCCACCACGCCAAAAAGCAGACCCCACCATGATTTGGTGAAAAGTTCATAACAGGTATGCCCGAAGACATGCAGCCAGCCAGGAGCCGCAGGCATTGCCAGATGGACTGCCACTCCCAGCAGGAATAGGACGATGGAACCCCACAGCAGCCAATCCATACCATCTTTCCCCTCATTCCCGCAGCAGGAGCCACCACTCTCCGCCGGGCCGCAGCACGAACTGGTGGGTGGAGCAGGCTGGCAGCAGGAGGAGACCGCAGGGCGGTTTTCATCACTACTGGAGGGCGGCGTGGAGCAGCAATCGGACATTTCCTTGGCCCGAATCTACTCCGCCTCTTATCCCACGCAAATATGAAGATACCTCACGTCCACTGCCGGGCGGCTTCCCGGATTTCCGCAGGCGTCATTTTCCGCACACAGGTGGCCAGGTGCCAGCGGTAGCCGAAGGGATCATACAAACTGCACTGGCGGTCTCCCCAAAACATATCCTCCGGCTCCCGCAGCGCGGAGGCCCCCACGCCGATGGCCTGATAGTAGGCCTGGTCCACATCCGCCACGTAAATGCGGAAACACCCACCCTTCCCAATCGGCGGGGCAAGGGCTTCCCATTCCGGGAACTCATCGGAAAGCATGAGTGTGCTGTCCCCGATGCGAAATTCCGCGTGCATGATCTTACCCTTGGCATCCGGCAATCGATAGCTCTCCACCGCACCAAAGGCCTTCGCATAGAAATCAAGCGCAGCCGCCGCGTTTTTTACCGTCAATGAAGGCGTTACTGAATGATAGCCTTCAGGGGTGTGGGGATGACTCATTTCCGCCACCCAAACAAAGAAATCCCTCCGCATCAAGTTCGCAACCCGCAGGCAGGAGCAGCCCATCCTCGGGGGCGGCAGGGCCACGCAAAACATGCTCTCTACCAAGGGTTTCCACATACCAGCCCGGCAGCAGCTTGCCCCACGAGCGTGGCTTTTTCCCATGCTGGAATTCACTGTCCGGCAGTGGCAGGGGGGGCGCCTCCATCGTCATGGCCACCACCTGCCCATCCAACGCCAGGCACGGGCAGTGCAGCAGGTTTTCCCGCTCCAGAGGCTCCAGCGCCTGTGGGCTGAAATCATAAAACGCCACCTGCTCCTTGAAATTCGCCTCCGCCATGGCAGTGCGCAGCATGCTGCCGCCCAGCCATTGGCCGCTCGCATCCCGGGGGATCTCCACATGAAACTCCAGCGGGCAGCCAAACGCGCGTGCGTAGCCTCTCACCAGTTCCAGTGCCGGATCACCCTTCAGCAGATGGATCACCTGCTTGCGCTGGAGAGCATTGAATTGGCCCAGTTGATGCGCATTTGCCCGCAAGCGGTTGGCCATGCCATCCACCAGCGAAGGAAAACGGTGGCGGATCGCCTCGGCAGAGCAGCGCAGCATGGCATCCCGCACGTGGAGGATAGCCGCCTCCGCCGCCGGGATTTCCTCACCGAAGGAAACCGCCAGGCCATACGGCACCTGATAGGGCCACTTCCGGAAAAACCGACCGCGCTCAAATGATGCAATCGATCCCCACGAGCCATCCACCCACATCGGAATGAGCGGATGCCCCGCCTTTTTCGCGATGAGTTCAAAGCCACGGCGCAGTTCGCACAGCGTGCCGGTGCGCGTCAGTTGCCCCTCCGGGAAAAGGCACACCAGATCGCCGTTTTTCAGGGCGTCGATGGTGATGCGGATCGCCTCGCGCGGCTGGTCGCGCCGGATGGTGACGGTATCGAAAATACTCACGAACCAGCGGATCACGGGATTTGCCATGAAGGCCTCATCCATCACGAAGCGCACCGGACGCGGGCAGGCTGCGGAAATGAAAAATGCGTCTGCGAAACTCACATGATTCGGCAGCAGCAGGGCTCCACCCTTCGCTGGAATGCGTTCGGCATGGAAAACCTGGATGCGATAGAGTGTGCGGATCACCCCCACGCCCACCAGCCGGATGAAATCCTGGGGCAGCAGCCGGATGATGAACCACGTCATGAGCGCACAGACCAGCCCCACCAAGGCGATATCCACCCGGAAGCCCGCAACAGCGGAAAGGCCCAGCATATGCTCGATGGAAGACAGAGCCTCGATGGCGATGACGGCGATGATTCCCGCAAAGCAGTCCTGAAGATTCACTGCCGCCTGCAACTCTCCGCGTTTCGCTGCCGGATAAGCGTCCTGCATCCACGCATTGATGGGTGCCAGGAAGATGGCTCCAGAAAAAGCCAGCGTCCCCAGCGTGAGGAGGAATACCCAGCTTCCCGGCGTGAGAAAGGCAATCACAAAGGCGCAGAGGGACATGGCCGCCCCCGCCAGCGGCACCCACCCCAGCTCGATATGCTTCCGCTGCAAATAGGAGGCCGCACCAAAGCCCGCCGCCATTCCCAGGGACGCCGCCGCCATGAATTCCGAGGATAGCGTGCCGAAGCCCTCACCCCCATGGGTCAGAGCCTTCGCCAGCTTCACCGACCACAGGTTGATGAACGAAGCGAAACCCCAGAAAAATCCCACGCCGAAGGAAGCACGCCGCAGCGGCGCATCCTTCCAGAGATCCGCCAGATTCGAAAAATGGCTCACTGCCAGCCGGGCCGTGAGTTTTTCCCCACCTTGTGCCGGGACCCGGGGAATGATCAGCGCCAGAGCCAGCGCAGGGATGGAAAAGGCCGTCAGGATCACCAGTGGAGTGAGCGCCGCCTGCCACGCCACAGCAGGGTGCCCTCCCAGGGCATGATACCGCACATCGAACAACCATCCGGCCAGGATCTGCCCTGCCAGCAGCGCCAGCATGGCCGTCATCTGCTGGATGCCCACCGCAAAGCCAAGGCTGCGGGAACCCAGCAACTCCTTGGTGATGCCGAACTTGGCCGGGCTGAAAAACGCCGCCTGCACCGCCAGGGAGAAGAAGCCACCCAGCGCCAGCGGCAGATTCTTGAAAAACAACGATGCACACAGGCACAGCAGCACCGCCACCTGGGCAATGGCGGAGCCAAACATCACGTCCCGCTTGGAAAAACGGTCACTCACCCAGCCTGCGAGCGGCGCGAAGAGGACGAAGGGCAGCGCAATCAGGATGCCTGCCAGGGACTCCACCGGATAATGGGCCGCCACCACTCCGCCCAAGGGGATGAGGATGAACTGCGCCACCTTGTCATTGAAGGCATTTTGCGTCTGCTGGACCACCATGCTCCAGAAGCCGATCCAGTTCCGGCGGGATGGCTTTTCCTCAGGCGTTTCAGAGATCATCTGGCGCGGAAGCTAGAGAGCGGATGAGGCAGGAGCAAGCGGCAGGTTTCCTTCCCCGCTGGTTTGTTATGAAGGATCGACTCTTGACGAATTGCGCCTATCCGGGGATTTTCCTATCCTTGAAAATTGAGATCGAGATCACGCCTTTTACCAAAGCCGAAGCCGGAATCTACCGCTATGCCACCAATCTGCTGACGGCCTTGAAGGCAATCGAGCCATCTGTGAAGCTCTCTCCCATGTTGGCCGGTTCTGATATCAGCCTCCCACCCACCAATCCTCAATTATTTACGGAGTTATTCGGCTGCCCAAGGATTCCCGTATCCTACCAATTCACCAAGTGGGGCGGCAGGAAAGCTCAAGGTTCGCTCATCCGCTTCCCTCATGCTTTTGAAGCAGCCTATTCCCGGCATGCCCGCGCACTCAAAAAAGCACGGGCATCCCGTGAGATGATCCACAGGTGGGTGAAACTGAAACGGGAATTTTATCGTTATGCCGGAAACTCACTGAATGTGATCCGGAATCTTCCCTACAAGCAGCTCACCCGCCAATATGTGAATGCGGATACAGCGATCCTGCATTCCCTTTATGACGCACTTCCTGCAGACCTCGGCCCTTATCGGCCAAAGCTCATCTGCCAAACCGTTCATGATACGATTCCCTTACTATTCCCGGTTTCTTATCACAAACAGTTTGAGAAGATCATGGCATCCGCGCGCCGTGCAGATCTGTTGATCGTCATCTCGGAGGCGACCAAACGGGATTTGCTGACTCTTGAGGGATTTCGAGCCGAAAATATCGAAGTCATTCCGCTGGCCGCAGCTCCGATTTTCCAGCCTTCCCCGCCGGAGAAGATTCGTGCCATCCGGCATAAAACAGGCATCCCGGATGACTTACCCTATTTCCTATCAGTCTCCACACTGGAGCCACGCAAGAATTTTCCTTTCCTGCTGAAGGCCTTTAAAAAACTCATCAGCACACCGGGTGCACCTCCATGCAGGTTGGTCCTCACAGGAGCCATAGGCTGGGGTGACATCTGGCAAGAAATCACTCCCTTACTGGAGGAATTAAAGGATCATGTCCACTACACCGGCTTTGTTTCCGATGAGGAACTGGCGGCACTTTATACCGGTGCGGAAGCCTTTTTATTCCCCTCTCTTTATGAAGGTTTCGGCCTGCCCATATTGGAGGCGATGGCTTGTGGCACCACGATCATTTGCTCAAATACCAGCTCTCTGCCTGAAGTAGCTGGAGATACCGGTGTCCTTCTATCACCTCATGAAGAATCCCTTTGGGTGGATGCCATGAATCAGGCTCTCCTTCGGACCGAGGAAGAAAAGCGCCGGGATAGCAGTGCGGCCAAATCCCGGGCCAATCTATTTTCATGGGAAAAAACCGCACGACTGACCATGGCAGCCTACGAAAAAGCACTCGCCCGGAAAGGCATGATGGCAGCTAGCGTCTGATGGGAAGGCGTCTTTTCTTGCGCCACCTACCATTTCTCCACTAAAAACAATCATCATGAGCCAATGGTATTATACCCGCAATCAGCAGCAGAATGGCCCTGTTGCCTTTGAGGAACTCAAGCAAATCGCAGCCAGCGGTGGGATTTCCCCTTCCGATATGGTGTGGAACCCTCCGATGCCTGACTGGATTCCCGCCAGTTCCGTGCAGGGGCTCTTTCCCACCTCCAGTAATCCCTACCACACACCGGCATCCACCTTTACCGAAGGTGTGGCAGCACCTCCTTCATTGACAGGTGAAGTGCTCACGGAAATCGAGCCCGGCAGCCAACCCATCGACATCGGCGCCTGTATCGAGCGGGGGTTCCACCTGACCAAGCGGAATGCCGGAGGCATCATCTTGAGCACCCTGCTGTTTTTTATCATCAGCTTTGGTGTCAGCTTTTTACTGGGCCTTGTGGTGATGGGAGGAAATGCCGCCAACGGAGCATTCCATCCCAATGCTTCCATGAGTGAAGCGGAGATGGCAGGCCAGATCACTGGAATGAGTTTAGCAGTTCAACTCATCAACCAGGTGGTTTCTATTTTTCTAACCATGGGCTTCATCCGCATCGGTCTGGATTTCGTCTCTGGAAAGCAGATTTCTCCCGCCCAACTTTTCAGCCAGGGAGGCAAGTTGGTTAAGGCACTGGCCGCCACCTTCCTTGTTTCTGTGATTGTGATCGTCGGCTTCATTTTGCTGATTGTTCCGGGAATCTATCTGTCACTACGCTTTTCCTGCTACCTTACAGCCATCGTTGATCGGGATCTGGGCATTATCGAGTCCCTCAAATACAGCGCACGCATCACCCAAAACAATCTACTGCGCCTCCTCGGTCTTGGTATCGTCGCCGGAATCATCGCAGCATTGGGATTGATTGCCTGCGGCGTCGGCATCCTCTTCACCTATCCAGTCGCCTTCATCGCATGGATGGTGGCCTACCGCTGGTTGCAATACGGCAGCCTAGTGACACAGGATACCCCCGGCACTCAGGAACCCGTGCTGAAAATTTAACAATCATCAGCGGCGGCCCGAAAGGTCCGCCGTTTTTCTTTTAAAGAAATTCTTCAAGATGAATAAGCCATGATCCCGAAGAAAACACTAAGCAGTAATATTAAAGACTTCCTTCAGCTCATAGCACTATGGATTTTGGTCATTGTCATACTTGGGATCATGCTAGGCGGCATCATCGGCGGGCTTGTGAATCCATCAACTCGCACGACTCTATCAATCCTGCTAGTTGGCTTCGCGGCCGTTATAATCTGGGGTGTCGTCGATCAAAGAAAATGGACGGAACGGATGAGAGCCGAAAGAGCGGGTGAATCCATCTGCACCTTTGCCAGATCACTTCCTGCAAGAAATCACGACACCAAAATCGTTAGGGTTGTCTACGAAGAATTATACAAAGTCCTGTCAATACCTTTGCGTCCTCAGGATGAATGCGAGGAAACTTTAAAAATGGATCCAGAGGATGTGGAAGATTTGGTTGTCGAAATGGCGGAATCTTCCGGTAAATCCATGGATGGATGGGAAGCCAACCCACTTGCCCGGCAAGTGATCACCGTGGCAGATCTCATCAGATTTCTAGAGATGCAGCCCTCGGTGAAATCAGCAGCCTGAGTCAACAGAACTAACAGGATCAGCGGATTCCATCCGCCCTTCCTTGATCTATTTTATCTTGTTTTGGCATGGCGGATGGAAACCGCCGCCACTTTTTGATCGATCAATCGCTGCTCTTGAGCACCTTGATGAAGGCGTCCTGCGGGATGTTCACCTTGCCGAACATCTTCATCTTTTTCTTACCTTCCTTCTGCTTCTCAAGGAGCTTCCGTTTCCGCGTGATGTCACCGCCGTAGCACTTGGCGGTCACGTTTTTCCGCATGGCGGAGATGGACTCCCGGGCGACGATCTTCCCACCGACAGCAGCTTGGATGGCGACGACGAAAAGGTGGGAGGGAATCACCTCCTTGAGCTTTCCTGCCAGCACGCGACCGTAGGATTCCGCCTTGTCGCGGTGGACGATGGTGGAGAATGCCTCCACCGGGTCTCCGGCGATGAGCATGTCCATCTTCACCATCTTGGCGGCACGGTAGCCGGCGTGCTCATAGTCCATGGAGCCGTAGCCACGGGTCATGGACTTCAGCTTGTCATTGAAATCGACGAGGATTTCCGAAAGCGGGAGGACGCAGGAAAGCATCACGCGCATGTCATCGATGGTTTCCGTGTTCGTCACGTCGCCGCGCTTTTCCAGCACAAGCTGCATCATGTCTCCGATGTATTCGCCAGGCACCATGATGTAGACATTCACGATCGGCTCACGGATTTCCTGAATGGTCTGTGCCTCTGGGAAAAGCGTGGGGTTGTCCACAATGACCTCCGAGCCATCGGTGAGCGTCACCTGATAGATCACGGAAGGATAAGTGGAGATCACATCCATGTTGAACTCCCGGCGCAGGCGCTCCTGAATGATCTCCATGTGAAGCAGGCCCAGAAATCCGCAGCGGAAGCCGAAGCCCAGAGCCGTGGAGCTTTCCGAGGAATAGGTGAAGGCCGGATCATTGATCTGGAGCTTGCCCATCGCCGTTTTCAGCGCCTCGTAGTCCGAAGTATCCACCGGATAGATGCCGGAGAACACCATCGGCTGGATCTCCTTGTAGCCGGGCAAAGGCTCCGCACATGGGTGGGTGGAGTCGGTCACGGTGTCGCCGATTTTCGCCTCATCCGCAGACTTCATGTTGGCGATGATATAGCCCACATCGCCCGCATTCAGGCGCTCACGGGCCGTCATCTTGGGCGTGAAGACACCCACTTCCTTCACTTCATAGGTCTTGTTCGTGGCCATCAGACGCACGCGCTGGCCCTTTTTCACGCTGCCGGAAAAGATCCGGACGTAGGAAACCACGCCGCGATAGGTATCGTAAACGGAATCAAAAACCGAACACCGCAGGAGCTTGTCGGGATTTTCCACCGGGGCGGGGACACGCTGAACAATGGCTTCCAGAATGTCTTCGATGCCGATGCCGGCCTTTGCGGAAGCAGGGATGGCATCTTCAGCCGGGATGGCGAGAATGTCCTCCAACTGCTTGCGGCACTTCGGCACGTCTGCGGCCGGCAGGTCGATTTTGTTGAGCACCGGAATGATGACCAGATTTTGTTCATGGGCCAAATGGAGGTTCGCCACCGTCTGGGCTTCCACGCCTTGTGCCGCATCCACCATGAGGATGGCACCCTCACAGGCTGCCAACGAACGGGCCACCTCATAAGAGAAATCGACGTGGCCGGGGGTATCGAGCAGGTTCAGCTTATAGGTTTTACCGTCCTTCGCGGTGTATTCCATCGCCACGGGATGGGACTTGATGGTGATGCCCTTCTCCCGCTCCAAGTCCATGGAATCGAGCTGCTGTGCGCTGCTTTCCCGCATGGTCACGGTGCTGGTGGCCTCCATCAGACGGTCGGAGAGCGTGGTTTTCCCGTGGTCGATGTGGGCGATGATGGAAAAATTTCGGGTCAGCTCGGTAGACATGGGCGTGGGAAAATTCGACGTGGGCGCGGCGAGGGAAAGCACGGAATACGTGAGTTGGCACGAAAAATAAAGACCGTAACCACTACCCCCGCCCGGAATAGCTCAGGAAACGACCTGATGTTTTTTCCGCATTCGCGCCACCGGCTGCTCGATAAAGCGGTAAATCCCATACGCCAGACCCAGCGATAAGGCAAAGGACAGCACACCCTGCACCACCGGATGAAGCGGCTGCGGACTCTGCGCAAAATACTGGATAATGGTGAAATGCACCAGATACAGCGGGTAAGAAATCCAGCCGAGGAACCGCAATATCCTGCCATTCAGTAATCGGAAGGGCAGCCACTCAGGGTAGCGGATGGCGGTGACGAATATCGGGTAGAGCGCGATTCCCTGGAGGGTGTAGCGCGCCGTTTCCCGGAAATCATCATTCCGGTAAAGCAGCGTAATCCCGATCAAGGCAAGGCCCGCAGGGAACAGCACGAATTTCCACAGCGTAGCGGACCCCTTGTGCCCATCCAGCATGGGATTTCCCCACACGGCCAGAATGCAGCCGAAGAGGATGCTGTCCACCCGGGTATCCGAGGCATAGAATGTGCGGTGCGCATCCACGCCCAGCCGCACAAAAAGGTGATACCGCCACGCCAACACGGCCAGGGAGAGCAATAAAAACACCAGCACCTGCCCGCGGGCCTTCACACCCATGCGTGCCAGCAGAAGATAAACGAAGGGGAATATGATGTAAAAGTGCTCCTCCACGGCCAGCGACCAATAGACCCCGGTGCCCAGCGCCATCCCATCATTCCCATGATAGATGGAATAGTAGTTCGCCACATGGAGCACCTGGCTGAGAAAGGGCATGGTGCGGATTTCCCCGGGGAGAAAGCCCGCAAGCGTCAGCAGCGCCCCCAGCCCCAGCACAAAGTAAAACGAAGGCCAGATCCGCAACATCCGGCGGATGTAGAACTGCTTGAAATCAATCCGCCCGGATTTCCCGAACTCCCGCCGCATCAGCGTGGTGATGAGGTAGCCGCTGAGGAAAAAGAAAATCGTGACGCCGAAACCACCCGGCACCATCCGTTCCAGCCCTGCATGGGAGAGGAACACGATCAGAAATGCCACGGCCCGCATGCCGTCCAGTGAGGGAATGTAAAAGGGATGCTTGCTCATGGATCGACAGCTCTGCGGAATGGATTCAGTAGGTTTTTTGTGCCACTTTTCCTCACTTGCAGCAAGCCTGCTTCGGATTAATGAGAAATTCAGATTTCCGAAACACTGATCGCTGGCCTATCTTTCCTCCGTGAGCACTCTGGGCGACATGTTGATTGAGGCACCCATCCCGTGGGATGAGGCGTGCTTTGCCGTGCCCGCAGTAAGGGCGATCGCCGCCTCCGGTCTGTCCGTCGGCGTGCTCTGCCCCGAGTGGCAGAAGACTTTCTGGAAAACCCTGCGGGAGGTGCGGATCATCACTTTCTCCATGAGCAGCAGGCCCAAGGCGCTGGCTGCAGAACTCACCGGAAACTGGGCAGCCTCGCTCGCCTGGGGACCAGGCCTGGCTGCTGAAACGTTTGGCAAGGCAGCCATCCCCCGCCGTGTGGGGCCGGATGAAAAAAACCTGAAAGGTTTTCTCACCCATCCGGTGAGCATCAAGGCAGACCCGCTGACCCACCGGGTGCAATTCTACCTCTCCGTGGTGCAGGAAATGGGCATCTCCACAGAGCGGCCGGAGTTTTTCAACCCTGCCCCCATGCGGGTGGCGAAGGCCGGGGAAAGCGTGCTGCTTTGTCCCGATTCAGACTTTGGGGCAAATCACGAATGGCCCTTGGAGCGCTGGCAGGAAGTCGCTGCGGAACTGACCGCGCGGGGGTTACAGATTACTGTTGCCAGCCTGACTCATGAGCGCGGCCTGGGACGGGAACTGGCAGCAGCACTCGGCGCGGCGACCCCCGTTTTCGAAGCCGGGAACTTCGGCACAGAACTGGCGCTGATCGCAGCCTATCCCCTGGTAGTGGCGGCCGATGGTTCCCTGCCTCATCTGGCCAGCCACATGGGAGCGACCTGCGCCACCCTCTTCGGCCCGAATGATCCGGCATGGAAGCGCCCGCTGGGCAAGCGTCATCTGGTCCTCCGCCGCCATGTGGAGTGCGCGCCATGCCTGCAAAACAAGTGTGCCATGGATCTCCGCTGCCAGAACGAGCTCACCATCGCCCAGGTGCTGGAAACGCTATTTCCCTGAATCCACTCAACGCCTTCTGGCCGGAGGGCGGCGCGCTGCGGAAATCTGCGCAATCAGGCGATGGAGCACCAGCCGCTCATCCAACCCGGTAGTCACCAGCGCTTGGTCTGCCTTCAGCGTGGCATCCATCACGCCCAGCAGACCGTTCAGATCAAAGTTCGCAGCATTTGGAGCAGCCAGGAAAATGGGGAATACATTCACCCCGGAGCCATCCTTTTTCTGAGGCAGCCACGCCCGGTCCGCTTCCGGCAGGCGGTTCAAGGCTCCTGCAAATGATTGGTAATTGGCAGGAGAGACCTTGAATTTTTCAAGAATCAGCCGCGCCATGAAAAGATTCCTCACCACACCGATGATGGAGGCACGCATGATGCCGATGGCGGATTCATCCGCCTCCAGTTGCTGATCGATGAGCTGGATCGCCCGCGCGGCATTCCCTTGCTGGATGGCTTTTCCGATTTCAAACACAACGGCGGCCCGACTGAGAGGCACCAACAGGCGCACATCCTCTTCTGTCACCTCCCTACGCTCCGGCCCCAGATACAGATCCAGTTTTTCCAGTTCATTCCCGATCTGCTGGGACTGCTCGCCCGCCAACATCACAAACAGCGCCAGCGCATCGGTCTCGAAACTCAGGCCCAGTTCGGTCGCCCGCCGCTCCACCAGAGCGCCCACCTGGTCCATCCAGTCTTCCCGGCTGGTATCGATGCGATCATGCACCTGCACCTCCGCCGCTTTTTCGATGAACTTCCAAAAAGCCCGCCGCTTGTCCACGCCTTGGGCAGTCAGCAGAAATTTCACCCCCTCCGGAATGCCTTTTTCCAGAGTAGCCCGCAGGCTCTCCACCCCGGCCTCCGTCCGCTGGGAACGGCCTGTCACATTATCTCCCAGGAAATTCGCATTCCGCAGCCACACCACCTTGTCCCCGCCGAACATCGGCATCGTGAGCAACGCCTGCACGGTGGAGGCACAAATCTCGTAGGCGGACTCGGAATTGTCAGCGATGCCATCGATGGTTTCGTGGGTGAAGCCGTCATCCACGCCATTCGTCAGGCGGTTGTAGAGAGCCAACGCCTTTTCCCGCACCAACCCATCATCACTGCCCACCACAGCGAAGAAATTGCCGTTGCCGCCGGAAGATGTCGCCTTGGGTTTTGCCGCCACAGGAGGGTGTTACCCCTCTCCGGGATAGACTGCAAGCGCTCAGCCAACATCCTCTCCGGGCAGATCCCCTGCCTTGCGCTCCGCTTTTTTCCGCTCCCGGGCCTCCCGGAAAAAACTTTGCAAAAGGAAGAGGCACTCCTCGCCCAGGACACCGGAGGTCACATCGCAGCGGTGGTTCAACGGCGGATTCGCCTCCAGCAGGTTGATCCAGCCACCCACGGCTCCACACTTGGGATCCGGCACGCCGAAGACGACGCGCTCCGGCCGGCAGTGGACGATGGCACCCGCACACATGGGGCACGGCTCCTTGGTGACATACAGCGTGCATTTCTCCAGCCGCCAGTCCCCGATGGCCTGCTGGGCAGCGGTAAGGGCCAGCATTTCCGCATGAGCGGTGGCATCCTTCAGTGTTTCCACCTGGTTCCACGCCCGGGCGATAATCCGCCCATCCTTCACGATGACGGCCCCGCATGGCACCTCACCGGCAGCATACGCCTTCCTCGCCTCCCGCAGGGCCTGGCCCATGAAAAATGCGTCGCTCTGCAAATCGATGATCAGCCCTTCCTCTTCCACGCAGGTTTTTTGGCCCGTCACCCGTACAACTTCAACTTTCAATGTTGGACGTCCGCCGTTCCTCTGTCAAAAGTTCCGCCTGTGATCCCAAAGACTTTCCAAGACCGCGTTATTGCTCCGTCCCTTCTTGCCGCTGATTTCTCCCGGGTTCAGGAGGAAGTTACCCGCGCCATCAATGCCGGCGCGGACTGGCTGCACCTGGATGTGATGGACGGCCACTTCGTGGACAACATTTCCTTTGGTCCGGCGATGGTGCAGACGATTCATGAGACGAATGACATCTTTCTGGATGTGCACCTCATGATTTCCCGCCCGGATCATTTCCTGTCCCGCTTTATCGCCGCCGGCGCCGATCTCATTTCCGTGCATGTGGAGGCGGAGCACGATGTGGCGGAAACACTGCGCCGCATCCGCGAAGCCGGTTGCCAGGCGGGGCTGGTGATCAACCCGGCCACGCCGGTTTCCGCAGCAGAACCCTACTTCGATCAAATCGATCTGTTGCTGTGCATGACGGTGGTGCCTGGCTTCGGCGGGCAGGCTTTCATGCCGGAAATTCTGGAAAAAATCACCAAGGCCAAACAAATCCGCGACGAGCGGGCGTTATCGTTCCATATTGAAGTCGATGGCGGGATCTATGCGGATACCGCTGCACTCTGTGCAGCCGCAGGAGCCAATGTCATGGTCGCGGGATCTTCATCATTCCGCGCTCCTGATATGGCAGCCGCCATCACGGCCATCCGCAATGCATGAAACCCTCCCTGATTTTCCCGATCACCACTGCCATTCTAGGTTTTAGCCTCGGATGGCTGCTCAAGCCCACACCGCAGCCCGCCAGCGAAGCGGCAGGAAAGGTGGAGGTATCCAGCGCCTCCGCCCGGCCCACCCGCACCACGGCAGCGGAGGGAGAACGTGCATCGTCTCGGAGCGGAAAGAGCATCGAGCAACTGCATCCCCTTCCCGCCTACACGCCGGAGTCTGCCGATGATGCGAAGATGCTCAGGCTCGCAGAACTGCTGGGACTCACACAGGATCAGCAGACCAGGCTGAAGGCAGCCATCGAGGAAATCACCCAGGCCCCCTCCACTACGGAAAACGTGCTCCAGGACATGATTGCTCGTGGCAATGCCCTGGAAGTCGCGATTTCACAGATTCTAAGCCAGGAGCAGCTAGATCAATTCGAACAACTGCGGCAGCGGGAACGGGACAACCGCACGGAGGGACTGGCGCAAAAAACTCTGGGCACCGCGCTCACTGATGTGGATCTCACGCCCGATCAACGTAAGGAAGTGCTTTCACGCCTGCGCCAATACACGAAGGAACAAGTCCAGTCCGTGCCAGCCTCCGCCGCTCTCCTGCTGGAAAGCTCCATTCTCCCAGTGGGTGACCGTCCCATGTCTGCGGAAGGTCTTCTTACGCTCAGTAAAATGGGAGAGGCAGCACCGGAAACCACCGATCCCGATGCCTTCATGAAAGAGCAACAGGAAAAAAACCGGGCAAGTGCCCAGCGCCTGCTGGAATGCTTTGAAGGAATTCTCAGCCCCGCACAGATGGCCCAATATCAGCTCGCCATGGCGAAAAAACAGGCATTGTTCGACCAACTGCCGGATGGGAACTGAAGTCTGCTCCAGCCCGCGCTTGCTTGCTCTTTCCGGCTCCCCTTCACTGGCGGCATGACTCGCCCTGACGGCCGCAAGATTGACGAACTCCGCCCGATTACCTTCACGCCAAATGTGGCTCCGAATGCCACCGGCTCGGTGCTGGTCTCCTTCGGAGATACCCGCGTCATCTGCTCCGCCACGATCGAGGACGATGTTCCACGCTGGATGCGTGCCCAACGGGTGGAGGGCGGCTGGCTCACGGCGGAATACTCCATGCTCCCTTATTCCACTCTTGAGCGGAAACAGCGGGACAGCACGCGGGGTAAAATCGATGGCCGTTCCACCGAAATCCAGCGGCTCATCGGTCGTGCCTTGCGCGCCGTTGTCGATCTGAAGAAAATAGGCCAGCGCACCATCTGGATCGATTGCGATGTACTGCAGGCCGATGGAGGCACCCGCACCGCCTCCATCACAGGTGGCTGCGTGGCCATGGCCATCGCCCTCAACAAGCTGATGAGCCAGGGCAAGCTGAAGGACTTCCCAATCAAAAAACTCGTCGCCGCTGTTTCTGCCGGTGTCTATCAGGGCGTTCCCGTTCTCGATCTCAACTACCCGGAAGACAAGGACGCATCCGTCGATTTCAACGTCGTCATGACCGAGACCGGCGAATTCGTGGAAGTCCAGGGCAGCGGCGAGGAAGCCGTCTTCAGCTCCGAGGAAATGACCGCCATGCTTGAGCTTTCCCGCAAAGGCATCGCGGAAATCGTTTCCCTGCAAAAGGCGGCCATCCTCACCGCAGACCGCGCCGCTCCGGCCGATCTCGCCTCGCTCTTCACCGCGTTCAAGAAGTAGCCGATCTATCAGAAATCCATGCGGACGCCGGCCACCACACCGCGTCCGGCCATGGGGGCGATGTCCTTCAGGAAGGAGGTGCTCTGGCGGGCTTCCTGATTGAAGAGATTCGTGCCTTTGAGGAATAGAGTGCTTCGGGCCTCACCCATTGTTAGATCGTAGGTGACTCCTGCATTGACCAGGAAATAACCATCCGTCGGCAACTCGTTATCTGCCGTGCGATCCTGCTGCGCCACCCACTGGCCTTCCAGGCGGGCACCGATGTCTTCCCAATGCCCGTCCAGCGCGAGTGAGGTGCGGAAAGGAGAAATGCGCGGCAAAGGCTCGCCGGAATCCCGGTCTTCCGCATGCACATAGTCGGCACGCAGGATGAAATCCAGGCGACGATCCTGCTTTTGGTTTTCCTCAGTGATGGGCTCCAGCAGGTGGAAATTCGTTTCCAGTTCTCCACCGTAGAAATCGGCACCAGTCGCCTGATAGGCGAAGACCGGCAGACCATCCTCTTGCCCGCCGGTAGGCTGGAGGCTGATGTAATCCTTGAAGCGATAGTAGAACACCCCGGCGCTTCCAGTTACCCGGCCGGCTTTCTTCCGCACGGAAAGATCCACGGAAACGGAGTCTTCGGTTCCCAAGCCTGCATCGCCGATTTCAAAAGTGCCGGTTGCCACGTGCGGACCATCGGCCAGCAGTTCCACATAGGTCGGCGGGCGTTGACTGTAACCTACAGAGAGCGCCACTGCGTAGTTTTCCACGGGATTGTAAACGATGCCGCCGGATGTGCTGAAGGCATCGAATGATAGATCCACGTCCGAGGTTTCATTTGTCTGGCGGTCATAGCGCGCACCGAATTGCGGTGTCAGCTTGTCCAGCGGCAGTTCTTCAAAAACGAACAGCGAGTTTGTCACGTTATCCACCGTCGGCAGGAAGGCTTCCTCACCCAGCGCGGAAAACTCCGTATCCTGGCGCTCGATTCCGACTGCGCCTTCCAGCCCACCTATTTTCTCATGCTTCACTTCCGTGCGGGCATTGTAACCCTGGATCTGGAACAGTGTGCCCGGCTCCGGTCCTTCGAATTCCGTATGATCGTAGTCCGAGTAGCCTGCCTTGAAATTGATTTCCTTGATCCAATCCGTTG
>Ga0157373_10000906_pt1 | contig 22984 bp, 19 predicted proteins | sample C65metaG_FD_113460 | JGI IMG/M metagenome (GOLD analysis project Ga0157373, IMG submission 113460) | Corn rhizosphere microbial communities from Kellogg Biological Station, Michigan, USA - C6-5 metaG | ecosystem: Host-associated > Plants > Roots > Rhizosphere > Soil | place: USA: Michigan... | reverse complement strand
TGTAATGGCAGGTGTTACGATTATCGCGGCCATCGGCGCGCCGTCAACTTTGGCGGTGCAACTGGCCGACGAGTTCAACGTTACGCTGGTTGGCTTCCTGCGCGACGGGCGCTTTAATATCTATACATCAACACACCGCATTAAAATTTAAGGTCATGAAAATACGCATCCGTGGTAATTCCGTTCGCTATCGCCTCACCCAATCCGAAGTTGAACAGCTCAGGATAGAAGGCGTTATTACCGAGCAAACCGATTTTGGCAATAAAACGCTTACGTACATTTTACGCGCGAGCGATACCCCTGAGCTAAAGGCTACTTATCATAACGACATCATTACCCTGCTGATGCCCCAGGCCCAGGCCGATGAGTGGACCAATACCGACCGTATTGGCTTCGAAAATACCGAAGGCAAGTTGCTGCTCTATGTTGAAAAGGATTTTAAATGCCTTGAAAACGTAGCAGAAGACCAAAGCGATAACTATCCCAACCCTTTAGCTACCCAAAGCCATGAGCACTAAAGGCAAGAAGCCCAATGCCGAGAATCCGGAAGTACTATCAGACTTTAAGATTACCGAACCCAAACATTGGGCAGCGGGAATGCGGGCAGTGGGCGCGGCGATGAAGGATGTGCTGGAAGAAGAGAATCCTTTGCGCGGCTTAAAAGCATTGCTGAAAATGAATCAGCCCGGCGGTTTTGATTGTTCAAGCTGCGCCTGGCCCGACCCGGACGACGACCGGTCGCCCTTTGCCGAATATTGCGAGAACGGTGCCAAGGCCCTGGCCTGGGAAGCCACCAATAAAAAGCTCGACGCCGATTTTTTTGCCAATAATTCGATAGCCGATTTAGCCGCTTTGAGCGATTATGAAATGGGCAAAAAAGGCCGCATTGCCGAACCCATGTACCTGCGCAAAGGAGCAACCCACTATCAGTACATCAGTTGGGAAGATGCCTATAACAAGATTGCTCAGCATTTAAATGCCCTCACTTCGCCCGATGAGGCAGCCTTTTACACCTCCGGCCGAACAAGTAATGAAGCTTCCTTTGTTTACCAGTTGTTTGTGCGCGAGTATGGTACCAATAATCTGCCCGATTGCTCCAACATGTGCCACGAATCCACAGGCTCGGCCTTGTCCGAATCCATAGGCATTGGTAAAGGCACCGTTACCCTGAATGATTTTTACGAAACGGATGTCATCATAGTAATGGGTCAAAACCCCGGCACCAATCACCCGCGCATGCTCACCGCGCTCGAAAAAGCGAAAAAGAATGGCAGCAGGATCGTAGCCATAAATCCCCTGCACGAAGCCGGACTGATGGCCTTTAAAAATCCGCAGACAGTAAAGGGCGCATTGGGCTTCAGCACTCAACTGGCCGATCTGTATCTGCAGGTAAACATCAACGGCGATATGGCTCTGATCAAAGCGATCGAACTGTTGTTGTACGAGGCCGAAAAGCAAAACCCGGAACAGGTTTTCGATCACCAATTCATCAACGAAAAAACCGCTGGCTATAACGAGTTTATCGATAGCCTGCAACAATACAAGGTGGAAGATCTGGCCGCGGCTTCCGGCGTACCTCTGGATCAGATCAAACAGGCCGCCGATCTGCTCAAAAATACCGGCAAGATCATCATCTGCTGGGCCATGGGTATTACCCAGCATGTAAATGGGGTAGATACTATTAAAGAAATAACAAATCTGGCCCTGCTTAAAGGTGCCATCGGTAAGCCAGGCGCAGGCCTTTGCCCGGTGCGCGGGCACAGTAATGTGCAGGGTAATCGCACCATGCTTATCTTCGATAAGCCGAAAAAAGCACAACTGGATAAGCTAAAAGAAATATACGGTTTTGAGCCGCCGCGAAAAAACGGTTACGACGTGGTCGAATCCATCAAAGCCATGCACGAAGGTAAACTGAAAGTGTTTTTCGCCATGGGTGGCAATTTTCTTTCGGCTACGCCGGATACCCACTACACTGCCGATGGTCTGCGCAAATGCGACCTTACTGTGCAGATATCCACCAAGCTTAACCGCAGCCACCTGGTGCATGGCAAAGAAGCCATCATTTTACCAACCTATGCCCGCAGCGATAAGGATATAATCAATGGTGTCGAACAGATTGTAAGCTGCGAAAACTCGATGGGCGTAGTGCAGCAATCAAAAGGTGTGCTACAGCCCGTGTCCGATCAGTTAAGAAGCGAAACCGTCATCATTTGCCAGCTGGCCAAAGCTGTACTGGGTGAAAAATCGGTAGTTAATTGGGATAGATACGCCTCGCACTACGATCATATCCGCGATGATATTGAAAAAGTTATCCCCGGTTTTGAGGACTATAACAAACGCGTCCGCGATAAAGCAGGATTTTATCTGCCCAACGAACCACGCGCTGGCAGCTTCCCAACTCCTGCTTTTGGTAATAAAGCCGTATTCAATATTGCCGGGCTACCAAAGCACCAGTTGGCCGACGATGAATACTACATGGCTACCATCCGCAGCCATGATCAGTTCAACACCACCATCTACGGCCTCGACGATCGCTACCGCGGCGTGCACAACGAACGCCGGGTCATCTTCATGAATGAGAAAGATATCGCAAAGGCAGGGTTAAAATCAGGTGATAAAGTCGACCTGTTTAGTTACTACAAAGGTAAAGAACGTGTAGCAAGGCTATTCGTAGTAGTTCCCTACAACATCCCCGAACGCAATACCGCCACTTACTACCCCGAAACCAATGTACTGGTACCCATAGATAGCGTAGCCGAAAAAAGCAACACGCCTGCCAGTAAGCTGGTTTATATCAAGATTAGAAAGCATATGGAAGTATAATTATTTAGCCTCGCTTATTTCTTTAATGTGCTGCATAACGCGGATATGTACGTTTCGCACAATGCTTTGCGCCCACAGGTCATAATACCATGCGGGGAAAACATGCAGCCTGTACCAACGGGTACCCGTAACCGTGGTGGTGCCGTTTCCGTTGTCCTTTAACAAAAACTGCCCTTTCAACAGATCCAGGTGATTCATCATTTCAGGGTCCCGGGGTTGATCGATGATATCGAAGGTGAGATTCTTTCCGGGCTCGTAGGTTGATATCCGTTCGCCTATGGCATAGCCGGTGCTGAAGATGCATTTGCGGCCTGCACCTTCATGGTATCCGGTAACGGTAGCTGCCGTTGGGTTAGGTAAACCTATCCTGAACAGCCAAAAATCGGGCTGTTGTTTAATAGGTTTAAACGCCACAACATTCTTCCAGATTTTTGCAGGTGGCGCATTAATTACAATAGTATCCGCTACCACATTGTTATACTCATGCTTCGATAAGGTGTCCGCAATAAATACCACGGTTAGCAAACTTACTACACTGATGTTAAAACCGGTATTGTTCTTTTTAAACAGAGCCCTGCCGATGGCATAACCAATCATTACAAAGCATAAAATCAACGGCGATACAATAAGTATGCAAATAGAACCCTCTCCAAGTACAAAACCACTTAGCATTGCAGCAATAACACAATTTAAAAAGTTATAAAACCAGGTGCGCCGTGTTGTTAACTCCATATTGCGCCAGTGCCAGGCGCTCATTATACCCATCAATATGGGCACGATAATCACCTCCGAAAAGTAAAAACCATCGGCCTCACCTACATGTACAGAAAACGTCTTGGTAAGGGCGATAAGCGTTATAGCCATAATATTGGGTGTGATAAAGCCCAATATTTCTTTATCTGTTGTGATCGGTTGATTTTCCATCGATATAGGTTAAAGGTAATTTATTATTTAGCAATACTTAGTAAGTCTTTAATCGCATATTCCGCCTCAGCGAACATAAACTGATAACCAGCGTCCAGTAACCGCTTAGGCACAACCCAGCGGCTCTTGAGAAGCAGTTCCCTTTCGCTCCCGATGATGGCCATGCCTATGCTTAACAACCAGGCAGGTGTGGGCAACCCAAACGGAATGCCCCATGCTTTGCGCAATGTGGTCATAAACGCTGCATTTTGTATAGGTACAGGCGCGGTACAATTGATATTGCCTTCCAATTCGGTGTGCTGTAATAAAAATTCGGTGCAGCGGGCGGCGTCCTGCTCGTGTACCCAGTTCAAATATTGTTTACCATCGCCCAGACGGCCGCCCAAACCAAATTTTACCAGGGTAAACAGGCGGGGGAAGGCACCATCGGCCATGCCCAGCACAATTCCCATCCGTAAAGCGATCTTCCGTGTGTGGGGCGTATCAGCTTCGTAAAATGCAGCTTCCCATTGTTTACACACATCGATGGAAAATCCGTAACCGATATCGCCGGTTATTTCATCCTGTGGGCGATCCTCAGCGTGCCGGTATATCGTCGCGGATGAAAGATTGATCCACAGCTTTGGCGGATTCTGCATTTTTTCGATTACCCGGCTTAATAGTTTGGTGGGGATCACACGTGAGTTGATGATCTCTTCGCGGTTGGCTTTGGTATACCTGCAGTTTACATTTTTCCCGCACAGGTTAACCAACATATCGGCACTTTCCAGGGTTGTCATCCATTCGCCCGCAGTGCGGCCATCCCATACCAGGGTTTTAACGTTGCCATTGGTAACGTTAGGCTTGCGGCTCAAAATAATGATCTCATTAGCCAGATCGCGATAGTATTCGCTTAGTACAGTACCCAGGTAGCCATTGCCACCCGCCAATACTATTTTTTGATATTTCTTCATCTTCAGTTAGCTAAAAGGATCAACACCCAAAGCAATACACGGTATATGGTCCAACTGATGGTCATTGCCCAACCGAGTTGCAATAAATGGGTGCGGCGGATATGCTCCAAAAACATCAAACCGGCCACCACCATAAAATACAGCACGTAAAATACGGGCGCAATGCTAAACCAATGGCTGATAAAAAGCGCGACAGCCAGCACCAGTCCGCCTGCGAAAGAGATCGTCATCAGGTTGCCCAGGTAGGTCCAAAGCCTATCCTTCGCGATAAAACAAATAATAAATCCCTGGAAAAATATCTGCCCGCCACAGATCAGGTATTCGCGATAAGTTGTTCCCAAAGGTACCCAACCCTGCATCAGGGGCACATACCGCGTTAACACAAATGCAGTTACAAACCAGGTAAACAGTAAATAAGCAATACGATAATGTAATTTAAACGTAGGCTGCAGCTGTTGCTGACCAGTTACAGCGGCCGGTACAATAACCCGGCGATTATAAGATATAAAAGCATAAACTTTACCCATCAGCCAAATGAAAGGCGCAAAGCCAAACAAGGGTTTTAGCAGCGTCAGGGCGGTGCCAAATATTGTGAACAGGCTTTTAATGCCATAACTAACCTCGCCGGTGGTTTTATTTACCAATGCTATTTCGTTAACGGCGCGCTGCCTGTCAACCATAGGGCAGGCAGCAGGAGCCACGTTTTGATAAGCCTCGCGGCCTTGTTGCTCCAGTAAGCCGGTTTTTACCATCGCCTGGGTATAGGTGCTGCATAAAGGACATTCAGCATCATACAATATCAGGTAATTTTTTAAAGTATTCATTTTGTTTGAATTTTCAGTAAAAATTGAAATATATGTATCAAAAAAAAGATCTATTTAAAGATCTTGATCACCGATCCCCAAAACCAGCTTTCTTCGGCCTTGAGCATGGTCTCTAAAGTTTTATCTACGTTTTTGGCAAGCTTGTTAATATCGGTGATCGATTGGTTAAATGTTTTGTAAGCCGGGTCCTTTGCATCGCCCTTTACTTTCGATAGCTCATCCAGTATCTTGATCACTGGCTCCAACTCGCGCTTGCGGCGTTCTTTGGCTACCTGGCGGGCAATGTTCCAGGTATCTTTATCTGCAAAAAAGTATTCTTTTCGCTCGCCGGCCTTCAGTTTCTTTTCCACCAGGCCCCAACCTATCAGGTCGCGCAGGGTCATATTGGCGTTACCGCGGGATATGCTCAGCTGCTCCATAATTTCTTCGGTGGTTAAAGCTTCCGGCGTGACCAGCAGCAAAGCATGTACCTGCGCCATGGTGCGATTAATACCCCATTCAGATCCTAATTTGCCCCAGGCCTCGATAAACTTTTGTTTTGCTTCCATTAATTCCATGTACAAATCTACAAACATTATTTAACTTTCAAAATTTATTGAAAGTTTATTTTATTGCTTGGTGTAGGCTTTGTTCAGGTAAAATATTATTGTTAAATTTGAATATGGTAGTGGTAATAAAAAAGGATAGTGATTTAAATAAAATTAAAAAGCTATTGGCTGAACGGCAGTCGAATAAAAAATTTGACGCGAAGCATTTTTGTGGACTTTTAAGAACAGATGAAGATGCGTTGAAAGCTCAGCACCGTTTACGTAATGAATGGGAATAAGCTCTTTTTAGATACTAATATCTGTATCTATCTTCTTAATGGCGATGAGATTCTGGCCGAACTATTACAAGATCAGGAGATAGCAATATCTTTTATCACCGAAATAGAGTTATATGCTTATCATGGCAATAACGAAAGCTCAGTTCGTATTTTGAATGAATTTATAAAATCTGTCAGCGTAATAAATATGACTGACGAGATTAAGCATCACACTATACTTATTCGAAAAGATTTTAAACTGAAAATTCCCGATAGCATTATTGCTGCATCAGCTTTTGCTACTTCTATAACACTTATTACAGCCGACAGAGCATTTAACAAAATTACAGATTTGGATTTATTCATTTATGAAAAATCGTAATCGAGTTGGCAGCGAATAGGACTAAATAAATGATATGACATTTACCCTTGATACCCTCGATAACGCCGCCAGATCCATTATCCAGGCTGCCGGTACTCAAAAAATATTGCTTTTCCACGGTCAAATGGGCGCGGGTAAAACAACCCTCATCAAAGCGCTGTGCACTGCTTTAGGTACCGATGAAAATATCAGCAGCCCAACATTCTCCATCGTAAACGAATACCTGCTCCCTAAAGGAAAGATCTATCATTTTGATTTTTACCGGCTGAAAAACCAAACCGAAGCGCTCGATATGGGTTACGAAGAATACTTTTATTCGGGCGAGTACTGTTTTATTGAATGGCCCGAAAAAATAGCAGATTTATTACCAGGGCATTATCTGGATATCAATATCGAAATATTGGGCGATACTCAAAGAGAAATTCGTATCAGCAATATTTAATATCCACATCTTTTTACGTACCTTCATCAACCGGAAACAGAAACACTATGAGCTCAGGGATTTTAAGCGGGTTTTCCGACGTTGCGAAGCAGGCCATGATGCAACCGCAGGAGTCGATGCTGGAGATTAAAAACAAAAAAAACAAGCTTTATATAGGTATTCCGCGCGAAATCTCCTTCCAGGAAAATCGCATCGCGTTAACACCACTCTCCGTAGCGTTGCTCATCAACAACGGCCACGAGGTTATTTTAGAGACCAATGCCGGTAAAGCCGCCAACTTTTACGATACGCATTACAGCGAACAGGGCGCAAAAATTGTTTATGATACCAAATCGGTTTACGAGGCAGATATCATTATCAAAATAGCCCCGCCTACGATGGAGGAAATAGCGTTGATGAAGCCGCATCAAACCTTGATATCGGCTTTACAGCACTCAACCCTAAAACCCGAATACATTAACGCGCTTATTCAAAAAAAGATAACCGCGTTGTGTTTTGAAGATATTCTGGACGAAGGCGGTTCACTAAGCGTAGTACGCGCCATGAGCGAGATAGTAGGAGCGACCTCTATCCTCATAGCCGGCGAATACCTGAGCAACGTTTTCGACGGCAAGGGCCTGATGCTGGGTGGCATAACCGGTGTACCGCCAACCGAGATCGTGATATTAGGCGCAGGCACCGTAGGCGAATACGCCGCGCGCACAGCTATCTCGCTGGGTGCACAGGTAAAGGTTTTTGACCCATCCATCTACAAGTTGCGCCGCTTGCAAAATAATATCGGCAGCCGTGTATTTACTTCGGTGGTACAACCCATTGTATTAGAAAAAGCCATTACTACCTGCGATGTAGCCATTGGCGCCATGCGTGCCGAATCGGGCCGCAGCCCCTGCATTGTTAATGAGGCAACGGTTAGCCGAATGAAACCCAATTCGGTTATTATCGATGTCAGTATTGATCAGGGAGGCTGTTTTGAAACTTCCGAGATCACCAACCACACCAACCCTGTATTCCGAAAGCACGATGTGATCCATTATTGCGTGCCCAACATAGCTTCGCGTGTGGCCCGCACCGCTACCTATGCGCTCACCAATATTTTTACCCCCATTTTGCTCGATATCGGCGAGCATGGCGGGTTAAAAAATGTCATCTGGCAAAAATCAGGCGTGCGCAACTCGGTGTATATTTACCAGGGACACCTCACCAACAAACACATCGGCGACAGGTTTAAAATCCCTTGTAAAGATCTCGACCTGCTCATTGTATCACACCGCTAAATAAAACCGCAAAAGCAGCTGTTAAGGTAATGCGGTTAAAGCAACTCGTACATGGATTTAATATGAACCATAATGAAGAAGATATCCACGCTATTTAAAAAAGATCCGAATAAATTAAGTAGGGTTATTGACGAGATAAACCCTGAGAATGAATGGGCCATTAATAACGGAATTGCAACCAGAAAATACGACGGTACGGCTTCTGCAGTTATTAACGGTGAAATTTATAAACGGTACGATGTTAAAAAAGGGCGTTCTATTCCTTTAGGAGCTATTGCCTGCCAGGAACCGGACGAAATAACCGGTCACCATCCGCATTGGGTTAAATGTGATAGAAACGATAGTGCAGATCAATATCATTTTGAGGCATTTGATAAACTTTCGCCCATTGTTGATGGTACTTATGAATTAGTGGGACCTAAAATACAAGGCAACCCCGAAAACTATACCAGCCACGTGCTGGTCCCTCACGGCGATAGCCAGCTTCATTTAACTGATTTAAGCTTCGAAGGCATTAAAGCGTATTTAACAGATGAAAATATAGAGGGAATAGTATTCCACGCTACAGATGGTAGCGGGCGCATGTGCAAAATTCGTAAAGCTGATTTTGGAATAAAACGGTTATGATGAAAATCCAGGCACTCGCTCTCATCTCTTTTTTGTTTTTTGCCTCGGTCGCCCTTGCACAGGACTACCGCGATTCGCTCCATGTCATCGGCGTTAACGATTATAAGAAACAGATCAAACAATCGCCCGAAAAACAACTCGTCGAGATCAATAAATATATACCGGGTATACAGCTGGATATCCGCTATGCTACCACTGGCAACTTTATGCACCAGCGTATGTACAATCAGGCGCGTGCGTTTACCCGCTTACCCGTTGTTAAAGCGCTAAAAGCTGTCGAGGCCGAGCTGGCAACACAAGGCTTAGGTTTGAAGATATATGATGCTTACCGGCCATATTCGGTTACTGTACAGTTTTACCAAAAAGCCAGCGATAAAAACTTTGTAGCCAATCCTAAAAAAGGCTCAAAACATAACCGCGGCTGCGCTGTCGATCTGAGTCTGATCGACCTTAAAACTCGTAAAGAACTGGCTATGCCTACATCTTTTGATAACTTTAGCCCGATGGCAGCCGCTGATTATCCCGATCTGCCCGCCCAGGTATTGCAGAACCGGCTAACGCTAAAAACCGCTATGGAACATTATGGTTTCAGGCAATTGAGTAATGAATGGTGGCATTTCGATTTCGTCGGCTGGCAAAACTACGAACTGCTGGACGTGCCTTTTGCTGAGTTGTAACATTCTTATAATTAAGAGGAGGCACCTCCGGAGCCATGGATATGTGTTCTATAAACAGGTAACTCCGCTGGAGTTCGGCTATTCTTTTTTTAGCTACGGAGGAGCTACGTGTTTATAGAAAAAGCTCTTGTGTTTTTGGCTACGGAGGAGCCTCCTCTTTAAGCGACTTGCCTGTGAACACATCAGTATAACATGTTTTTAAGTTATAGATGTGATCAACATCCCTGAAATTTAGTAGCTTTAGCTAACCGATTTATACCTGCATGAAAAAATATCTGACCTTGTTCCTTTCTCTTTGCTTATTTATCTGTGCTAAAGCACAAAAAATACAATCCCCCGCCGATTTTTTAGGCTATAAGTTAGGCGATCAGTTCACTCCGCATTACCGTATCGTCGATTACTTTAAATACATCGCCCAAAACAGTAAAAATGTAAAGCTGCAACAGTATGGCACGACCAACGAGGGCCGGCCGCTGATAGCCGTTTTTATTGCTTCCGATGAAAATATTAACCGGCTGGAAGATATCCGTCAAAACAACCTGCGCCTTGCCGGTATCGAAAGCGGCGCACCCAATGCCATTGCTCCCGCCATAGCTTGGTTAAGCTACAATGTGCACGGTAACGAGCCCAGCAGCAGCGAGGCAGCCATGCAAACTTTGTTTGATATGGTGAATCCCGATAATGCACGTACCAAAGAATGGTTGAAAAACACCGTTGTAGTGATCGATCCCTGCCTTAACCCGGATGGGCGCGAGCGTTACATCAACTTTTATAATTCGGTACGCGAGATAACGCCCGACGCTAACCCCGCCTCGCGCGAACACATGGAGCCCTGGCCGGGTGGCCGTGTAAACCACTACTATTTTGATCTGAACCGCGACTGGGCCTGGCAAACACAAAAAGAATCGCAGGCCAGGGTAGCGCTTTATAACCAGTGGCTGCCCGAGGTACATGTCGATTTTCATGAGCAGGGTGTCAATGCGCCGTATTATTTTGCCCCCGCTGCCGAGCCTTTCCACAAAGTGATCAGCAAATGGCAGCGCGAGTTTCAAACCACCATCGGTAAAAACAACGCCAAATACTTCGATAAAAACGGCTGGATGTATTTTACCAAAGAGGAGTTCGACTTGCTTTACCCATCTTACGGGGATACTTATCCGTTGTATAACGGGTCCATCGGCATGACGTACGAGCAGGCGGGCATAAGCGCAGGCCTTGCTGTGCTAAAACATGATGGCGATACGCTCACCCTGGCCGACCGTATTTTGCATCATTATACCACCAGTCTAAGCACCATCGAAATTGCATCGGCAAACGCACCGAAACTGATAGGCGAGTTTAAAAAATTTTTCGACAGTAGCATCAGCGATCCACCGGGCGAATTTAAGGGCTATGTGATTAAAAACGATAATCTGGATAACATCAAGGCCCTGGCTAAGCTGCTCGATCGCAATGGTATACAATATGGCTTTGGTGGCCCTAAGGTACTGTCAGGGTTTAATTATTTTAATAATAAAACGGAAACCTTTAACGTGGACTTCAACGATATGGTGATCGATGCGCATCAACCCAAAGCCGTACTCCTTAATGTGCTGTTTGAGCCTAAAACTTTTGTGGCCGACTCTAACACCTACGATATCACTGCCTGGGCATTGCCTTACGCTTACGGATTAAAAACCTACGGATTGAAACAAAGCGTTAAACCGCAATATGCTAAAATGACTATCGACAGGGATATAGATTCTCCGATCGGTCCGTACGCTTATGTGTGCGAATGGAAATCGATGCAGGATGTGAAGTTTCTGGCGGCATTATTAAAGATAAATATCAAGGTGCGTTATTCCGAAAAACCGTTCGAAGAAGGGGGCAAACATTTTGCCGCCGGTTCGCTTATTATCGCCCGCGCGGGTAACAGGCAGCCCAACTTTGATGAACTGGTAATTAACACGGCATACCAATTTGGCTGCCCGTTAAGCAGGTTATCGTCGGGTTTTGTAGATAAAGGCAACGATTTAGGTTCATCATCCATCAAATATATCAATAAGCCCAGTGTAATGCTGGTATCCGGCGATGGGGTATCCTCATCTGGCATGGGCGAAGTTTGGCAACTGTTCGAGCAACAGATAGGTTACCCGGTAACCGTTGTGCGGGTGCAGGATCTGAACCGGGTTAAGTTAAGCGATTTTGATGTGATCATTTTGCCCGATGGCAATTATGGCAGCGCCCCTACTGAAAAATTGCAGAATTGGGTGAACGAAGGCGGTAAGCTGATAGCGATAGAAGATGGCGCTACCAGCCTGGTAGATAAAAAGGGCTTCCTGATCAAGAAGAAAGAAGAAAAGAAAGCGGATAAAGATGACAAAAAACCTACTGACGACCTGATCAAAGCCTATGATAACCGTGAGCGCGAGTCGATTAAAAATAGCATACCAGGCGCCGTCTATAAAGTTAATATTGATAATACTCATCCATTGGGTTTTGGCCTGCCCGATTTTTATTATACCCTTAAATTGAACGATGAATTGTTTGATTTTTTAGGCGATGAGGGCTGGAACGTAGGCACTATTACCAAAGATGCTTATGTAGCAGGTTTCGTGGGCCAGAAAACTAAAGCCAAACTCAGCAAGGGCCTGCTCATCGGCGTGCAGCAAATGGGCCACGGCAGCGTAGTATACATGGCCGACGATCCCCTGTTCCGCAGCTTCTGGGAAAACGGTAAACTCCTGTTCAGCAACGCGGTGTTTTTGGTGGGAGAGTGATGCCCGCTTCGCGGTAGTCCATCGTCGATAGTCCATAGTTTTCTCTCCACGCGTCATTGCTGAAACACAGCGTAGAGCTGTCATGGTGAGCTTGTCGAACCATAGAGCGGAGGCCTATCCGCATGGTTCTTCGACAGGCTCAGAATGACAGCCCCATGCTATCAGAAGTCTCCTGACTTCGGATGACTAAGCATGTCACATCCTAAAAAGTAAAAAACAAAAAAGCGATCCTTTAAAGATCGCTTTTAAAATCATTTGCATATCTGCACATCAGTTCATCTGCACATCAATTCCCCGTATTCACCCGTCCTTTTTCGCTTTCGGCGCCGGTTTGGTGCTGGCGGGTCTTAAATTTGGCGTTACCAAAATTATAGGTAAAGGTTAGGCGGGCCACCTGGGTTTCGTTCTTTTGGTGAAACTCAAAGTTGAGGCTTTGGTACAGGCTGGTGGCGCTGTTTTTACGGCTGTTGAATATATCGCTAACCGAAAACTTCAGGCTGGCCCTTTTTTCGAACAGCGATTGGCTGATGCCCATATCCGTCCAAAACTGTTGCCTCAGCTTTAAAACTGCATAAGTTTGTGGCGATTGGTACCCGGTTGAGATTTCGGCTCTTAAGGTTTTGTTCAATTGCAAGCTTTGTGTAGTTCTGAATTGAGCGGCGGGCGCACCGGCATCCAGGTCGGCGCCCAGTAATGCCTTGCTTTTGATCACCAGATAGTTGGCGTTCAGGTTTGCATTACCACTCCACCACTTTGTAAAGGTATAGGGTACATTGATATTGATGTTGTAAACATCCTGCGTGTTTAAGTTGAGTGTGGTTTGGTAGGTAGATTTCCTGGCGTTAGCCGGCAGGATGATCTGCGTGATCACGTCGCCGGTATGGCTGTAGTTAAAGCTTACGTTGATGGTATGTTTATAGGTATAATCAAGCTCGAACGAGTTGGTGTATTGCGGCTTTAAAAACGGGTTGCCCTTTTCGTAAGTGTACTGGTCTAAATTATACTGAAAAGGATTCAGGTTATCGTATTGCGGCCTGTCGATACGGCGGCTGTACGAAAAGCCGATGTCGTGATTGGCAGATAAGGTGTGGTTAATAAATACGCTTGGGAAGAAGTCGGTATAGGTCCGGTCGACAATTTGCTTGGTAGTAAGCGAGTTGCCGACGGAGTGTGTGTTTTCCATCCTTAAGCCTATTTGTACCTGTGTTTTTTTATACACCTTGCTCAGGTTGGCATAGGCGGCAGTAACGGTTTCTTTGTAAATAAAATGGTTGGTACGCGTCGTGTCGTTCACAAAGATACCGCCGCTGTTTTGCAACTGTGCCTGCAGGTTGTTATCGGTTTTAACGTAGCTGGATTTTAGCCCGGCCTCAAACTTCATGGTTTTATGAAACGGCAGGGTATAATCAATTTTTTCGGTGTTGATCTCGATAACCGATGGCGACTGGTTGCGCTGAATGAGCGGCACATGCTGCTGCGTTTCGTTAGCAAACAGGTAATAATTGTTATACGTGGCATCGCTGGTGTTGGTAAAGTTGCTATAATCAACATCAAAGCTTATCTCCTGGCCAAGGCTGTCTATGCGGAATTTATCGTTCAGGTCGAACTCATAGTTATGATAAGTTTGGTTGATCGTTGACGTGGTATTTTGCAGCGAGTCGGTAGTACCCGGTTTCGAGCCGATGGAAGTATTGTTAAAGTTCCGGTCGTTCTCGCCATTATAATAACCGCTGAATAACAGGCCCAGGCTGTTCTTTTTACCCATATCATAATCAATACCAAACCGATAGGTGTTGTTGTACCTGGTTGATGGCATAAAGGTGTGCTGGGTAAAATAAGTTTGTGTGCCCGATGTATCGATCAGCCTGTTGATATAAATATCGTTGCTGTTCTGCCGGCCGCCTATGTTGTACGAGCCATAAAAATTTAAGTCGCCCTGTTTATGGTTAACAGATACGGTTGCGCTACCTTTAGGGTACGCGCCATGTCCGCCGGTAGCTGTTATGGTGCCGTTAGTGCCAACCGAGTTGTTTTTTTTGAGCACGATATTGATGATACCCGAAGTGCCCGCTGCATCATATTTAGCTGATGGGTTGGTGATAATCTCGATCGACTGGATGGTGCTGCCATCGGTAGAATGCAGCAGGGTGGCCAGCTGCGCCGCCGAAAGGTGCGTAGGTTTGTCGTTGATCATTACCGTAACACCTTGCTTGCCTTTAACACTGATGTTATCATCCTTATCAACGGTAACGCCGGGTGCCCGCTCTAATATCTCCATGGCGTCGTTCCCTGCAGCCAATACACTGTTTTCAACGTTCATCACCATACGGTCGAGCTTGCGTTCGATCAAAGGCTTGGTACCGGTAATCTCAACCGCTTTCAAAGCCTTTGATGTACTGTTTAATTTAATAACCGGTACGGTAACATCGGCACCGGCAGTTATGGTGAGTTTTTGGCTGTAAGCCTTGGCATAACCAATCACGGTAGCACGGATAATGTAATTACCGCTATTTATATGTTCGAAAGTATAATTGCCGTTTTCGCTGGTGATGGCGCCTTTTACTAAGGATGAATCCTTAACTTTTAATAACGCCACCGAAGCAAATGGCGCGCCCTTGCCGGTTTCGTCTACCACCTGTCCGCTAACCTTAGCGGATGGCTTGGGTGTTTGGGCTAAGGCTGCAGTAACCACCATGCATGCCGTAGCAACAATCAGTATTAATATTTTAATCAGAAGCGGTTTCATTTTTTGTGTAAAGTTTTGTCAATAAAAATCCATTAAAAGAAGTTTCGTTCTTTTTTAATATTAGTTATAGTTTATAGATTATTTACTCAATGCCCCGGTAAGGGGTACCGGGGCTACGCTATTGAGCATTTGTTAGTAAGATGCAAGTAACCTGCAATTGGTTACAGCAAATCTGAAATTTATTTTAAAAAGGGTATTAGGTTGGTTAAAAAGCCACCGTCTATAAAGCGTAAAGTATTATCAAACGCTTGTTTTAGGTAGTTCTCTTCCTGGTGGCTGCGAAGCCTCTCTTTTCTGATTTTTTTAAAACAATAGGCTTGCAGTTTGGATCTGACATCCAAACCGCAGGCTTGCTTGCTTACGCTGTTATTATGGGGTGTTGGTGTTTCGCTGCTCAGCGTAAAAACCATCATACAAAAAACCAAAGCGTATTTCATCGTTTTATTGCTTTATAGGTGGTAGTGGCGGTATCGGTTCAAATGCAGTATCAACCTTGCACTGTAATTTGTTGTTGTCCATTATAAATGGCGCGGTTGTCCATTCCGGGCTTTTGTTTTTGTTTTTACAATCATCAATATCAAGGTAATTATCAATCAGATAGTTTAACTTTTCGTCGATAACCAGTTCGGTACCATACGGAACTTTAAGGGTTAATTTAACCCGTTGGTCGCGCCAAAGTTTGTTTTTTAACAAGGTCAGTCTGCGGTCGAAGATCAATACCGAGTCTTTTTGTACAAAGTTATAAACGGCGCTTTGCGCGTTCTTTAAAGCATCTTCGTAATGGCTGCCTTTACCGCTGAACGATTCTACCAGCTCAACCTGTTTAACATCGCTTTGCTCAATATTAATGCGTACATTATTATACATGTCATCGTTGTGATTATCATCCAATATAATACGGCCCTTAAATTTCGAATCGATGTTTAATTCGAGGCTATCATCTTTAGTGAGATACTTTGCATCATTTAGTTGCAGATGATAAACATTTTGAGGCGCGGGTTTTAAAGTGATACTTTGGCTAAAAGATGCAGTCTCTCTAAACTCACCGGCAATCTTAGCCGAGTAATAAATAACCACAGTTAAAGCACAGATCCAGATGATCAGCATAGTATACGCGGCCGACCGGCCCAGGGCGTTACCATTAAATATTACCCGTATAGTGAGTAAAGCTATCGCCAGCAACGGAATGAAGGCCAGTGCAAAGGCGCCTACGTATAATATACCACTGTAACCGTAATTGATCACGCTGAACGGAAACATGTGGTAAACATCGTTACCGTAAACCAGCAGGCAGATAAAACCAACTATGGCCGCTATGCCCAAGCCCAGGCATACCACCAATATGAATATGCCGAATAGCTTTAACACCAGCCTGCCCGCGCCGCCTGCAAACATACCCAGGTGATGAAAGAAATCGCTTACAAAATCGCGGAAGCGGTAAACAAAAGGTTTCATTTCCTGGCGGGCGTTATGCATGTTGTGGCCAACGCTTTTAAGCTCCTGCTCAAAATTGTTCTTAAAACCTTGCAGGTCGAGTTTTTCGCCTTTCATGGCCATTCTGTCGGCGCGGGTTACCGCTTTGGGCACTATTATCCATAATATAACATATAACAACAAGCCCGATCCCCATAGCACAAAGGCTAACCCAAATGCCAGGCGTACCCATACGGTATCAACCCCAAAGTAATTGCCAATGCCCGCGCAAACACCGCTGATGAGGTGATCGTCCGGATCGCGAAACAGCTTGCGGTTATCACTAAAGTTTTGTTGAGCGCTGCTATAAGTAGTAGCTTCCGGACCGGCGGCCGATGTTTCAAAATCTTCAACCGTACCCATTTGTGTAATAATAGCAGTTACATCGGTAGTAACTATAACCTGTTTGGCCTCGGCGTTAAGTATTTCGGTAAACATTTCGGCAATGCGGTTTTCAATGTCGGTGGTTATCTCCAAGCTGTCTTCTGCATCGGCGAAGTGACGTTTTACATCCGTCATATAATTTTTCAGTACCTCATAAGCATCTTCTTCGATGTGAAATACCGTTCCGTTTATATTGATGATGATTGTTTTATTCATGATTTCTTTTTGTATGATGATTTGTCGGGTTCGATCGGTTATCAATTTATTCAGCCGTCCTTTTATTCAGGTCTATACTGCCGCGGCCCTCAACTGAGGTTTGTACAGCAAAGGCCAGCTCGGCCCAGGTTTTATCCAGCTGCTCAAGCACCGCCCGCCCTTCGGCCGATAGTACATAATACTTGCGTGGCGGCCCCGAGGTGGATTCGACCCAGTTATAGCTTAACAGTCCATTGTTTTTCAGGCGGGTTAGTAAAGGGTATAAGGTACCCTCAACTACCAGTAGCCGGGCCTTTTTCAGGTCGGCAATGATGTCTGATGCGTAGGTTTCGCCTTTGGATATTATCGAGAGTATACAATACTCCAATATCCCCTTTCGCATTTGGGTTTGTGTGTTCTCTACAATCATAATACAAAGATATATGCTTTAAAATGTATTATGCAATACATAGTACTAAAAAAACTAAAAATATTTTACTTTTATCATTTTTTAATTTTTTAGATATGATTTTAAACCTCGTGTGAATTTTAAGAGGATTTTATTACTAAAATCATATTTATAGAATCAATTAATGATTTTTTTACAAAAAAGATATATCACTATTCCTTATTGTTATGGCCTATAATTTGTCATTTTTGGTGATAATCGCACATTGTTTTTGGTTTTTGCTTGATTTTTCAAAAAGGTAACGCTACTTTTATCTTAATTAACTATTAACTGATCTTATTTATTAACGAAATGAAAAAACTTCTACTCGTAAGTTTGTGCTTTCTGTTGCTAAGCGTGGCACAGGTATTTGCACAGGGCCGTACTGTGACCGGTACGGTTATCGCTAAAGAGGATGGCGGTCCCATCCCTGGTGTTAGCGTTAAGGTAAAAGGCACCTCATTGGGTGTTATTACCGGCGCCGACGGAAAATATTCCATTAGAGTTCCTGAAAGTGGTAAAGTATTGGTATTCGCCTTCATCGGCTATGGTACCATCGAGAAACCCATTACCGGTTCGGTTGTAAATGCTACGCTCGAAGTAGCGACCCACCAGTTGGGCGAAGTAGTGGTAAACACGGCTTTAGGTATTCAAAGCAAAGCCGATAACCTTGCTTACGCGCAACAAGGTTTGAGCGGTGGTGATCTAACCTCAACCCGTCTTACCGATATCAACACTGCTATGGCTGGTAAAATAGCTAACGTGCAGGTAAGAACACAGTCGGCCGCTAAATTAGGCTCCCAATCCAGCATCCGTATCCGTGGTGGTAACTCGGTTAGTAACCTTACCAACGATCCGCTGTATGTTGTTGACAACACCCCAATAGATGATATCAACTTTATCAATATGGATGATGTTGACGATATTCAGGTGTTAAAAGGCCCGTCTGCAGCTGCTCTTTATGGTCAGCGCGGTTCAAATGGTGTAATTATCATCACTACCAAAAAAGCTAAAGCAGGCCGCTTTGATCTTACCTTAACCTCAACTTTTTCGGCCGACAATGTGACCAATTTACCTCATTTTCAAAATGAGTATGCTGGCGGTTCGGCAGGTGCGCCGATATTTCAAACCTACACTTGGGCGGCTGGCGATCCTGCAGAATGGAAAGCACTGGATGGAAAACAATATCATCAATATTTTGATGATGCTTCGTGGGGGCCAAAAATAGATGGTCAGGAATATATTCCATGGTATGCATGGTTCCCGGGCACTCAGTATTCATTCAAAACAGCTAAGTTAACTCCGCAACCAAACAACGTGCGCGATTTTTACAGCACAGGTATAAATGCACAAAATAACCTTGCTTTTGCCAAAGCAGGTGATGGTTACAATGTGCGTATTTCTTATACTAACCAAAATACCACAGGTTTACTGCCAAACACCTGGTTAAAAAGAAACTACCTTTCGTTAAATAGCAGTTTTAACCTGGATAAACACTTTACTGCTGATGTTAATTTTAACTATGTAAACCAAAAGTATCAGGGCGATTTTTCTGATACCTATGGAAACGTAACCAGTGGTTCTTTCTTACAGTGGTTTCACCGCGATCTTGATATCAACATCTTAAAAGAGTTGTCGGGTTTAAGAACTCCTTATGGCCGTATACCAAGCTGGAACTTAAATGATGAGTTGGGCAAGCCAAGTCAGGCTGCTTTTTATGGCGGTTCTGATTATTGGACAAACCCATTCACCTATCAAAATTTAGCTTCAGCAGTTAATATTCAGGACAGGTTATACGGTAATGCCGGTTTAACTTACAAGTTCAATTCGCACTTTAAATTGAATGGTAATTTTAGCCACAACCAGCGCAATACACACTACGAATCAAAACTGCCAAGCATTTTTGGTTTAAGTACTCAGGATATGAGTTCGCCTTTGGCTAATAACGCAAATGCCGGCAGTCGTCCGGTAGTTGGTACTTATCGTACTTATGATGTACGTCAGGTTGAAAACAACTATAGCTTCCTGGCTTCGTACAATCAGAAATTCAGCGATATTACTGTTGACGCCAACTTTGGTGGTAATATCAGGAGAAACGATTACAGCAGTTTAGATAACAGCACAAAAGGTGGTTTAGTAGTTCCGGACTTGTTTACACTTACCAATAGTGTTACTACACCGTTCTCTTTCTCGGCTACCCGTTACGAAAAAATTGTACGTTCATTATATGGTAGCGTGGCCCTTAACTGGAAAGATATCGTGATCTTAAACGCGACAGTAAGAAACGACTGGAGCTCTGCATTGCCGGTAACTTCAAACAGCTATTTGTACCCTTCAATCGGTGGTTCATTTATTTTCACCAAGTTTGTTGAAAAGTCTTTACCGTTCATTAGCTTTGGTAAGGTTAGGGCATCATGGGCCGAAATTGGCAGCGATGTTGACCAATATCAAACCCAATTGTATTACTCTGTACTGGCAAACCAGTACAATGGCAATATAGCGATGACAACTCCTAACCAGGACGTTGATACCGGCTTAAAACCCGCATTGTCAAAATCAACAGAGTTCGGTGCTGATTTACGTTTCCTTAACGACCGTTTAGGTATCAGCGCAACTTACTATAACGAAAATCGGGTTAACGATATTATTCCTATCAACATTAGCTCGGCCAGCGGTTTTGTTACCCGTTTAAGTAACGCCGGTAAGATCAACCGTCACGGTATCGAGTTAACACTCGATGGTTATGTTGTACGTAACAAAAGTTTTAACTACAACATCACCTTAAACGTAGCCCGCAACCAATCAAGAGTTGATGAATTGATTCCTGGTGTTAGTAACCTGTACTTAGGTGGTAGCGATTACAGTAGCTCTACTGGCGCGGCTGCATATGCACCGGGCGTTTGGAGTTCTGTTGGTTCAGGCTACGGTCAGATTATCGGTCGTGGTATCCAAAAGATCAATGGTCAAAACGTGATTAATTCTGACGGTACTTACGCTTATGTTGATAATACTAAACTGGGATCAATTATGCCTGATCTTACCGGTGGTATGATCAATACAATCAGCTATAAAAATTTAAGCTTAAACTTCACTGTTGATTTTGTAAAAGGTGGTAATTATTTCTCGTTATCTAACTTTTGGGGTGGTTTCTCTGGTCTGTATGACTTTACCGCAGGTAATAACGACCGTGGTAAACCAACCCGCGATCCTGTTTCAAGCGGCGGCGGTGTGCATGTTAAAGGTGTTGACGCTACAGGCAACCCAGTTGACACTTATGTTGATGCAACCGTTTATTATGATAACAATGGTCTTAATAAAATCAACGAAACAAGCATATTTGATTTAACCTATGTTAAGTTACGCGAGATTAACCTTGGTTATAAATTCAACACCAAATCATTCGGATCAATTGGGAAGTATCTTAAAGGTCTGCAAATAAGTGCCTTTGTAAGAAACCCATGGTTAATTTACACCAAAAACAAAAACTTCGACCCTTCTGAACTAACAGGAAACTACGGCGAAAGCGGTCAGTTACCACCATCCAGAACTTTAGGTGCAACATTAAAACTTGGTTTCTAATCGTTTAATTGCTTAAAAAACAAACATCATGTTTAAAAATATAAAATTTCGATATTCAGCGATAGCCCTGATAGCCTTAGGGTTAAGCTCTTGCGGAAAATTTGGCGATGTAAACATCAGTCCAAATGCTGCAACTACGCCTAAAACGTCGGCGTTATTAACTAACGTTGAAACTTATTTAGGCTCGGACGCGGTAGGGGCCCCAAGCCCTACAATCACAGCGCCCATTACAGGCTTTTTATCACCTTATTACACCCAGCATTACAGCCAGGTGCAATATCCGGATAACCAGCTATACCCATCAACAGGCATATCCTGGGATGGTACTTATGCAGTTGTTTTAGAAGATTTGTATAATATCATAGCTGTAAATTCCGCTACTCCAAACGTTAAGGCTGATGGTGGGAACTCAATAAATCAAATCCAGATAGCCCGTATCTTAAAAGCGTACTACTTTTCTATCTTAACTGATAAATACGGAGACGTTCCTTATACTCAGGCTTTAATTAAAAAGGTCGACCCGGCTTATGATAAACAACAAGCTATTTATACCGATCTGTTTAAAGAACTTAGCAGCGCGGTAGCTTCTTTCCAGGTAGGTGTTGGCGATCCGATTGTTGGGGATATTATTTACAATGGTGATTTAACCATGTGGAAAAGATTTGCCAACTCGTTACGCTTATCTTTAGCTATGCGTTTATCTAAAGTTGACCCAGTTACAGGTAAAGCGCAGTTTTTAGCAGCATTGACTGATGCTGGTGGTGTAATTGACAATAATTCATACAATGTTAAATTAAGTTATCCGGGTGGTAGCTTTAACTTCCCGATGTATAACTTAACAACAGCATCTGTTGTGGCTATATCTAAACCTTTTGCTGATAAGCTTAATGCTTATTCAGATCCCAGAGTGTTTGTATACGCTGTTAAAAACTCAACAACCGGCACAGTAAGCGGATTTCCGTATGGTTTAAACAGGCCCGATGCGCAAGCATTCATCGGCAGCAAAGTTCCTTACAGCTTAGCTTATGCGACAGCCTATAAAACAGCAACATCTTCTGTATATGTTTTTACCGCAGCTTATGTTGATTTGCTGAGAGCTGAAGGTGCAATTACTTATGGCACAACAGACGACCCTGCAACCTTCTTAGCTAAAAGCGTAACTGACTCGTGGGCACAATGGAGTATCACAAGCCCTGCAATTACAGTGGCTCAATATGTTGTAAATGCAACTGCAGGTAATAGTGGTAATTTGTTGAAAACCATCCAGGAGCAATATTGGATAGCTTTATGGGGCAGTGAGCAGAATGCGTACGACGAGTGGAGAAGAACCGGTGTTCCGGCATTAACTCCTGCACCTGATGCAACTAACCCATCTAAGACCATTCCACGACGCTTCCAATATCCAACAACAGAAGTTAATTATAACCCAACCAACTACAATGCGGCAGTGGCTGCCATGCCTTATGGCGGTGGCGATACAGACAATAACCGCGTATGGTGGGATAAATAATATTCCGAACGTAAAAAAACAAAAGGCCCGCTGGATTTTAGACTGCCCCCAAAAAGTTAGACACTATTTGGGGGCATTTTTTATGGATAAAAACAGGAAGCACGACACAGTTTTCAAACTGGAAGCTGTTAAAGAACATTTAAGCGGGGAGTCGCTTAC
>Ga0157373_10000905_pt1 | contig 22992 bp, 21 predicted proteins | sample C65metaG_FD_113460 | JGI IMG/M metagenome (GOLD analysis project Ga0157373, IMG submission 113460) | Corn rhizosphere microbial communities from Kellogg Biological Station, Michigan, USA - C6-5 metaG | ecosystem: Host-associated > Plants > Roots > Rhizosphere > Soil | place: USA: Michigan... | reverse complement strand
TTGCGGTGGTGGTGAACTCTGCGGCGAAGGCGTACTTTCTGCGGGAGAACGATCCGGTATTCAACGGTTACGTAGTGAAGATCACGGGTGATTCAATCGTGTTCAAAGAGACGTTCCATGACAGGTTAGGCAAGCCGTTGACACGTGACATCACCAAAACTATCAGCCGGCCGGTAGCGTAAACATGAGGCCGGACATTAAAGAGACGAATCGCGGTTTGAGCAGACCAGAGGCGGGGAGACGGGAAATGCGAAAGCACATGTTGGGAACAATAGCGGCGCTGCTGGCCATCGTACTGGTGGCCGGAGCACAGACTCCAGGCACCGAGACGGCGCGCGCCGCTCTCGAAAAAGTAAGCGTGGTGCGTGGAGAAACCGGCGTCCGCGTGGAGATGACAACCAAGGGCGCGATCACGCCAAAAGTGGAGACTCTGTCTTCACCGGCGCGGATCGTGGTGGACCTGCCCAACACCCTATCCAGCGCGTCTGTGAGCCGGATCCAAGTCGGAAACAGCGGCGTGCAGGGCGTTCGCGTCGGCACCGATGCCAACGCTACCACTCGCGTGGTGGTGGACCTGGAGCGGCCATGCAAGTTCGAGCTGGTGCCCGGGCCTGCCGACAAGCTGACGCTGAAGCTTGACGGTGGCGCAGTTGCCTCCGAGACCGCCAAGGCCAGCGCTCCTGCCGCAATTCCGGCAGCCGCACCTGAGCCGAAGCAGCAAACTGCTGCCGCGGCGCAGAGTCTGGTGGTGGTCGAGCCGACGTATTCCGCCAAGAAGGATGCGGCTGATCCAGCAGAACGCGCCAGCGATGCGGCTACCAAGTTCGTTGAGAGACCGGAAGGCAACCTGTTGCCCGCGGCAAGCGGATCCATGCAGGCGCAGCAGGGAGCGGGATCTTCCGCCGGAAGCCAGGCCTCACCGAGTGCGATGGAACCGGCAGTGAACCTTGCCGCCGAACAGAAAGTGCACTCGCAGCAAGCGACATCCGGCCCGAAGTACACGGGCGAGCCGGTCTCAGTAAACCTCAAAGATGTGGACCTGAAGGACTTTTTCCGGCTGATCCACGAGATCAGCGGGTTGAACGTTGTGCTTGATCCGGACGTGAAGGGGAACTTGACTATCGTTCTGGATGACGTGCCGTGGGACCAGGCACTGGACATCGTTCTCAAGAACAATATGTTGTCGCGGCAACTTGACGGGAACGTGCTGCGCATCGCTACGGTGGACACTCTGCGCAAAGAGGCGGAAGGCCGCCGGGCGCAGCGTGAAGCTGAGGCGCTGTCAGTTGAAAAAGTCTCGGTGGCACGTTTCTTGATCTATGCGCACTCAAAAGATGTAATTCCGATGATCAAGAAGTTCTTGAGTTCGCGCGGCGACGTAGTTGCGGATGACCGCACGAACGCGGTGATCATTAATGACATACCTTCGGTGATTCCTCCGATCGACCGGCTGCTCACGCAACTGGACCGCAAGACGCAGGAAGTTGAAATCGAAGCGCGAGTGGTGGCTGCGACACGCAGCTTCGCTCGCGACATAGGCACGCAGTTGGGCTTTGGATTCGGTAACGCCGGATCTGCTTTAGGCGGTGCGAGCGCGGTGGGCAGCTCACCAACGAGCGCATTCGGCACCCCGGGAGCGCTGTATCCGATCATTGGAACCAGTGCGCCGACGGCGGGCACAGGAGTGAAGATTCCGTTGTTCTCCAACCTGGGCGTAACCGGCCCGACCAGCGGTTTGAGCTTCCTCACGGCAAGCAATAGCGTGCGGCTCGATGCCATCCTGACCATGGCCGAATCGCGTGGCTTGTTGAAGATTCTTTCCCGTCCTCGCGTGGTTACGCAGAACAACATTCAGGCAGTGGTAAAGCAGGGAGTCCGTGTTCCTATCGTCACCAGCGCACAGCTGGGCGGCCCACCCACTACTACCTACGTGGACGCGTTCTTGCGCCTGACAGTGACACCGCAGATCACGGTTGAGAACACAATCTTCCTGAACGTGGATGTCGAGAACACCACTCCCGACTTCTCACGAACGGTGCAGAACAATCCGACACTGATAACACAACAGGCCACTACCCAGGTGCTGGTAACTGACGGCGGCACGGTTGTTATCGGCGGAGTAATCCAAACCACCAATTCTGCGAATGTTGATCAAGTGCCGCTGCTGGGGAGCATTCCATGGCTGGGCAACCTGTTCAAACGGCAGAGCGTGACCTCGACAAATCAGGAGTTAATCTTCTTCATTACTCCGCGAATCGTACAGTCGTAAGTTCGCGGACCAAGTTAGCAGCAAAGCAGCCGCCGACCCTGAAGTCCTTGGGCCGGCGGATTGTTTTTAGCTGAAGAAAAAATGATTAGCTACGACTGCCCGAAGAATGAAAGCTCGTCTCAACCTCATTACGCCGAGCGTTTTTCGGGCTGTTTGCTGGCCACTTGCACTACCGAGAGCGGAAGTTTCACGGTACGTGAAGCGGAGTGTTCGGATTCAGTCACCTCAATTGCAATGCCACCTTCCTGATGCGGGAACGGGTCTGACACTAGTTGGACTTCCTGGCCATACAGACGCACACGATTCGAACGGGCGTAACCGAGACTGATCAACTTCCGGCAGGTCTCTCGGTCCTTCAACGGTTCAGCCTGTGTCATAAGTCCTCTGGGAATGCCGCGGTAGCGGCGAAACCGTAGTTAGTCTATCTCAAAAATGGAACCCGGGATGTGGATGATAAATGGGGAGTTCGGGTTTCTCGAAAATTGAGAATTTTAGACTCAGCACAATGCGCGGATGACATCTCGACTAGAACTAATGCAATAGAATCTATACATTGTGATGAAAATGGATCATACAGGTCGGATGAGACGCGCGCAGGAGTTGCTAACCGACGCCCGGCTCGACGCCTTGATTGTGACTCATCTGCCCAACGTGCGGTACCTATGTGGGTTTACGGGCAGCGCGGCAGTACTGGTGGTCACGGAGCGTGGGGCGCTGCTTTTCTCTGACGGACGCTATACCCAACAAGCGCAGGAAGAAGTGCGGGCGGCAAAGATCAAGATATTGAAAGGCAAGTCAGCACTGGCCTCGGCGACGGATTGGCTGGGGAAGCAGAAACGGCTGCGACGGATGGGGCTCGAGCCGGAGCACTTAACCGTGGGAGAAAAGCAGATACTGGCGCGGTCGGTTGGGCGCGGAGTGAGACTGGTGAATGCGCCGCCGCTGATCGAGCGCATGCGGATGATCAAAGACGCGGCGGAGATTGGACTGATCCGGGCGGCATGTCATCTGGGAGTAAGGCTATTTTCACGCCTGCAGCAAGTGGTACGTCCTGCTGTTTCAGAATCGAGGGTGGCGGGTGAACTCGAATTTGCCGCACGAGAAGCGGGAGCGGAGCAAATGGCATTTACGACCATCATTGCCGCAGGCGCGCGATCGGCACTGCCTCATGGGCGGGCGTCGGCGGCTAAGCTCCCGGCGAGGGGATTCGTGGTGTGTGATTTCGGTGTTATACTCGCGGGCTACTGTTCTGACATGACCCGTACCCTGCACGTGGGCCGTCCGCAGAAGGAAACGCGCAGCGTGTATGAGGCGGTCAAGGACGCCCAGCAGGCAGCACTGGATGCTGTGCAGCCCGGCAAGACCGTTGGCGAAGTCGATATGGCTGCTCGTAAGCTGCTGCAAAAAAGGAACTTGGCTAGACACTTCACGCACTCTACCGGACACGGACTCGGGCTTGAGATCCACGAGGCGCCGCGAGTCGCTGCAGGTCAAAAAGAGCTGTTACAGCCGGGAATGGTGATTACGATTGAGCCCGGAGTTTATGTGCCCGGAAAGTGGGGAGTGCGCATCGAAGACACGGTTGTGGTTACCGAGAAGGGCTGCGAGATTCTGACTCCGTGCTCTAAAGATCTGATCTCGGTCTGAAGCGATATTCTGACAGTGGAAATCCGGCCGAATTCGTGAGACATTTACCTGCCGCAAACGCATGAACCAAAAAGAGCTTAGAGAACTCATCGAGTTTCTGATCGAAAAGGACATCACCGAGTTTGAATTGGAGCGCGGTGACGTCAAGGTGCGGATCAAGCGCGGGACGCCGGAGGCGACATCTGCGCCTGCCGACAGAATTATCACTGTGCATCCGGCACCGGTTGCAAGCCCGCCAATCGCGGGACCGCCGGCTGCCCCCGCCCCCGCGGCTGCGCCTCCGCCTGCTGAAAAACCGGAAGAAGGGCTGCACATGGTGCATTCGCCCATTGTAGGGACTTATTACGAGTCCCCGTCGCCGGGGTCGCCTCCGTTTGTAAAGGTCGGAGATACCGTTGAGGCGGGACAGATATTGTGCATCGTCGAAGCCATGAAGCTCATGAACGAGATCGAGGCGGACGTGGGCGGCGAGGTGGTGAAGATGCTGGTGAAAAATGGCCAACCGATTGAGTACGGGCAGGAGCTGTTTGCAATAAGGCCTAAATAAGTATGAACGTCCGCAAGAGGAATTTGTGAACTACGGAAGAGCTGCTGTGGCCGCGTTGGTGGCAACGCTGGTGTATTACATGGTCGGCTTCTTTACCGAAGGGTGGTTGTTCCGCGGGGATTTTGCGATGTATTCGGCCGTGTATCGCTCGTCGGATACGGTGATGCGCTACATGCCGCTGGGAATGGTTTTTTCTTTGATCAGCACCTTTGTGGTTGCAATGATCTATGCCAGGCTCTGCTCCGGCCGGAAGGGGTTGATCGAGGGAATGCGGCTGGGTGCGCTGATCGGAATTTTTGTCGCCTGCGCATTTGTGGGCACCAATTATGTGATCCTCAATATCGGGGGGAAGTTGGCGTTAAAGGAAGCCGCAGGCTCCTTTGTGCAATGGACGCTCGTCGGCATAGTTATCGGTTTGATATACCGGCCTTTGTCAGCAGCCGCCAGGTAACCACCGGGATCGGGCTAGGACAGACGATTCGAGGTTGAGGCTGACGCAATAATTCATGTTCAAGAAAATCCTGATTGCTAATCGCGGTGAGATCGCCCTTCGGGTGATCGGCGCCTGCAAGGAACTTGGAATACGCGCGGTCGCCATTTACAGCGAGGCCGACCGCAATTCTTTGCATGTACGCTTCGCGGATGAGGCGATTTGCATTGGACCGCCGCAGCTCTCGCAAAGTTATTTGAACATTCCAGCTGTGATCAGCGCGGCGGAAATCGCGAACGTGGACGCGATCCACCCCGGGTACGGATTGCTTTCGGAAAACGCCAATTTCGCGGAAGTCTGCGAAACCTGCAACATAAAGTTCATCGGACCGCCGCCCGAGATCACGCGACTGATGGGAGAGAAAGAGAAGGCGCGCGCGGCAATGAAGAAGGCTGGAGTGCCGATTCTGCCCGGGTCGGAAGGCGTGCTGGGGAGTGAGGGCGAAGCGGTGGAATGGGCCCGGACCGTTGGTTTCCCAATAATCATCAAGGCTTCGGCGGGCGGCGGCGGGCGTGGCATGAGAATCGTGCGCTCGGAAGCGGACCTGCCGGCATTGTTTAACGCCGCACAATCTGAAGCTGCAGCGGCATTCGGCAATGGCGACCTTTACATGGAGAAATTTGTCGAGCGCCCGCGGCATATCGAATTCCAGATTCTGGCGGACCAGTATGGGTCGGTGACCAGTCTGGGCGAGCGCGAGTGCAGCATCCAGCGGCGGCACCAGAAGTTGCTTGAGGAATCACCGTCAACGCAGGTAACCCCAGCATTGCGTGAAGAGATTGGGCAGGTTTTGTGTAAGACCCTCTCGGAAATCGGGTACGTGAATGCGGGGACGATTGAGTTTTTGATGGACGAGGACCGGCGGCTGTATTTCATCGAGATGAATACGCGAATTCAGGTGGAGCATGCCGTCACAGAGATGGTGACAGATGTGGACCTGGTGAAGAGCCAGATATTGCTCGCCGCGGGAGAGAGACTAGAGAACGTGCTGCACGGGCCGGTGCTCAGTCGTGGACATGCCATCGAGTGCCGGATTAACGCCGAGCATCCCGAGAAGTTCACGCCGTCGGCGGGAAAGATTACAACGTTTCATCCCCCGGGCGGGACTGGGGTGCGCATTGATACGGCTGCTTACGCTGAAGGGACCATTCCGCCATACTACGATTCGCTGATCGCGAAACTGATTGTGCGCGGCAAAGACCGCGAAGAAGCAATTTCACGCATGTCGCGAGCGCTGGGCATGTTCATTGTGGAAGGGATCTACACGACGATTCCGCTGCATCGGAAAATTCTGGCAGATCCAGAATTTCAGTCTGGGGACACGGACACTACTTTCATCGAACGATTTCTGGCGAAGAGTGGAAAAGAGGCGAAAGCGCACTGAGCTTCCACCTGAATGATTACCCTTCCCCGGTTGTACGCGATTTTGGATGCGTCCTGCTTCTCTGACCGCGAGCAGATGTTCGAGGCAGCGGAACAATGGGTGAAAGCGGGAGTGACTCTGCTTCAGTATCGGAATAAAGCGGCGGACGCGGGAGTGATGCTGGAGGAGGCAAGGGGACTGCGGGAGCGGTTTTGGCGGGCGGGGGCGCCGGCGCCACGTAAACAGATCAAACTGATCATGAATGACCGGGCGGATTTGTGCCTGGCGGCGCAGTTCGACGGAGTGCATGTGGGGCAGGACGATCTGTCTCCGGAAAGCGCACGGAAGATCGTTGGAAGCGAGCGCTGGGTGGGTGTTTCGACGCATAATGCGGCCCAAGTGGCGGAGGCGGACAAGACCACGGCTGACTACGTTGCCATCGGGCCGGTGTTTGCGACGGCGAGCAAACGGAAACCCGACCCGGTTATCGGACTAGCTGGCGTGCGTGAGGCAAGGGAACTTACTCGTAAGCCGCTGGTCGCGATTGGGGGAATTACGCGACAGAGCTGCGGTTCGGTTATCGAGGCCGGGGCGGACGCGGTGGCGGTGATATCTGACTTGGTACGGGATCCGGGCAAATCAGTTGAGGAGTTTTTGAGCATTCTGGGGTAAAGTCGGGAAGGCGTTTACCAGTCGTCAATGCGTTGGGTTGGAGAATCGAATGAGCGTTGAAGCCAAGCCGATGCTGGTCATCAAGGGTGACGCAGTATCGTCTGACCGCGAATTCGTCAAAGGCCTGGGACTGACGAGTTCGACCATGCTGGTGATGGGATCGATGATCGGGTCGGGCATTTTTCTGGTGTCGGCGGAAATCGCGCGCGAAGTGAACTCGCCGGCCCTGCTGATCGGTGCCTGGATCGTGACCGGAGTGATGACGATCATCGCCGCGCTCAGCTATGGCGAACTGGCGGCGATGATGCCGCACGCGGGCGGCCAATATGTCTATCTTCGCGAAGCACTGGGCCCACTTTGGGGATTTTTGTACGGCTGGACGCTTTTCCTGGTAATTCAGACCGGGACGATTGCGGCCGTGGGCGTGGCTTTTGGACGATTTCTGGGCGTCTTTTTTCCTTCGATTTCTTCGACGCACTGGATCATACACTTCGGAAAGATCCCGGCAATTCCGGTCGGCCCGATGGTGCTGGGCAACATGGACGTGGGCTTGAACACGCAGAACCTGATGGCGCTCCTCATGGTGATTGCGCTCTCGATCATCAGTGTATTCGGGGTAAAGATGGGCGCGATTATCCAAAACGTGTTCACCTTTGCCAAAGTGTCGGCACTTTTGGGCCTGGTGCTCTTTGGTCTTGCGATGGGACGCAACGCAGTTGCCGTGGCGGCGAACTTCGGCGCCAACTTCTGGCACAATGCCGGGCTGGGCGCGCTACATCCGGTGCAGGTGGGAGTGGGAGGACCGATTGTGCTGGTGGGAACGCTGACAATTTTAGCGGTGGCGCAGGTAGGGTCGTTGTTTTCGGCCGATGCGTGGAACAATGTGACGTTCACTGCGGGCGAAGTCATCAATCCCAAGAAGAACCTGCCACTTTCGCTGGCTATTGGTACGGCGGCGGTGATCGCGTTATACATCGGGTGCAACATTGTTTATCTGAACGTGCTACCGCTGGCGGGCTCGCCTGATGGAACGACGGTCCTTGCCCGCGGGATTCAGCATGCGACCGAAGATCGAGTGGCCACAGCGGCTTTATCCCAGATGTTTGGCAACCTCGGCGGATACCTGATGGCGGTAGCCATCATTATTTCGAGCGTCGGATGCAATAACGGGCTGATTCTGTCAGGGGCACGCGTCTATTACGCGATGGCGAAGGATGGCCTGTTCTTCCGCGGAGCAGGCAATCTGCATCCCAAATACAGGACGCCCGCGGTTTCACTAATCGTGCAGATGGCATGGATCTGCATACTGTGCGTCTCAGGAAGCTACGGCCAGTTGCTCGACTACGTGGTTTTTGCGGTGCTGGTTTTCTACATCCTGACGATTGCGGGATTGTTTGTGCTGCGTTTTAAGCGACCCAATGTGGAGCGGCCCTACAAGGCTATCGGATATCCGGCTCTGCCGGCGATTTACATTGCGATGGCGATATTCATTGATGTCGTGCTGTTGCGCTACAAGCCGCAGTTTACCTGGCCGGGCTTGATCATCGTGCTACTTGGGATTCCGGTGTATTATTTGTGGCGCTCGCGGCGCGTTTCGGCCGAATCGCCCGTGGCTTAAGGAGAATATGGGAAACCTGTTCGCGAAAAAACCGCTCGACAAGCTGATGTCCGAAGCGCAAGAGACGGGAGAGCACAGTCTGCGTCGTGCCCTCGGACCCTTGAATCTGGTCACGCTCGGAATTGGCGCGATCATTGGCGCAGGCATTTTCGTGATTACCGGACAAGCGGCGGCGCAATTTGCCGGACCAGCGATCATTTTGTCGTTCGTGCTGGCCGGAATTGCCTGCGCGTTTGCGGGTCTTTGCTACTCGGAGTTCGCCTCGATGATTCCAATTGCCGGCAGCGCATACACCTATTCGTATGCGACCCTTGGCGAGTTGGTGGCATGGATTATCGGATGGGACCTGATTCTTGAATATGCATTTGGTGCAGCGACAGTAGCCGTTGGCTGGAGCGGCCACTTGCGTGCTTTTTTTCACGACATTGGGTGGAACCTTCCGGCGATGCCCACCTCCGACTTCGTAATGTTCGGGATGCCGATACACCTGAAGTATGACTACGTCGGTTTTCTGGTCATCTTGGTGATCACGACGATTCTGGTGATTGGGATTAAAGAGTCGGCGAATTTCACGACCGCGATTGTGATTCTGAAAGTAGCCGTCGTTTGTATGTTCATTGCGCTGGCGGTCGCATTTTTGGCTTCGCATGCGTGGAAGCCGAATTACTGGCATCCATTTATCCCGCCGAATACCGGGACTCGCGGGGAGTTTGGATGGTCGGGAATTTTGCGAGGCGCCGGGGTCGTTTTTTTCGCTTACATCGGGTTCGATGCAGTTTCAACCGCTGCTCAGGAAGCGAGAAATCCCAAGAAGGATATGCCAATAGGCATTCTGGTTTCTCTGGTGGTTTGTACGATTCTGTATATCGTGGTCTCCGGCCTGCTGACCCACCTGGTACCCTACACGCAACTCAACGTACCGGACCCGGTCGTGATTGGAATGCGCGCGACGGGGCATCCGTGGGCGACTTTTTTGGTGGAGTTAGGGGCGCTGGCGGGCCTGGCGACAGTCATGCTGGTGATGTTACTGGGACAGTCACGAGTGTTCTACTCCATGTCGCGGGATGGACTGCTGTGGTCCTGGGCCAGCAAAATTCATCCGCATTTTCGAACGCCTTATGTCAGTTCGATCGTAGTGGGTTTTTTTGTGGCTATCCTCGCTACTTTGATTCCGTTGAACGTTCTTGATGAGATGACCAGTGTGGGCACACTGCTAGCCTTCGTTTTAGTGAGTGCGGGTGTAATAGTAATGCGCCGGACTCATCCCGAAGTGCCACGTCCGTTCAAAACGCCAATGGTTCCTCTGGTTCCAATTCTTTCGATTCTTTTCTCGGGACTGCTGATCGTTTCGCTTTCCTATTGGACGCAGCTGCGGCTCTTGGTTTGGTTAGTGATCGGCCTAGCGATTTACTTCACCTACGGACGAAAACACAGCCGAGTCCAGCAGATGAAAGCGGCTGTGAATTCGAAGTCGACGCCGACCATGGCGGACTGAGCCGGAACCCGCGAACTCTGCGCGAGCTAATCGAGAGCCCCGCCTGTCAATGCGAAAGCCAAGACTCCGCTGAATGATTTCTTGACATGTGCATCACATGAAAACATCCTATTAACATGTCCAAGATGATTCAGCTCCGTAATGTGCCCGACGCCGTAAGCTAATAACGGAGATGCGTTTGTGAAGATTGTCACAGCCGCCGAGATGCGAGAGATCGATCGCGTGACGAGCGAGCGGTTCGGTGTGCCTGCGCTCACGCTTATGGAGAATGCAGGGTCGGCGCTGGCGGAGTTTGCGTTGGAGTCGTATCCGTACGCGAAAAGCTTCGGCGTTATTTGCGGAAAGGGAAATAACGGAGGCGATGGTTTTGTCGCAGCCCGCAAATTGCGTGATGAGGGAATGGAAGTACGCGTGCTACTTCTCGGCGATCCGAAGGAGTTAAAGGGGGACGCGGCGGAGAATTTTGGGAAGCTGACGGCGAAGTCAAAATCCCCATCCTCCCGCAAAAAACGCGGGAAGGATGGGGCACCCTCAGCATTGGAAATCTATCAAGGATTGGGATCGACCGAGTCGGAATCGCTATTCGAGTGCGATGTTGTGATCGATGCGATTCTGGGCACGGGTTTCCGGCCTCCGGTGAGCGGAGTGTATGCGGAAGCAATTGCCAAGATTAATGTGACAGACAAGCCGGTGATCGCGGTGGATATTCCTTCCGGCGCAGACGCCGATGTGATGGGCGAACAGACCGGGGCAGTTGCGAGGGCCGATGCGATCGTAACATTTACCGCACCGCGACCGGCGCACGTGTTTGGAAACCTGACGAACGGGCCGACCATCATCGCGGCGATTGGATCGCCGGAGGAGGCGATCCAGTCATCGTTGAAACTGAGTCTGATTACGCCGAAAGACATTGCGCATGTGTTCGCCCCGCGGCCGCGGGATTCGAACAAAGGCATGTATGGGCACGTGCTGGTGATTGGCGGATCGTTGGGTAAAGCGGGTGCGGCGGCGATGGCAGGATTTTCGGCGCTGCGGGCGGGCGCAGGATTAGTTACGGTTGCGACTGCAAAATCGGTGCTGGGGACGGTGGCGGGATTCCATCCGGAGTTGATGACCGAACCACTGGAAGAAACGGCTGCGGGAACGATTGCCTTAGGAGCGCAGACCGCTATCGAGGAGTTGGTGGAGAAAAAAACTGTGCTGGCGATTGGGCCAGGGATATCGAGAAATCAGGAAACGGCTGAGGTTGTGCGACGAATTGTGCTGCAAGCGGAAACAGCTGTTGTTCTGGATGCGGACGGGTTAAATGCGTTCGAGGGAAAAGCGGGAGATCTTAAGCGCAAAGATCGCAGGGACAAGGCCGGGGAGGCTGAGAAGAGCCACAGGCGGACGCTGGTTTTGACGCCGCATCCCGGAGAAATGTCGCGGTTGACGGGAATGAGCATTGCGGCCATACAGCGTGACCGGGTGAATGTGGCTAGAGACTTTGCAACGAAGCACGACGTGATTCTGGTGTTGAAGGGAGATCGTACGATTGTTGCGGGGCCGGATGGAGAGGCATGGGTGAATCCTACTGGTAATCCGGGGATGGCGACCGGCGGGACGGGCGACATCTTGACTGGTATTGTGGCTGGCCTAATCGCGCAATTTCCCGGGCGGCCGTTAGAGGCGGTTTTGGCGGCGGTGTATTTGCACGGATTGGCGGGAGATGTCGCATGCCAGGGTATCGGCGAGCAATCGTTGGTGGCGACCGATCTCATTAAGGCTCTGCCGGAGGCGATCCGGCGGGTACAGGCAGGAGCAGCAGAAAAGTGGGTAAAAACAGGGCCTTTGTGCACCAAAGGACAATGAACCCCGGCAGTGGGCTTCGGTAATCTCGCAAGGCTGGTTGGTCGATGCCATAGTGATGGCGGCATGACACATTATCCGCAGACCAACGCCATCCATCGTGCTACGCGTATTCAACTGGCAACCACACAAGCCCTGGTCAAACTGAGTGATGGCAACCGCGCTAAGGCGCGGCTGCAGACGGTTTCGGTGACCGGCGGAATGTTGCATTTGCCAAAAGCCCTGGCTGAAGGGGATTTTGTAGAGGTGGCGTTTCAGACGAAGTCGGGAAATGTCCACGGCATGGCAGAGATGCTGAATCCGGTGTGGTCAAAGAAGGGAAGCGTGTTGCAACCGTTTCGATTTGTGGCGCTGGGGGATGACGATCATCGCGCCTTGAACATGACGATCGAGCGGGAAGGCGACAGAAGTTTTGAAGGACTGCGATCGGCGGATTGGAAGAAGTAGGCAAGCCCGGTGAGGCGATTTGGGCTCTGTGGCCTCAGGCTTTAGGCTTCAGGACGATTGTTCGGTCGTAGCTAAAACAGCGAAGCACGTCCGGCTATACTGCATTTGATACAGCCACAGCCGGATGACACGCGAATTCACCACAAAATCTGCTGAAGAGACGATTGCGCTGGGGCGGGAGCTTGCGTCGTTGCTCGCGCCGCCGAAGATTGTTCTCCTGCGGGGGAATCTGGGCGCCGGCAAGACCACGATTGTAAAGGGAATTGCGCAGGGATTTAAAGCGGCCGAGGAAGAGGACGTCACCAGCCCGACGTTTACGCTCATTCATGAATATCGTGGGCCGAAGGCGACGCTGTATCACATTGACTTGTATCGGATAGATACGCAGCGGGAATTGGAAACGCTGGGACTCGATGATCTGACGACACCCGATAGCGTGCTGCTGATGGAGTGGGGGGAGAAGTTTGCTAGGTTTGAGGAAGAGCGGGATGTGGAGATTGCGATCGATAGAGTGGCGGAGAATGAGCGGCGAATTGTTGTGACGAAGAAGTCAGAAATGGGAAGGCAGCGGTGAAATAAATGCAGAAGTTAGAAGTCTGAACGGGGAATTGCTCACGCATTCTGCTTTCTAAGTTCTGCGTTGCTTTTCAGAATCCCATCACGTTGTAGCCGCAATCCACGTAAATTGTTTCGCCGGTTATGCCGGAGCTGGCGTCCGAGGCCAGGAACACCCCGGTTGAACCGACTTCGTTTACATCCACGTTGCGCTTGAGCGGGGCGCGTTCGGCGTGGGCCTTGAGCATCTCCCCCAAACCCGAGATGCCGCGCGCAGCAAGGGTTTTGATAGGGCCGGCCGAAATGGCGTTAACGCGAATTTTCTTTGGGCCAAGATCGCTGGCGAGATAGCGCACGGTACACTCAAGCGCGGCTTTGGCCACAGCCATTACGTTGTAGTGCGGCACTACTTTCTCAGCACCATAGTAGGTCATGGTTATGATGCTGCCGCCGTCTTCCATCAGGGGTGCGGCTGCCCGGGAAACAGCAATCAGCGAATAAACACTCACGTCGTGGGCGATGCGAAAGCCTTCGCGCGTGGTGTTGATGAATTCTCCCCTGAGTTCCTCGGCAGGAGCAAAAGCGACACTGTGCACCAGGACGTGCAGTTTGCCGTAACGATTTTTCAGTTGGTCGAAAACGCGGGCAATGTCTTCGTCTCTGGAGACGTCGCACATGAAGGCTTCGGCGCCGGGAAGTGACAGAATAAGGTCTTTGGCTTCCTGTTCGAGCCTCTCGTTCTGGTAAGTGATCGCGAGCTTAGCGCCTGCGGCATGAAGGCCCTGCGCAATGGACCAAGCGATGCTGCGCTTGTTGGCGACTCCGAAGACGACGGCCACTCGGCCCTCGAGGCTGAACGACATTCAATCCCTCCTTCGACCGGAAAGGATATCAGAGATGTTCGGGTGAGTTTCGACTTGCCTCGAGGGGGTTTGGGATTTTCTTTTCAGTCGCCACAGAATGACAAGGGGCCGAGCCAACCTTCCCCCTGACATTCTTCAGCAGACAGGCCGGCTTTTGCCGGACTTGAATGGGCGACCGCACCCATTGACACCTGCCCTTACCGGCGACCCTGTCTCTTACTCTGATAAGGCTACAGTGTGCTCTTTCATGAGTTCTTCAAAACGGGCATCTTTGCGGAGGTTGGCGAATTCGGGATCGGTATAGACGTTTTTCACGCTTTTGTAGCCGTCCTCAATCGCCTTGCGCAAATACTGCAAAGAATGCTCGGGGTCGTTGATTTTAGCGTAGAGCCTAGCCAAGACGTAGTCGTAGTGGGCGCGGTCTTCGGGGGAGGCCATTTGCGCTGTGATACCGGTGCGGGAACTGTGCTCGAAGATGGAAGGATCAAGCTCAAGTGCCCTGGCATAGGAGCGGCTGGCATCTTCGAATTTCTTTTTAGCGAAGTAAGCAGCGCCCAAATTTGAGTAAAACGAAGCCATGTCCGGGGCGATTTCCATCGCCTTTTTATATTGCTTAATGGCAGCGCGGTATTTGCGGCGTTCGTACTGGACTACTCCAAGGTTGTTGTACGCGTCCGAGAACCGGTGGTCTTTCTTGATGGCTTCCTCGAAACTTCTGCCGGCATCGCGATAGCGCTGAAGCATGAGTTGCGAAATCCCAATTTTGTTATAGAGCGCAGCGTCATCGGGCGCCTTCTTTTGCGCGACCTGGTAGTAGTCGATGGCGTCGAGATAAGCCTTGCGTGCGCGAAGTTCGTCGCCGGTTCTTTCTAATTCTTTGACCGAGGCATCCTGCGACGGTGGCTGAATCTGCCGCATGGGCGGCGCGATCTGGATCTGATCGAGTTCGGAAAATTGAGCAAAGGCGAGCGGCGAGAACGTAACCGCTACGATGGGAAGCAATCGAAGAAAAGATGCCGGACGGGACATGGTCCTGGCCTCCTGAGGATACCCATCAATTATGACACCGCAGTCAACCGGAAAGTTCCCGTGGGGTCGGGCTGGGAGGCCTGCCTCCACATTCTGATCCGTAGCTTAATGGGCAGGAGGATCAGGGTTAGGGGGTGGTGGCTTTGGCGTGGACTGCTTCTCGTCCTTGAAGATACCGGCGATTTTGCCGAAAAGGCCCTTCTTCTTTTGCCCGGCCTGTTGGTTTTCGGCTTGTTGGCCGTTGCCGGGGGGTTGAACCTGCTCGTTTCCGAGGCCGAAGATACGCGAGAGGACTCCCTTGACGCCGGTATTCTGATCGCAGGTGTTGGTCGGTTCGGTTCCAACGATGAAGGCTGAACTGTAGGTCTGCGGACACGAGGGCGTTGCGAGCAGGTTAGTCAGCTTATCGAGTTGAACGTCAACCACGCCGGAGGGCTGGGTAAACGGCTTCATGTCCGAGTATTGCGGGACGAGGGCGGCCTTCTTCATGAACTCGGTCCAGATAGGAGCGGCGGTTTGCGCCCCACTCAGGTGGAGATCACTGTAGTCGTCGAAACCGACCCAGACGACGCAGAGCAGGTTACTGGTGTATCCGGCAAACCAGCCGTCGTGCGAGCTGCCGGTTTTGCCGGCGGCGGGCTGTTGGAATCCGCGAACACGCACGGCGGAGTAGCCGAGACCATTGTTGATGACACCTTCCATCATGTCAGTCATGACGTAAGCGACGCGGGGATCGAGCACCTGGCGATTATCGGATGAAAAATTGGAAACGGGATCTCCGGACGCCGTACGCACGGACTTGACCATGATCGGGGAGATGCGGATGCCATTATTAGCGAAGACGGTATATGCGCCCGCCATGTCGAGCGGTGTGGCGTCGTAAGAACCCAGAGCCATGGCTGGAGTCGGCTTTACTGAAGTGATACCGGCATTTTTCGCGAGGTCTGCGACCTTGTCATAACCAACTTCCTCAGCAAGTTTAACGGTTGCGTTGTTGAGCGACATGGCGAGAGCGTAACGGGCGGTCACGTCCCCGTGATATTCCTCTTTGTAATTGCGGGGCTCGTAAATCTGGTCGCCGTAAGCGAAGGTGCTGGGCTCATCGGGAACGATGGATGCGGGCGTCAAAACTTGCGTACTGCCATCGAGCGCTGTGTTCATGGCTGCGGCATAAACAAAAGGCTTAAAGATGGATCCGGTTGGGCGCTTGGCGACGGCATGGTCCAACTGGCTCCAGGCATAGTTGCGGCCGCCGACAAGCGCGAGCACCTCTCCGGTGTGGGGATCCAGAGCGACCAGCGCGACCTGGGCCTGAGGCCCTGGCTCAACGTGAGTCTCATATTTGCCTTTGCCGATCCTGACGCGCTTGGTGCGGCGCTTGGTGACCTGCTCATCTACCAGCTTGATTCCAGCTTCGACCGCCTGCGCTGCGGCGCGCTGCAGTTCGGGGTTAAGTGTGGTGTAGATGCGGTATGCCTGTTCGTTGATTTCACGCTCCGGTATCTTGCTGATGACGGTGTCGCGAACCAGATCGACGAAGTAGGGAGCATCGCTGGCTTCAACGTTCGGCGGGGCCAGCTTCAGCGGAGTGGCCTTGGCCTTATCGGCCTGTTCCCTGGTGATGGCGTGGGTTTCCACCATGCTGTCGAGCACGACATTGCGGCGGTCAGTTGCGCGCTCGGGATGGCGGTAGGGGGAAAGATAACTTGGCCCCTGGATAATACCCGCGAGCAGAGCAGCTTCAGGCAGAGTCACGTCTTTGAGATCTTTATTGAAATAGGTGCGAGAGGCTTCGGCCAGTCCGCTGATGGCGAATGAGCCGCGCTGGCCAAGTGGCACCCAATTGGCATAGAACTCGAAGATTTGCTGCTTGGTAAATTTCTGTTCAAGTTCGGTGGCGATGAGCATCTCCGTGAGCTTGCGCTTGATCGTTTTCTGCGGAGTCAGAAAGAAGCCGCGAGCGAGCTGCATGGTGATGGTTGAGCCGCCCTGCTCATGCCGCTGGCGGGTAACATCGATCCAGGCAGCTTCCGCGAAACGGGCAAAATTCACGCCATTATGTTCGAAGAAGCGACGATCTTCGATGGCAAGAACCGCGCTCACCATGATTCCAGGAATTTCGTTGTAATGGACCACCTGGCGTTTGGAGCGCTGGTCGCCTTCGAATAGCGAAGTGATCATCTCCGGCTCAAGCTCATAGGCATCGAGTTGGCCGCCCGAGCTTCCGCTGATGCTGTCAATTTTTCCCTGATGAACGTGAATGGTGGCGGACTCCGGGCTATGATACGAACCCTGGCCGGGTTGGATCTCCAGAGAACTGCCGGACAACTGATAATTGCCCATGGCTGACTCTCCGGACTTGTCAGAGTAGCCGGCGTGACGGAGGGCAGCCGCGAGCTCCTTCAGCTCGACTTTTTCTCCAACCGCAACAGTCTGGGGCTGGGCGTAAATTTTGGCGGCGTTGGCAAAAACCGGGCCCTTGAAGCGAGTCTCGATGATGCGATCGTACTTGACGTAGAAGTAAGAGAAGAAGGAAACAAAGGCGAGCGCTAAAATCGCAAAAGCGCCCAGCGCGAAACGAAGGACGGGGTCGCCAAAGCCCCGGCGCGACCCGTTCGGGGTTTTGCCACGCGGAATTCTGAGTTTAATAGCCACAGTGTTTTGGCAGGCGGTATTTGATGCCCGAGATTACCCCTCAGCTTTCAAACGACCTTATGTTACTGCCTGGTGAGATGAGGCGGCGCGAAAAATCGTTTCCAGAACATGCTCCCGCAAGCGAGAGCTTGTCATTATTTTAAACGATTCAAGCCAGCCGCCGCGATTGATGCGTCTGAGTCCCTTAGAAAACGCCCTTGTTTTCGGTCGATGCGTCAAAATGAAGATCGAGAGGATATCCAGGTAGATCCACGTGAACCACGTAGGGAGCGCGAACCACGATGGTGCCGTTGAATTGCAAACCGGATCGCTGAACCACGATTTCATCTTCGGAGAGAGGAATGTCGTATTCCTGTGCCTTCTTGAAAATGGCTTTTCGGATTTCGCCTTCGTTCTTCTGGCTGTAGCTGTCGCGGGTGGCTTCGTCTTTCACCGCATCCGTAAACTCATAGTTATTGAAGTAAGGCGGGGCTAGTTTGGCCGCGATATAAAACGCGGCGGCAATGATGAAAAGTCCGAAAAACATTCTCATGGTGCCCATAACGCTCCAGTTAGTTATCGACGAAAAATTGCAAAACGGGAGGCTTACGGCAAGCAGGCGCCGCAAGTTACCGGGGCTGCGCCAGAGGCAAAAATTGCCGAAAGTGCTCCGTTATTGCGCCGATGCTAACATCCTGACTTTGGCGAGTCGAGCGTTGAACGACCTCTGCCATACCTTCGGTAACCTTCTTGCCGATGTTGACGCGGAAGGGTATGCCCACCAGGTCAGCGTCCTTGAACTTAACCCCTGGCCGTTCGTCGCGGTCGTCTAGTAACACGTCGTAACCTGCTGATTCCAATCGCGAGGCGATATCTTCGGCAGTGGACTTGAGGGTAGCGTCGCCGACGTTAGTGGGGGTAACCACAATTTGGAAGGGAGCGATCGCAGCAGGCAGCCAGAAACCGTTTTCGTCGTTACTCTGCTCGATGGCCGCGGTGAGTATGCGTTCAATTCCGATGCCGTAGCAGCCCATGACTGGCATGACTTCTTTGCCGTTACGGTCAAGTACACGTGCGCCCATGGATTCGGAGTACTTATTGCCTAACTTGAAAATGTGTCCGATTTCGACGGCCATGTCCATGCGGAGAGGTGCGCCGCAGGTCGGGCAGGGCTCACCCGACGCCACGGTGCGAAGGTCGGCGTAAGCCGTGGGCTGAAAGTCTTTGCCGGGAGTGATGTTCTTGACGTGGTAATCCTCTTTGTTCGCGCCCGCAATCAGGTTAGTGCGGCCCTCAAGAGCTTTATCGAGCAGAAGAATTGGCCTGGCAACGTCATCAAGGTTCTTCGACCAATCGATGCCAAGCGGGCCGAGAAATCCGGCAGGAGAATGGAACAGCTGTTGAATTTCTTCTTCCTGCATGGGACGAGTTGGCTTTCCCGCCAGAGCGGTGGAAAGCTTGGCTTCATTGAGTTGATGGTCTCCGCGTACGAGTACCACGACCGGCCGGGCGGACGATTTGCCGGATCTCGGATCCGTTGAGTCGATCATCAGCGCCAGAGTCTTAATTTTGTTCTTGGGAGACACGCCCAGATAGCGGGCGACTTCGTCGATCGTCTTTTGGCCCGGTGTGTGGACTTGGAGCGGCTTGCCATCGCCTTCGGGCGCGAGGTCCTGAACTGGTTCCAGCGTCGAACTTGCCTTTTCCAGATTCGCCGCATATTTGCAATTGGCGCAGCTTACGACCTGATCTTCACCGGCGGGGGTGTAGACCATGAATTCTTCGGACTGGGAACCGCCCATGGCGCCGGAGTGGGCATCGATGATCAGGTAGTTGAGGCCACAACGATCGAAGATGCGGCGATAAGTCTCGCGGTGCTTCTGGTAAGAGACATCGAGGCCGGCGGCGTCAATGTCGAAGGAGTACGAGTCTTTCATCATGAATTGCCGGACACGCAAGAGACCGGATTTGGGGCGGGGCTCGTCGCGAAATTTGGATTGGATCTGGTACCAGATCTGAGGAAGCTGCTTGTAGCTGCGTAGCTCTTTGCGCGCGATCTCGGTCACGTTCTCTTCGTGGGTCATGGCGAGACACAAGTCGGCGCCTTTGCGGTCTTTTAGGCGGAAAAGATTGTCGCCCATTACCGACCAGCGGCCGCTGACTTCCCACAGTTCGCGCGGATGGAGGGCAGGCAAGTAAAACTCCTGGCCGATGCGGTCCATTTCCTGGCGAACGATGGCCATAATTTTGTTGAACGAACGTTGCCCGAGGAAAAGGTAGGAGTAGATTCCAGCGGAAAGCTGGCGGACATATCCCGCGCGGACAAGGAATTTGTGGCTGGCGACTTCGGCGTCAGCCGGGGCCTCGCGGAGAGTGGGGATGAAAAGATTAGACCAGCGGTGCATGCTTCTTCTTTCAAATGAAATGGGAATAGGTATTGTAGCAGCGCAGAATAAACGGTTGAGCGATCGCGATACTTAACGTTGCCAAAGAAGCAGGTTCCTCGGAAATTAATTTCCTCGAAATGACATGAGATTTAATATTCACGTCCTCCGTAGTCTTGCCAGGCCCACGCCCGCGCAAATCAGAAGTGATCCCGCGATGCGGTTGGTGAGCTTTTCAAAACGCGGATTGCGGGCGGTGGCGAGGGCGCGGCCGGCGAGTTGGCCGTAGATGAAGAGAATGAAGAATTCGACGACGATAGAACTGACGCCTAAGATCAGAATTTGAAAGGCGACGTTATGGTGGGCGTCGATGAATTGCGGCAAGATGGCGGTGAAAAAAAGAATTGCTTTGGGATTGGCGGCTTGCAGCAGGAATCCGTCGCGGAGAATTCGAAATCCTGAGCGAGAGTCAGTTTTCTCTTCGGGCAGAGACAGAACAGAATTTTTACCTAAGAAACTCGAAACCCCGAGATAAATGAGATAGGCGGCGCCGATCCACTTGATCAGGAAAAATAATTTGTAAGAAGCGACAATGACGGCACCCAGGCTGGTTGCCGACAAGATGAAGTACATGGCGTTGGCACTGAGAATTCCCCAGCTTGCCCAAACAGATTTTCCTGGGCCGCGACGGATGGCCTGTGAGAGAACGTATAACACCGCCGGCCCTGGGCTGACGCTCAGGACAGCTTCGGTGATCACGAATAAGAGCCAGAGTTGCCAGGTCATAGAATCAGAGAATCAGCCGTCAGCCTTCAGTCGTCAGCGGTCAGTAACATTCGTTAGCGCAGCATCTTGTGACTTGACGGCAAGGAAACGCAAGCGAACGTAATCGGCCGTCCAGTTGTTCTTGTAGTCACAGAGCGCGAGACGAAGCTTATCAGTGACTGCATCAAGAAAGGCGGAGCGCTGGTCCGCGGAGAGAGCCTTGGTGAAGGGGATGGCGAATGTCTCCAGCCAGCCACGCATGCCGGTGGGCAGCGGAGTGGGACGCGGAATCAGTTCGATGTATTCGACCTGAAAGCCTGCGCGCTCAAGACGCTCGCGATATTCATCAGCGGTAGGGAAGTACCACGGGTTGAAAGAAGACGGACTTGCAATTCCAAACTGATCGAGAGTTGCGCAAAGGGCGATGGTAATTGCCGCAACGTTGCCAAAGCCGCCCATTTCTGCCACGAATCTGCCGCCGGTCTTCAGCGCGCGGTGGACACTTTTGATGACGGCGTCGGGATCTCGTTTCATCCAGTGAAGTGCGGCGTTGGAAAATACGGCGTCGAACTCGGCGTCAAAATTCAGCGAACATGCATCGGCGACATGCGCGTTCAAACCACGGGTTTTCGAGGCGGCGACCATGTCGGGCGATGCATCCACGCCGAAAACGTTGGCGCCGGCGGCAACCAATTTCTCCGTAAGGGCGCCATCACCGCAGCCGAGATCGAGAATGCGCTCTCCGGGTTCAGGGCTCAGCAGATCAAGCACCGGCTGGCCAAGGTCGGAAACGAAGCGGGCGTTCTGGGCGTAGCGAGACGAGTTCCATTCCTGGGCGGGTGCGTGCCGGTGCATGTCTCTATGTTAGAGCAGGCTGCTGCCACTATAGATGCTATAAAGAATGCTTCCTTTCCATGGCTAGCAGCCTGACAACCGTGGTTGTGACCGAAGGCCTGATCAAGCAGTTCGGCCGGTTCGCGGCGTTACGCGCGATCAGCGAAACGTTTGGCGGCGGCAAATTGTATGTGATCGTGGGCGACAATGGCGCGGGCAAGACCACACTGCTGCGGACCATCGCGGGATTGGCTTCGCCCACACGCGGGACTGTTTCCGTCCTGGGCGCGACGGAGGTCAGGCAAGTACGCGCGCAGATCGGATACATGGCGCATCCGTCGTTGCTTTACGACGAGATGACGGGGTTGGAGAATCTGCGATATTTTGCCGGCCTGTATGGAGTCAGCGGCGAGGACCGATGTCGCAACGCGATTAAGACGGTGAAACTGGATCCTGATCTCGACCGTCCTGTCGGGCAATATTCACAGGGCATGCGGCAGCGGATGTCACTGGCCCGCGCATTGCTGAATGATCCCAGTCTGCTTTTGCTTGACGAGCCGTTCTCGAACGTTGATGCGCGCTCCGCGAAAGAAATGGCGGCACTTCTGGCGCAATTGCGCGACCACGGCAAAACGATCTTTGTGGTCACGCACCAGCCGGCTCTGCTTGAAGGGGCAGCGGATGAATTTGTTGCAATGGAGATGGGTAAAGTCGTGAGCCGGACTTCCATTTTGCAGGCGGCGCAATGAGTTTTCTCACCGTCGCGAGCGCCACGCTGAAGAAGGACGTTCGCCTGGAATGGCGATCGAAAGACGCGATTAACGCCATGCTGTTTTTTTCGTTGCTGGTGGTGGTGATCTTCAGCTTCGCGTTCGATCCAACTGCGGAAGAATCGCGGAGGATTGCCGGCGGGCTGGTGTGGGTAGCATTTCTGTTCGCCGCCGTGGTGGCACTGAACCAGACGTGGGCGCGCGAACTGCGCAATCAGGTGCTTGATGCCTATCGCGTCTCCCCGGCCCCAGCGAACCCCTTATTTCTAGCCAAGGCCGTCGGCAATTTCATTTTCGTGGTGGTGCTGGAAGCGCTGATGACGCCACTGTTCATTATGTTTTACAAACTGCGAGCGCTTGGTCCCGGCTGGGAGTTGGTTCCGATTGCATTGCTCGGAACCTGGGCGCTGGTGGTGAATGGCACCTTCTTCGCGGCCATCTCGATTCGCACCCGGGCTCGCGAGATCATGCTGCCGCTGTTGCTGTTTCCGCTTTCTATTCCAGCGTTACTCGCAATGGTGAATGCGACGACTTCCATTCTCACAGGAGAAGAGTCGGCGCGGTTTTGGATCGCGTTGCTGGTAGCGTATGATGTCGTGTTTACGACGGCATGTTTATTGCTGTTTGAGACTGTTTTGGAAGCGGAATGAAGCGTGGCTTCTCCATCCTCGCGATAATCACAGCGCTGCTGTTGAGCTTTGCGCTTTACGAAGCGCTGGTTGCGGCTCCAACCGAGCGCACGATGGGAGATGTGCAGCGCAT
>Ga0157373_10000899_pt1 | contig 23033 bp, 18 predicted proteins | sample C65metaG_FD_113460 | JGI IMG/M metagenome (GOLD analysis project Ga0157373, IMG submission 113460) | Corn rhizosphere microbial communities from Kellogg Biological Station, Michigan, USA - C6-5 metaG | ecosystem: Host-associated > Plants > Roots > Rhizosphere > Soil | place: USA: Michigan... | reverse complement strand
TCAAAATAGAATCTTCAAAATAGAATCTTCAAAATAGAATCTTCAAAATAGAATCTTCAAAATAGAATCTTCAAAATAGAATCTTCAAAATAGAATCTTCAAAATAGAATCTTCAAAATAGAACTTCAAATCCAGACTTTCAAAATACAATCTTTAAAACGAAATGTCGTGAAACATTTCCTAAACTTCCATTCTCTACTTATAAAAACCTATCAAAAATCATGTTCCACGTGGAACGATTTAATCTTTTATTGAATTCATTACTTCAACGTTCCACGTGGAACGTTATAAAAAACTTTCATTTCCTATAAACATGTTTCACGCGGAACGTTCTTAAAAATTAAAAATTAAAAACCACAACGTTTCACGTGGAACATTGAAAAATAAAAAAGAGATTTAATTACTGTTCCACGTGAAACATCTTCATTTTTTCTTCTTCCTTTGCTCTCATTAATTGAGCATCTTCATCGGTTTTATCTTTGTATCCACAATAATGTAGTATACCATGAGAAAGTACTCTTTTCAATTCTTCAGCAAACGAAACATTGAAGTCTTTAGCATTGTCTGCAACACGTTCCACAGATACAAAAATATCTCCATTTAACTCGTTGCCAACAGTATAATCAAAACTAATAATATCTGTAAGTGTATCGTGATCTAAATATTCAACATTGATTTTATGTAGATATTCATCATCACAAAATATATAATTGATCTCTCCTTCATTTTTCTTTTCAGAAACAATCACAGCACTAAGCCAGTCACTAAAAGCCTGCTCGTCTCCTAAAGTAAAATCAGTTTCGTAATTAAAATTTATCATTTTGTATTAAAGTATTCTTGAACTTTTTGATTAAAATTCGAGCGCAAAGGTAGTGATTGTCTGTTTAATATCTCTACACTGTTTAAATATTCCAATAATGAACTTGGTAAAGCATTCGAACGATTACTAAATTCAGCTTTATTGGTTTCAGATTGTCTTTGTGTATCTTGTACTTGTTGCTGAACTGCGTTGTTTAGTTTCCATAATTCTTGTTGAATATTTAAGATACGCTGCAGGTTTTCATTCTTAAATCCTTTATTTAAAATTTGCTTTTCTGATTGCTTCATCTGATCGATTACAGATTTGCCTTGAGAATCTAAACCTTTCTTCGCTAATTCTTTTTGTAAAGCTTCACGAAGTTTAACCTGTTCTTTGTATATCTCCATTATAGCTTCTGCATCTCCTTCTCCATCTTCACCTTCATTTCCATTCTTATCTCCCTTTTCTCCTTTACCGCTTTTTCCATCTTTACCAGAAGAACCTTTATCACCGCTTTTGTTACCTTGCCCTTCTTTACCCTGACCTTCTTTACCCTGACCTTCTTTTCCTTTTCCACTTTGTCCTTGACCAGACTTTCCTTCTTGACCTTCCCCAGGTTTATCACCAGGCTTTTGACCTGGTTTCATTCCTTCTTTCATTTTATCAGCAAGTCCTTTTTGTTTCTGAATAATATCTGGTAGTTGCATTCCTTGTCCGTCTCCAGGTTTAGGTTTTCCAGCACCCGGTTTAGACATAGACATCTGCATGTTGTTCAATAAATCACTTAGAAAATCGGCTAACTTATTGGCAGATGAAACTGCATATTGCTGGTGTGAAACCCCTCTTGGAATTTGAACGTCAGTTAAAGTTTCTATAGCTTTATCCATATTGTATTGTACGTTTCCAATTTCTTTGGTTACGTCTTCAGCTACTTTTGGATTACGTAGTGAAAGTGCAAACAAACTATCATCAACATGTCTGAATTGTTGTTTTAAATTCTGCTGAATTTTAATATTTTTTGTAAATGCAGATGAACCTAATTTCATAGATTTAAACTGTTTCATTACATCTTCTTGTGATAAAGAATATGCTAAAAGGTTGTCTAGAATCTGACGAAGCATTGCTACATCTTCTTCCATCTGTTCTTGCTCGCCGCCTTCCATTTCGCTCTGCATTTCCTGAGCCATGCTTTTCATTTTCTTTGAAGCACTTTTCTGTTTTGGCTTAGCCGAAGAAGTATTCTTTTTACTTAATTCTTCTGAAGCTTTTTGAAGATCATTATCTACATCTTTCTCTTTTGAAGCATCAGATGGAATGTCCAAAGGTTTCTTCAAAGTCTTATTTTCCTCTTTCAAATCTTTTAAATCTTCTTGAATCTTATCAAAAGATTTATTGATTTCATCTTGTTTTTCTTTAGTGTTTTCTTTCTCTTTATTAGATAACTGTTCCTGTTGTTCCGACAGTTTATTTAGTTTCTCAGCAACTTGTTCTGCTTTCTTAGAAACATAAAAACGCTTGGTCAACTCAACCAATTGTTCTAAATTACGAGATTGGTTTTTGCTTATTTGTTTGAACTTTTCCATCTTATCAAACAATTCTTCACTGTTTAATTTATCGTTTAAGTTCTTCAATTCGTCTAATAATTTCTGATTCTTTTCTAAATCTTTTTGTGCATTATCTAAACGTTTTTGTAAATCTTCAGCCGTTTTATCTTTCTTATCATCCTTAAATTTATCTAAGTTCTGATTCATTTTTTCAGAAAACTGTTTCATCATTTCGTCTTGTTGTTTCTGACGTTTGATAAAATCATTGATCTTTTTCTGATCTTTAAACTCTAAATTATCCTTCTCTTTTCCTGTATTTTGAAGCTTATCCATTTCTGAAATCTGCTTGTTTTGGTTCTTCAAAGATTTAGATAAACTATTAATGTTTTGATTTTGCTGTTGCAATTCTTGATCTTGAATCTCCTCTGTTGTAGCTACTCGATCTGAAAACGTTGAAGACTTTGTACTCTTAAAACCATGTGGCGCATCATTATCAAAAACTTCAAAATAGTATTCGTATGAAACTCCTTCTTCTACTGGAAGGTTACTCGGAAAATTAAAAACAAACTGATCGAATACACCAGCCTTTACCGGAATGTTTCCACGTTTAGCAGACTGAGGTTTGTTACGTTCGTAGTATACAATTTGTAGTTTTGAAAGTCCGTAATCATCACCTAATCTTCCTAAAATATAGTTCTTATCCAGCTTTAAACTGTCTGGTGCTGGACCAACATTGATGGTTGGAAACTGATCTTTGATAACAGACAGCTGATAATCTAGTTTTTCGTAGTTTTTTACCTTATCATTTGACGTAAGAATTTGATATTCTGTATTTTGACTAATATTTTTAGCCAATTTAAAGTCATTTTCTATCTTATTAAATCTAAAAACTTCATTATCTCTTTTCCATACAATTTCTTGAGTCGATTTGGTATTCATTTTCCAAGTTACCGTTGTTCCTTCAGGTACAATTGCGTTTCCAGTTCCTTGAATGGTCTCTGATTTTTTCTTTAAATAAGAAGGAAAATTCAAAATCATTACAAAGTTTGCAATTGATGGAACAGTGATAACTTTCAATTCATATTCTTGAGAAGTAACATTATTTCCTTCAAAAGAAAAGCTAATATTTTCTGCTGGTTTTTCTACTTTAAATTCAAACTTTCCTGGCTGTGAAGATTCCATAAAATAACTTTCATCACCAATATGAATCATTACATTTTCTGGAACAACATTCCCAACTGATTCCATTTTGATCACGAAATCTTTGTTTTGTTCTGCTTGCAAATTAGAATTTAAAACCACAAACTTAAAAGGAGCTGGCGGTAAAAATGCAGAATTGAAATGCACTACTCTATTCAAACTTTGAGAAATAATATTGCTATTTCCAGAAATATAAAACACTGCAAAAAGCAAAACTGGAACCAAAGCCAATGGCAGATATTTTTTATTGGCTTTAAAATTAATGGCATTTCCAAAAGGAATTGGCTGTAAAGAATTTGCTTTTTGTTCTATCGAAGCCAAAACCAATTCAGAACTTTCAGCATTATTATCAGCTGATAATTGTAAAAAGTTAGTTAGTTTATCACTTACTTCTGTGAAATGATTTCCAATAATTTTAGAGGCCTGAGTATAATCTATTCCTTTTTGAAGTTTAAATAATTTAAACAAAGGGAAAATAATTAATCGAACCAGAAGGAAAACTTCAACGGCAATAAATAACCAGAATAGAAAAGTTCTTCCCAAAGGTTTTAACCATAGAAAGTACTCTACAAAAAGCGTAAATAAAAAATACAATAAACCAAAACCAGTAAAAAGAAGCATTCCTTTTATCAGTTCGTTGGTATAATATTTCTTAATGAAAGCCTCGAGCTTCTGATATATAGCAGATGTTGTTTTCAAAATAAATCTGTTTTAATTATAACCTATAAAAGTAGTAATTATAAAGATTCAAATTCCAAAAAATTAAATGCCAAATTCCAACTATTCACTGTGTTTGGAATTTGGAATTTTAAAAAATTGGGATTTATCTAAAGTTGTATCTTTGCAACAAAATTTTAAACAAATGTCAAAGCAAGTTCGCGTGCGTTTTGCACCAAGTCCGACTGGACCATTACATATTGGCGGAGTTCGTACTGCCCTATTTAATTATTTATTTGCAAAAAAACATAAAGGTGTTTTTTATCTTCGAATTGAAGATACAGATCAGACCCGTTTTGTTCCAGGTGCAGAGGCTTACATTATGGAAGCACTTGAATGGTTAGGAATTGCTCCTGAAGAAACTGTAGGGAAAAATGAAAAATTTGGTCCATACAGACAAAGCGAACGTAAAGATTTGTACCAGCAATATGCAGATCAATTAATAAATTCTGGCTGGGCTTATTATGCTTTTGATACTCCTGAAGCTTTGGATGCACATAGAAAACAACACGAAGCTGAAGGAAAAACATTTATTTACAATCATCACAATCGTGAAAAACTAGATACTTCATTAGTAATTTCTGCAGAAGAAACTGCTAAAAGAATTGCAAATGGAGAGCATTATGTAATCCGTTTTAAAACTCCGGTTGATGAAACTTTACATTTGAAAGATATTATTCGCGGAGATGTGAAGTTTGAAACTAATCTTTTGGATGATAAAGTTTTGTTTAAAAGTGATGGAATGCCAACATACCATTTAGCAAATATTGTAGATGATCATTTGATGGAAACTTCACATGTTATTCGTGGCGAAGAATGGTTACCATCTATGCCTCTTCACGTTTTGTTATACAAAGCATTTGGTTGGGAAGCTCCAGAATTTGCTCATTTGCCTTTGATTTTAAAGCCAATTGGAAATGGAAAATTGTCTAAAAGAGATGGTGATAAAATGGGATTCCCAGTATTTCCTTTAGAATGGAAAACTGAAGAAGGAGTTTCATCTGGTTACAGAGAAAAAGGATTTTTCCCAGAAGCGGTTGTCAACTTCCTGGCTTTATTAGGATGGAATGATGGAACTGATAAAGAATTATTTTCTCTTGAAGAATTAGCAGAAGCTTTTGACTTAAATAGAGTTCATAAAGCAGGAGCTAAATTTGATCCAGAGAAAAACAAATGGTTCAATCACCAATATTTAGTAAAACAAAATGACGAGAATTTAGCTAAAGCCTTCACTCCTATTTTAGAGGAAAAAGGAATTGACATTTCTAAATATGACATCACAAGAATTGTTTCATTAATAAAAGAAAGAGCACATTTTGTTTCTGAATTTTGGGATCTAACAGATTTCTTTTTCCAAGCTCCAACATCTTATGATGAAAAAGCAAGCAAGAACTGGAAAGAAGAAACTCCAGCTTTAATGCAGGAATTGATTTCTACTCTAGAATATATTGATGGTTTTGATTCTGCAAATATCGAAGCAATTGTAAAAGATTGGTTAACCAAAAACGAAATCGGAATGGGTAAAGTTATGCAGCCTTTCCGTTTAAGTTTGGTTGGAGCTCTTAAAGGTCCTCACCTATTTGACATTGTTGAAATCATTGGAAAAGAAGAAACTATTTCGAGAATTCAGAAAGCGATAGCTACTTTATAATTAGAATTCGAATTAAAATTGAAACGCTAAGAAACATATCACAAATGTTCTTAGCGTTTTTTTAATGTCTAAAAATTTTATTTTAGAAGAATTTTCGTAATTTACCAAAATCATAAACATAAATTTTATAACCATGGGTACAGGATTAATTATCTTTTTAGTATTGGCATTCTTCATTTTCATGTCTTCTTTCTTTACAGTAAAACAGCAGAGTTCTGTCATAATAGAAAGGTTCGGAAAATTTCAGAGTGTTAGAAATTCAGGATTACAACTTAAAATTCCGTTGGTAGATAGATTGGCCGGACGTGTAAATCTTAAAATCCAGCAATTAGATGTTATCATCGAAACTAAAACTAAAGACAACGTTTTTATTAAAATGAAAGTTTCAGTTCAGTTTAAAGTAATTCAAGACAAAGTGTATGATGCATTTTACAAACTAGAATATCCACACGATCAGATCACTGCTTACGTTTTTGACGTTGTCCGTGCAGAAGTTCCGAAACTAAAACTGGACGATGTTTTTGAAAGAAAAGATGATATTGCAATTGCAGTAAAAAGAGAATTGAATGAAGCAATGACTACTTACGGTTATGATATTATCAATACTTTGGTCACTGATATTGATCCAGATATTCAGGTAAAAAATGCAATGAACAGAATCAACGCGGCTGACAGAGAAAAAACTGCAGCAGAATTTGAAGCAGAAAGTTCAAGAATTAGAATCGTTGCAAAAGCAAAAGCAGAAGCAGAAAGTAAACGTTTACAAGGTCAAGGTATTGCAGATCAACGTCGTGAAATTGCTAGAGGTCTTGTAGAAAGTGTTGAAGTTTTGAACAATGTTGGAATTAATTCTCAAGAAGCATCTGCCTTAATTGTAGTTACACAACATTATGATACTCTACAATCTATCGGATCTGATACAAACTCTAACTTGATTCTTTTACCAAACTCACCACAAGCCGGAAGTGACATGTTGAATAATATGGTAGCTTCTTTTTCAGCTTCTAACCAAGTTGGTGAAATGATGAAGAAAAATAATAAAAAAGTAGAAAAACCTAAACAAATAAAACCTCAATCTGGTTATGAAGATGATATTCAACCAGATGTTCAACAATAATTGTAAAATAAAAAAGAGGCTTAACTGCCTCTTTTTTTATTGGTAAACCAATTGATAACAAATGGTATTATAGATTGAAGTATTTGCGGATACGAATTTTTAAAATAATCTGTATACGATGAAACAAATCCGTTTACTATATTTTGAGGAGTTATGCTTTCTTTTGTTCTCTGAAAACTTAAAACCAATTTCTGATAATTGATATCTTTTTCCAATTTTAAGATTTCTAAATCTCTGTCAATTTCAGCATAAGATGAGTATTTTTTCTTTTCCATAATTCTCAATCGTTAAAAAATATTTCTGAAAACTTTTCTAAAATTGGTCCTTCAACCATTTTATCTTTTATAAAGAAAAGTAAAATAGTAAATAAAAGATAGATCCCTCCTACTGCTAAAAATCCTAGAGCATTACTGCCTAACAAATCTCCAAAAGCATAAGCTGCTGCAAAAGATCCAAAAATCAAAACCATACTAAAACACAATAATATTAACGTGAATTTAAAAATTAGCGTTGTTGATTTCATTGCAACTTTAAAACCCCAAAGTTTATAATAGGCCAAATGACTGTCGATGTAAACTTTAGTCTGATCCTGAATTTTTTCGGTGTTTTCTTTTAACTCTTCAAAAGCCATAACTAGATTTTTTAAAATAAAAAAAGCACAAAACTGTCTTATAAAAATAAGCAAGTTAAGTGCTTCTTGTACAATTTAATAGATTTTTATTTTTGAAGTTTAGCGTTTTGTGCTTTTAAATCAGCCAATTTAGATTCTAAAAAAGTGATCACTTCTTCTGTCTTATGACTTACATTTGAAAGTAAATCATTCAAAGTTCCATCAAGATTTTTTGTTGCACCTGTGAATTTTTCACGTAGTACTTCAGAACTTGCTTCAAATGAATCCTGCAAATTATGTTTTGCATCATCAATTCCTTCTTTAATTTTAGCTCGGGTTTTTGATCCTTTTTCTGGAGCAAATAAAATCCCGATTGCCGCTCCTACTGCAGCACCAGCTAAAATTGCTGCAATTGTATTTGAATTATTAGACATAATATTTCTTTTTAAGTGATTAATAAAGATAGTTCTTTTTTAAAATGCTAAACAGTAAAATTCAAAATTTAACAATAGAATTAATACACATAAGTAACTGCTTCATATTTTCCATCACCTTTTTCAACAATACTCACAAAAGGAGAACCATTTGAAGCCGACTTAGATTTTATTCTCATAGCAGTTTGTTTCTGGTTTGCAATTGGCGGTTCACCTTTTGTCCTTGTCGAGACACCAGTAAAACTAGCAGCTTGCTTCAGTCCTATTGTCTTTTCCTGAGGCAGAACAGTTACCATTTTGTAATCGTCTTTTGAATCTACTATTATTTTATCAGAAATTTTTTGAGTTTGTTTGGTTTGCTTATTCGTAATTGATGAAACAGCATGTTTGCTAATTTTAATTTCTTCTGAACTTCCGTTTAGTGAATAATAAATTAAACCATTTTCGTTTTTTATGAAATTAACATCAAGTTGTTCACCATTGTGTTTTGTAATTTGATGTGTTTGTGAAATTGCAACATTTGCAAATAACATTGCTAGCGTAAAATATAAAATTTTCATGATAATTAGATTTAAATTAAAAATGATCAGATTTGAAATTTAAAAACTAAAGCTTAACACAAATTCAACATTATGGAATTTTGTACATTATGATACAATTTGAAAAATACCTTTTACGCGAAATATTATCAGGATTACATCATAATAAAAATGAGAACATAAAATTGTCTTTTCAAGAAATCAATTTTGAAGATTTACTGTTGTAAAAATTACGAGTTTTTAAAAACAATAAATTTCAGTTTAGTTTCTTTAACGGCAAATTTTAATTTTTATAAAAATCATCTCTGACTTTTGGTATTGAGTTAAAAATAGCAACTTTATAAACAATTGTATGTTAACAACCCGTTAAACTGACAAAAATAACAGCTAAAACTAAAATAAAGCTCATAAATAAGCAATAAATCAAAAAACGAGTTACATATCAACTTGAATAAAAAAATGCGTTAAAATTAATTTATTTAAGCTATTTTTAATATATAAAAACTATAATTAATATAATTTTAATCAATTTTATTAATTATTAAATTAAACTATCATTTTAAAGTTTTAATCAAATTAATTTATATAATAAAAATCGGTTTTACATTATGAAAAAATAAAAAAGTTAGTAGAAGGTAAAAATTGGGTCAAAAAAATCAAAACTTCAAATAAGCAGCGAATTTCAATCAATTTAAAAAATAGGATTCTAGAGATGGATAAATTTAAAAAGCCTCTTATAATAAATTTATGAAAGTCAATTTTAATTTATAAAATCTATATTTTTTATTATACACATCAATTTTAATAATAATAAAAATAAATTATCATATACAAAATAGCGATAACACTATTTTATAATTTAAAATACATTAAAAATTATACCAGAATTTCATTTAAAAATTTTTAAAGAAAAAAATCTGGCTCAAAAAACGTAAAATAGGTGGTAAAAAAAGTAAAATTTAAAATAAAGACTTGTAATAAAAGATCTTTTAAAATAAGATTAATGAGGTGGAAGATTAAAAAAAATGCTTTAAAATTAATTTATGAAAGCTGTTTTTAATTTATAAAAATTATAGGTTTTAATATTTTAATAAGTTTCATATATAATAAAAAAAGCGCTTTTAAAAAGCGCTTCTCCATAGATTCTAATTATTTTATTTTTTTACCATCTCGGCAAGAATTTCAATTTCTCTCTCCGATGCATTTTTGGAAGGATTTGAATATAATTTTAAAATTTCATCATCAAATTGATTTTTGAAACTTACTTCTTCGATATCTCTCAAATTTAATAATGCTTTAGATCGAACATAAGTTGATTCACTTTTTAAAGACATTGAATATAATTTTTTGATATCTTCTTCTTCAAAATCTGTTGATTTCCAACTTCCATATTTCAAAATAAATTGAGCAAATAACAACGAAGCCTTATTATTATTGATATTCTTCTTTAAAGAATTCTGTAAAAGTGAAAAACTAGTAACATTTTTAATGTTCTCCCCTATTGCACTTTCAATTGCAATACGTTCTGGTTTACTTTCAACTTTAAAATATTTGTTGATTTCTTTTAACGAATTATTAATGCTGTTTTCTTCTTTTTTACCTTTTTCTTCCCAAGCATCTTTTAGTCCAACAGTTTTGTTAAACACTAATTTTGAAGCAGTTGAGTCTTTATCAACAGTAAAATAACCCAAACGTTGAAACTGGAATTTATCTTCATTTTGAGCTGTAGCTAAACTTGGTTCAACATATCCAGTTACAATTTCTAATGAATTTGGATTCACAAAATCTAAGAAATTTTTCTCTTTATAACTGTCTGGAGCTTCATCTGTAAACAAACGATCGTATAAACGAACTTCTGCTTCAAGCGCATGTTGAATAGAAACCCAATGCAATGTTCCAGATACTTTTCTTTGGCTTGCTTCTGTCCCGCTTCCGCTTAAAGAATCAGTATCATATGTTACATGAATTTCTGTGATATTTCCTTCTGAATCTTTTATAACAGATTCACCTTTAATGATATATGCATTTTTTAGACGAACTTCTTTTCCTAATGTCAAACGGAAAAATTTAGCTGGAGCTTCTTCTAAAAAGTCTTCTCTTTCGATGTATAATTCACGTGAAAAAGGCACTTTTCTGAAACCTGCATTTTCATCTTCTTGATTGTTTTCAGCTTCTAACCACTCCTCTTTTCCTTCAGGATAATTAGTAATTACCAATTTTACCGGATCTAAAACAGCCATTACACGAGGTGCAATTTTGTTCAAATCTTCACGAATACAGAATTCTAAAACCGATACATTTATTAAATTATCACGTTTTGCAATTCCAATTGTGTTGGCAAAATTACGTAAAGATGCTGCTGTATAACCACGTCTTCTTAACCCAGAAATTGTTGACATTCTAGGATCATCCCAACCATTAACATGCTTTTCCTTAACTAGTTGCTGTAATTTTCTCTTACTAACAACGGTATGTGATAAGTTACGTCTAGCGAATTCTCTTTGCTTCAGACGCAGTTTATTTTCGTCTAAAATCTGGTCTAAAAACCAATCGTATAATTCACGGTGAGGCAAGAATTCAAGTGTACAAAATGAGTGTGAAATCTCTTCTAAATAATCACTTTGTCCGTGTGCCCAATCGTACATTGGATAAATTTTCCAGGCATCTCCAGTTCTATGATGATGCTTGTGTAAAATCCTGTACATGATAGGATCACGCATCAACATATTAGTTGATTTCATGTCTATTTTTGCACGAAGAATATGTGTACCAGCCTCAAATTCACCGTTTTTCATTCTTTCGAATAAATCTAAATTTTCTTCAACAGAACGATTTCTGTACGGACTATCTGTCCCAACTGTTGATGGCGTTCCTTTTTGAATGGCCATATCTTCAGAAGACTGGCTGTCAACATAGGCTTTATCTTTTTTAATCAATAAAACAGCCCAATCGTACAATTGTTGAAAATAATCAGATGCATAACGTTCTTCTGCCCAGGTATAACCCAGCCATTCGACATCTTTTTTAATGGCGTCAACAAATTCCTGCTCTTCTTTTTCTGGATTTGTATCGTCAAAACGTAAATTTACAGGTGACTGATAATCAATACCTAAACCAAAATTTAAAGCAATAGAACTAGCGTGCCCAATGTGTAAATAACCGTTTGGTTCTGGTGGAAAACGAAAATGAAGTTTAGTTTGTGAAAGACCTGATTTTAGATCTTCCTCTATGATTTGTTCAATAAAATTGAGTGATTTCTCTTCTGATGCCATTATTTTATAGTAATTTTAGCAAAGATAAAAAAAAGGTTTCAGGTTTCAGGTTTAAAGTTATTTAACTAGCGCAAAACCTGAAACTTTAAACTTGAAACAAGATAAAAATGGGAATCATTAAACTTAAAAACATTCGCACTTTTTCGTACCACGGATGTTTAATTGAAGAAGGAAAAATAGGATCTGACTATACTGTAGATCTAAAAATAAAAACAAATCTTCAGAAATCAGCTGAAACAGATCATCTTTTAGACACTGTTGATTACGTTCATTTGAATAAAATTGTTACTGAAGAAATGGCAATTCGTTCACATTTACTAGAACATGTAGCCAAAAGAATCAATATTCGTGTGCTGGCAGAGATAGAAACTGTAGAAAAAACAACAGTTTGGGTTTCTAAAATTAATCCTCCTATTGGTGGTGATGTTGAGTCAGTTACTATAAAAATGACAGAAATTAGAAAGTAATTATTTTATTTAAAATCGTATTTTTTCAAAATAGTTCATATGAAACTTTTGAAATTTAAAGATTTTAGTTACTTTTGCCATCCGTTCAAGCAATGGCGTCGTGGCCGAGCGGCTAGGCTGGGCTCTGCAAAAGCTCCTACTCCGGTTCGAATCCGGACGATGCCTCTAAAACCTTCAAAGCAATTTGAAGGTTTTTTTATGTCTAATTTTTAGAAAAAATTAATTAAAATATATCGGTTCGAATCTGGACGATGCCTCAAAACCTTCAAAGCAATTTGAAGGTTTTTTTTATGTTTAATTTTTAGAAAAAATTAGATTTAAACTCATAACCAAACCCGACAGGTTTTAAAAGCCTGTCGGGTTTATATTTAGTACGATTACACACAATCTTGTCATTTCGACGAAGGAGAAATCTTCGCAAGATGCTCCACAAAGATCGAATATTCGTTTCGGAGTTACTCGTGAAGATTTCTCCTTCGTCGAAATGACAAACTAGACATGAATAATAATCAACATTGTCAAAGTTTAAAACTTTTATAAAGTTCTAATAAACAGTTATAAACACAAAAAAGCCTCTGAAATTCAGAGGCTTAATTTTATATTTTTGAGTTATTAACAACTACTTTTCTATTTTTTCGAAAGCATTTTTAACCATTTCTTTTTCTTTTGGAAACCAGCCTTGTGTTATTAGAGCCACTCCAAAAACCATTAAAACAATACTAATTCCCTTTTTGATTTTAACGATATTAGTTGGTGTCATTTTAGATTTTAATTGTTTGGCTAATACTATTTTAAGACAATCAACCAGTAAATAAGTAATGATTACTGACGTAAAAAAAGTAATCATTCTTGAATTTTGCATTTCTAATTTTGGTCCTACAGAAATGATAACAGCCAGCCAAAAACCTAATACTCCAATGTTGATAACGTTGAGTAAAAAGCCTTTTATAAATAGACTTCCGTAGTTTCTTTTGATGATATCACGATCAATTTCCTCATCATCTATTTTTTCTTCATTTTTTAAACGAACGAAAGAAATTATACCATAAGCCAGCATTATTATTCCTCCAAAAATAAACAAAGCTGGTTTATCTTTTAAACTCTGAATTAATCTGTAACTTCCTAAATACGCGATAGCTATAAAAAAAATATCACCTAGAACTACACCGAAGTCAAATACAATTGCTGCTCTGAATCCTTTTGTAATACTGGTTTCTAGTAGTATAAAAAATACTGGACCTACCATAAAACTTAGAAAAAGTCCCCATGGCAGTCCAGCCAAAATATCATTTACCATCAAAATACAACTTGTTATTTTACTTCTTCGATTTTACCTCCAAAAACTGTTTTTTGATTTATTTGCTTTGGTTTTCCATAAATGTAAATAGAGCCTCCTGCGCTTACTTTTGCATCAACTAAGGTCGAAGCATTAACATCAGCTTTTCCTCCCGCAGAAACGCTTACATTAGTCTGAGAAGTCGCTAATTTACTTCCAAGGAAATAACCACCGGCTCCTAAACTGGCATCAAGGTTATCTGCTTTACCAGTTGCAGTGATTTCTCCACCAGAAACTGAACTTACTTTTAACTTATCAACATTCAAATCTACATTAATTTTTCCACCTTCCTGCGCACTTACTTTAAACGAAGTTGCTTTTAGTGTTTCTTTACTTGTAACTTCTGCTCCTTCATTAACATCAATCAATTCTATTCTTTTGTAATACAAAGTAATATCTAAATCATTTCCTGATAATAGTTTAGGAAAAGGCATTCTTAATTTTAATATTCCATTTTTATTGACAGCTTCAACCTCTGCTTCTCTTGCTCCTTTTATAACAACTTTATTCTCTGAAGATTGAACTAATTTTACACTTAACTTATCGTAAACTTTTACGGTATCGAATTCACCTAACTCTTTGGTAACCTGACCAAAAGACATTTGAACAAATAAAATTGCAGCTCCTATAATTAACTTTTTCATACTTTTATTTTTTTTAAAATTAAACTTTATTCTGCTCTTCTTAAAAAATGAAAATCCAATTGTTTTTTAACTAAATCAGCATTTTTTACTTTAACATAAATTTCATCTCCTAATTGTAAAATACTGTTTGAAGTTGCTCCAACTAAAGCATACTGCTTTTCATCAAAAGTATAGTAATCATCTTTTATTTCTCTGATTCTTACCATTCCTTCGCATTTGTTAGAAACAATTTCAACATAAATTCCCCATTCTGTAACTCCTGAAATAACTCCCAAAAATTCTTCGTCCTGATGATCCTGCATGTATTTAACCTGCATGTATTTAATACTGTCACGCTCAGCATTTGTCGCTAAACTTTCCATATTGGAACAATGCAGACATTTTGTTTCGTACACTTCTTCATCTACAGAAGCTCCACCATCCAGATAATACTGCAGCAAACGGTGTACCATAACGTCTGGATAACGACGAATTGGCGATGTAAAATGGCTGTAATAATCAAAAGCTAAACCGTAATGACCAATATTATCTGTAGAATATTTGGCTTTACTCATACTTCTAATCGCAAGAGTGTCGATTAAGTTCTGTTCTTTTTTACCATTTACTTCTTCCATCAATGCATTCAAAGACTTTGAAATATCGCCTTTGTTACGGAAATCTATTTTATAACCAAATTTAGCAATTACGGTTTGCATCGCAATTAATTTGTCTTCGTTTGGTTCGTCGTGAATCCTGTAAACAAATGTTTTCTTTTGTTTTCCAATGTATTCAGCCACTTTTCTGTTGGCTAAAAGCATAAATTCTTCAATCAAATGATTGGCATCTTTAGATACTTTAAAGTAAACTCCTTCTGGTTCACCTTCTGCATCCAAATTAAATTTCACTTCAACTTTATCAAAAGAAATTGCACCATTCTGCATTCTTTTCTTTCTTAAAATCTTCGCTAATTCATCTAATTTTAAAGTTGCTTCTGTAATTTCATCTGAAACAACATAAGATTCTCCAGTAATTGAAACATCAACTGGAATTGTATTGTCTTTTGTTTCAATGATATATTGTGCTTCTTCGTAAGCAAAACGCTGATCTGAATAAATTACTGTTCTTCCAAACCATTGGTTGATAACTTGTGCAGTTGGCGAAACTTCGAATATCGCAGAGAACGTATATTTCTCTTCATTCGGACGAAGTGAACAGGCAAAATTGGATAGAACTTCAGGCAGCATCGGTACTACTCTATCTACTAAGTAAACAGAAGTAGCTCTTTGATAAGCTTCATCATCCAAGATTGTACCTTCTTCCAAATAATAAGAAACATCGGCAATGTGAATTCCAATTTCGAAGTTTCCATTCTCTAACTTTTTGAAAGACAAGGCATCATCAAAATCTTTTGCATCTTTTGGATCTATCGTAAACGTAAGCGTATCACGCATATCACGACGTTTTGCTATTTCAGATTCCTGAATCGAAGTATCTATTTTTTGTGCATAAACCTCTACTTCTACCGGAAAATCTGATGGAAGTCCATATTCCGCTAAAATAGCGTGAATCTCAGTATTGTGTTCACCAGGTTTTCCTAAAACTTTTATGACAGATCCAAACGGACTATCAGCTCTTTTTGGCCAGTCTTCAATCTTAACTAAAACAACATCACCGTTTTCTGCTTCACCAATTTTATCCTTCGGAATAAAAATATCGGTATACATTTTAGGATTTGCAGTAGAAACAAATGCAAAATTTGGCTGCATATCAATTACACCAACAAATTCTGTTTTATCTCTTTCTACAACTTCAATTACTTCACCTTCAGGTCTTTTACCTTTTCTTCTATTATAAACATAGACTTTTACTTTGTCTTTATCTAATGCACGATTCAAATTATTGGTCGGAATAAAAACATCTTCTGCAAAATCTGGACAAATAAAATATGCCGTTTTTCTGCTCGTCATATCTATTGTTCCTTCGTAATAATCCTGACTTTCGGCTTTTACTAGATACTTTCCAGGTTCTGTTTCTATAATTTTCTTCTGCGAAGCTAGAATTTTTAATTCTTTTATAATTTGATTCCTGCTATTAGTATCATCAAGTTCAAGCTTTGCTCCTATTTGTTTATAATTGAATGGTTTATTAGCATTTTGCGATAAAATCTTTATTATTTTTCCAGAGAAATCTTTCTCTTTTTTTATCGGCTTTCTAATTTTCTTACTCATATATCTTTTCTTATAAGGTTTAAAATTACAAATAAGAAATCAGATAATACTTTTTAACAAATAGAATTATTAAAAATATAACTTTTCGTACATTTACAAAAACACCTCATATGGAAAGCTTTAAGACCATCGCCATATTCAATTATCAGCACGAAACAGTGGTTCTCAAACACTTACTAGAACAAGAACAAATCCCTTATTTTTTCGAAAACGAAATGACACTTTCAGTCGTTCCAATGTACACTTCGGCGCTGGGTGGAATCAAACTCAAAGTTCATCCCAACGATTTCGAACAAGTTCAGGAAATCCTTGACAACTTAAACAATCCTCTCAAAATCGTTTAAAGAGATTCTTTTTTCAAACTAAATTCAATTTTTTTCTTTTTAAACTTTTTTAGTTTTCAACATATATTAAATACAACAAAAAAGATTTTTAAAAATTTAAAAAAAATTGTTGGTTATTATAGTGTGTTAATATGTCGAATAAATTTATTTTTAAAAGCATTGAAATGAAGTTTCTCTTAGTTATTTTGAGTTATCAACATAGTTATTTTGAGCTAAAAGATTAATTTATAAGACTTTTTGCATTTTAATTAACAACGGTTGACAACCAAAAATGAATTGATTTTGTAGATAAGTTCATATGTTGATATTTGTTGAAAATGGCATTTTTGATATTGATAACTTTTCTAAAAATTCCCGAAACTTTATTAGGATTTTTGATTCCAGTTTTGGATTAGGTTTTTTTTCGACACAACCAAAAAAAACTTCTAATTTTCTTTTCGAACTTATTAACAGTTTCTGTTAATTTAAAGTTAACTGAATATCAACGAATTACAAACTCCTATTAACACCTTAAAATTTTAACAAATATTCTGGTTATTCTTTATTGATTATGAGATACTTATAAAGTATTTAAAATTGTTAATAAGTGGTAAAGATTTGATATTACGTAAGTTATCTTTATAAGCTTTTTGCTATGAATTTCACGAATCTACACGAATTTCTATTGGAATGTTTATATAGTATTCAAAAAGAAAATAATTTGTGAAAATTGGTGTAATTCGTGGCAACCATTTATTAATTGAGTAAATTTGTACTACACAACTTAATAGTATAGAAAATGAAAATATCGATAGGAAACGACCACGCTGGACCAGAATATAAAAAAGCAATTGTTGAAATGCTTAAAGCAAAAGGATACGAAGTAACGAATTACGGAACTGATACTGATGCTTCTGTAGATTATCCAGATTTTGGACATCCAGTTGCAAATGATGTATCTGAAGGAAAAGCTGATTTTGGAATTGTGATCTGCGGAAGCGGTAACGGAATTGCAATGACTGTTAATAAACATCCGAAAGTGAGAGCTGGTTTATGCTGGACTAAGGAAATTGCTTATTTGACACGTTTGCATAACGATGCTAATATTGTAAGCATTCCGGCGCGCTTTACTTCTATTCATCAAGCAGTTGAAATCGTTGAAACTTTCCTGACAACAGCTTTTGAAGGCGGAAGACATCAAAACAGAGTTAATAAGATTGCTTGTTCGTAAAAAGTCAAAAAAAATCGGGTGCTTCGCACCAATGTAAATAAACAAGCCGGGCGGATTTTTAAAATTCATCTGGTTTTTTTATTTAAAGTACTTACATTCAATATATTGAAGTTATTTTAAATTATACTTTTTAAGGTTATTAACAATGTTAATATCTATATTTTTTGAGTTAGCATGAAGTAAATTAAAACAACTTGTAGTAAAAGAATCAATAAGAATTTGACAATAAATGAAGTTTTACTCGTTTTATGTTTAAAGAAAAACATAGCTGTTAATAAACCTATTGTTCCGCCAATTGTTTGAAGAAAAAACAAAGTATTTTCAGGAATTCTTCTTTTATTTTTTCGAGCCAGATATTTATCGTATCCAGCAAGAATAAAAAGGACAATATTTATAAATAAAAAATAGAGTAAAAAAATTTCCATTGGCGTAAAATTAAAAACAAAGATATTATTTTAGCCGAATCATTGATGAATTTACAAATCGTTTTAACAAGTAAATTATATCATGTTGTAATTAAGAATTTATTTCATTAAACGTATGACTAATATTCAATACATTGCCAAATCTGTTCAGGCACCTGCAGTCAGCATTCAAAACACCGTAAAATTATTAGAGGAAGATTGTACAATTCCGTTTATTTCGAGATACCGAAAAGATGCGACTGGTAATCTTGATGAAACTGTAATTGAGCAGATTGCAAAATTGCAGAAAGATTATGATACACTTGTAAAACGTAAAGAGGCTGTTCTAAAATCTATAGAAGAACAAAAAGCGCTTACGGCGGATTTGAAGAAAAAAATTGAAGACAGTTTTGATCTGCAGGAAATTGAAGATTTCTATCTTCCGTACAAAAAGAAGAAAAAAACAAAAGCAGATGTTGCCCGCGAGTTTGGTTTAGAGCCTTTGGCAAAAATCATAATGTCTGAAAGTGATGTTGATGTCGATTTTGTTTCGACACAATACATTAATGAAAATGTGATTAATGAAGAAGCAGCTATGCAAGGCGCGCGAGATATTGTGGCAGAATGGATTAATGAAAATATTTATGTTCGTAAACAGCTTCGTAGATTATATCAGCGAAAAGCGACAATTGCAACCAAAGTCGTAAAAAAGAAAGCGGAAGAAGAAGGAGCACAAAAATTCAGTCAGTATTTTGATTGGGAGGAGCCTTTGACAAAAGCGCCGGCACATCGTTTATTAGCAATGCTTCGCGCTGAAAACGAAGGTTTTATTAAAATGAAAATAGATGTTGATATCGATGATGCTTACGATGTCATTGACGAAATTATTATTAAAAAACAAAATAGCACAACAGCTCATTTGCAGTTAGCAATTGAGGATAGTTACAAACGTTTATTAAACCCAGCAATTGGAAACGAAACACTACAGGAAGCAAAAGCAAAAGCTGATGCGAATTCCATTCAGGTTTTTGCCAACAATTTAGGTCAGTTATTATTGGCGCCGCCTTTGGGAGAAAAACGTATTCTGGCAATCGATCCAGGATTTAGAAGCGGTTGTAAAGTAGTTTGTCTAGACGAAAAAGGCGATTTGTTATATAACGAAACGATTTATCCGCACGCGCCTCAACATGAGGAAACTATGGCGATTAAAAAAATCCGTTCGATGGTAAATGCCTATCAAATTGATGCGATTTCTATTGGAAATGGAACTGCTTCGCGCGAAACCGAATTTTTCATCAAAAAAATCGCGTTCGACAAACCAGTGCAGGTTTTTATAGTTTCTGAGGCTGGAGCTTCAGTTTATTCGGCATCAAAAATTGCGAGGGAAGAATTTCCAAATTATGATGTAACGGTTCGTGGTTCGGTTTCTATCGGGCGACGACTTTCAGATCCGCTGGCCGAATTGGTAAAAATTGACCCAAAAGCGATTGGAGTAGGACAGTATCAGCATGATGTGGATCAGACGAAATTAAAAGAAGAATTGGATAATACGGTAATTCGCTGCGTAAACTCGGTTGGAATTAACATCAACACCGCAAGTAAACATTTACTGAGTTATGTGAGTGGAATAGGAGAGAAGCTGGCAGAAAACATTGTACAATACCGCTCTGAAAACGGACCTTTTGAAGACAGAAAACAGTTGAAAAAAGTGCCTCGTTTGGGAGATAAGGCTTATCAACAAGGAGCAGCGTTCATTAGAATTACAAATGCTAAAAATCCGCTGGATAATTCGGCGGTGCATCCAGAAGCTTATCCAGTTGTGGAGAAAATGGCAAAAGATTTGAAAATTTCTGTAAACGAATTAATTGCTAATAAAGAGAAAACAGCGCTTATTAAGCCCGAAAAGTATATTACACCTGAAATTGGTTTACTTACGCTAAAAGACATCATAAAAGAGCTGGAAAAGCCTGGCTTAGATCCAAGAAAGTCGGCTAAGGTTTTTGAATTTGACGCCAATGTAAAATCAATCAAAGATTTGAAAACAGGAATGATTTTACCTGGAATTGTGAATAACATTACCAACTTCGGCTGTTTTGTTGACATCGGAATCAAAGAAAGCGGTTTAGTACATATTTCACAGTTAAAAGCTGGATTTGTAAGCGATGTAAACGAGGTTGTAAAATTGCATCAACATGTTGATGTAAAGGTTACTGAGGTTGATGAAGATAGAAAAAGGATTCAGCTGACGATGATTTTATAAAATTCCAATTTTTGAAATTCCAAATTCCAAACCGTTTGGAATCTTTAAATAAAAAACTCCCAAATTACAATTGTAATTTGGGAGTTTCTATTTTGAGACTATTTCAAAATCACTTTTTTGGTAATGTTTTTAAAATCATCATTGGATATTTTTACCAAATAAACTCCTCGCGCTTGGTTAGTTAGATTTATTTCTGTCAATTCTGAAGTTGTTTTTTGTTGGTGAATAACACTTCCCGAAGGAGAAATTATCGAGATAGTAGATTTCCCAGGTGCACTAACTGTGATTCGATCAGCGCTCGGATTTGGAAAAAGCGTAACAGTAGATTTTTCAATATCAAAATTTTCATTGGACAAAGTAGCAGTTGGAGGCAGATAAAAATTACCAGTTAGTAAAAAAGAATATAATGTTTTTAGGGTATGATTGAAGTAGCTGTTTGGTTCGTTGAGGTTTTTTAAATCGGTGTAAGAAGCATCTAAATGCGCTTGATTTTCTCCCGCCATAGCAGCACAGGCAAATGCACCTACAAAAGTAGCATTGTGCCATTGACCGTTTACTGTTCCGTTTTGATTGTATCCATCTTTAATATTTGCCGAACCTCCAAGATTAACACGAACAAAATCAGATGTTTTCTTAGCATACGTTTTGGCATCGGCATTTCCGTACCATAAATAATCAACCGCAATACGCCAAGGAGTTCTTGCAGCATCATATGTATAACCTTTTCCGGCATTGTTATATCCGTTTGCTGCAGCTATAGCAGAATAAGCGCCAGAAGCTTCGCACCAGTCCGAAACTAATCCGCCAACGGCATTGTTTACAGTAAGATTATTGTTAATAACCGTATAAGATTTCGCTGCAACCTGATTCCAAAAAACGACATCATTTGTAAAAACTCCAAATGCTCTGTAATAAGCAGGCGAGAAGTAAGAAGGATTTGTGATTTGGCTGCCGCCAAATTGATCTCCAGGTTTTAAAACATAAGTATTGGATTCAACTTCATAATTTTTAATAGCAGAAATTAAAGCTGTCGCATCACTTTTGTAGTTAATAGTTCCAGAGCTGGTCCATTGATAATCGGCAACGATAAGAGCGAAAGCAGCATCAAGCTCGGCATCTGTAGCTCCGTTTTGACCAATAGCTCCAGAACAGCCATTAATTTTCCAGTTCATTACTTTGTTGCTGTTTACATTGTCTTTATAATACAACCAAAGTCCATCAAAAAGGTTTTTGTCTGCCATGTAAGCAGATAAGAGCATTCCGTATCCAATTCCTTCAGAAACTGTTTGAGAAGAAGTATCAAATTTCACTCTGTATCTTCCGTTAGAACAAGACTCAACAAAATTGTTTTTCCAAATATCATAATTGTTTTGGGCATCCAGACTGTTTTTGGGTGAAGGCATCAAGCCATTCGCAAAAACAACATTGGCAGGAAAGGGCTGCTTTTCTGCATTACTTTTGAGGCACAAAAAAGCAACAGTAATTAGAAGTAGGTTTTTCATAATTATTGTTTAATAGATTTAGGGACTCTAAAAGTAAGATTTTTAGATATAAAAAACCCCGAATTAAATTTTAATTCGGGGCTGCTTTAAATATTAAAATATATTATTTTTTTAGAATAAATTTTTGAGCTTTAAATGTATTATGATTGCTGTTTTTAATTAAATAAACACCATCAGAAAGATTTTCTATGTGAATTGTATTTAGAATATCTGAATCTAGATTTACTGATTTTACAATTTTACCAGAAGCATCAATAATGATATAATTTCCATTATATTTAGTTACAATATTTAATATTCCTTTACTTGGAATAGGATACATTCTAAATTCGGCTGATTTAAAATCATCAACACCTAATGTTGATACATTTATACAATCTGAAACAATTGTACAGCCTGCCACTGTAATTTCAACCTTATATTCTCCAACAACAGATGGTGTAAAGGATTGATTGTTTTCGTTAGCTAATAATGTATTTGGACATTTATACCATTGGTATACGGCTCCTGCATGATCAGATGTTAATATTCCTGAATTTAAACTTACAGATTTTAAAATGGCAGATGAATTGTTGATAGTTAATTGTAACGTTTTAGTATCACAGCCAGCACTATAAGTGTAAGTTCCAGAAGTTGTGTATGTTACCCCATTCACAGGCCAAGTGTAACTGTCACAAGCTAATTCTGTCTGCGTAGAATTTGTTGCATTAGTTATTGTTAATACTAAAGTTTTAGTATCACATCCCACAGTATTTGTGTATGTTCCAGAAGTTGTG
>Ga0157373_10000896_pt1 | contig 23058 bp, 22 predicted proteins | sample C65metaG_FD_113460 | JGI IMG/M metagenome (GOLD analysis project Ga0157373, IMG submission 113460) | Corn rhizosphere microbial communities from Kellogg Biological Station, Michigan, USA - C6-5 metaG | ecosystem: Host-associated > Plants > Roots > Rhizosphere > Soil | place: USA: Michigan... | reverse complement strand
GTGCTCCTGCGATGCGTTCCAGTTATCGATCGTTCCCACGCTCCGCGTGGGAATGCAGCCATGGACGCTCCGCGTCCGCTTTGGGGCGTGACGCAGAGCGTCACCAGATGCATTCCCACGCGGAGCGTGGGAACGATCAGTGCGCCTGCGTGGGAGCGATCAACCGAGTCAAGCCAGGCTCTTGCTCACCACCTCGAACACATCGCTGGATAGCGCGCCGGACGCCAGGATGCGTTCCAGTTCGGCTTTCATCAGCGCCTGACGGGCGCTGTCGTATTTGCGCCAGCGGGTCAGCGGCGCCAGTTGTCGCGAGGCGATCTGCGGGTTGAAGCCGTTGAGCTGGATGACCAGGTCCGCCAGGAAGCGGTAACCCGAGCCGTCGGCGGCGTGGAAGTTGATCAGGTTCTGCCCGGCGAACGCACCGATCAACGCCCGCACCTTGTTCGGGTTCTTGATGTTGAACGCCGGGTGCTCCATCAGCGCCTTGACCCGCGCCAGCCCACCCGGCAGCGGGCTGCCGGCCTGGACGCTGAACCACTGGTCCATGACCAGCGGGTTGCCCTTGAAGTTTTCCGCAAACACTTCCAACGCCCGGGCCTTCTCGGTTTCGAACGGCGAATTGACCAGCACCGCCAGTGCAGTCAGGCGTTCGGTCATGTTGTCGGCGCTGTCGAACTGCTCCAGGGTGGCACTCAGCACCTCGGGCTTGTCCGTCAGCATCAGGTACGACAAGGCGATGTTCTGCAACGCGCGGCGGGCAAAATGCTCGGCTTCGGCCACATAAGGCGTGCGTTTCGACAAGTCGCGGTTGGCTTCGTAGCGCAACCACAAGGCTTCGAACAGGTTGTCGGCCAGTTGCTGGCGAGCGAACTCACGGGCGGCATGGATCGCCTCGACGTCGGCCACTTCGCTGATTTCCGTCAGGTAGGCCTCGCTTGGCAACGAGAGCATTTCCGCGACCATGGCCTGGTCCAGGGATTCGTCCGACAGTACCGTGCGCAATGCGCTGACCAGACGTGGGTCCAGTACCAGGCTCTCGCCCTTCTGATGCTGGGCAATCAGTTCCTGCAACACCTGCACCGACAGTTGCTGGCCGGCATCCCAGCGGTTGAAACCGTCGCTGTCGTGCTGCATCAGGAACATCAATTGGTCGCGGTCGTACGGGAAGCTCAGCTTTACCGGCGCCGAGAAGCCTCGCAACAAGGACGGCAGCGGTTTTTCGGCGATGTCGACGAAGGTGAAGGTCTGCTCGGCTTCGGTCACCGAGATCACTCGGGACGTGCCGTCTGCCGCCGCCTCGCCGCTCAGGCGCAGGGGGATCTCGGCGCCCTGGCTGTCCAGCAGACCCAGTTCGACGGGAATCACGAACGGCAGTTTTTCCGCCTTGTCCGGGGTCGGCGGGCAGCTCTGGCGGAAGGTCAGGCTGTAGGTCCGGGCGGCCGCGTCAAAGGACTCGCTGACCGCCAGCCGTGGCGTACCGGCCTGGCTGTACCAGCGCTTGAACTGGGTCAGGTCGACGCCGTTGGCATCTTCCATGGCCTTGACGAAATCGTCGCAGGTCACGGCCTGGCCGTCGTGGCGCTGGAAGTACAAATCGCTGCCCTTGCGGAAGCCCTCAGGGCCCAGCAGCGTGTGGATCATGCCGACCACTTCCGAGCCCTTTTCGTACACGGTCAGGGTGTAGAAGTTGGAAATCTCGATGAAGCTGTCCGGGCGCACCGGGTGGGCCATGGGACCGGCGTCTTCGGCGAACTGGTGGGTGCGCAGGTAGGCCACGTCCTGGATGCGCTTGACGGTGGCGGAGTTCATGTCGGCCGAGAACCCGGCGTCGCGGAACACCGTGAAGCCTTCCTTGAGCGACAGCTGAAACCAGTCGCGGCAGGTCACACGGTTGCCCGACCAGTTATGGAAATACTCGTGGGCGACGATGGCCTCGACCCGCTGATGCGCGGCATCGGTGGCGGTTTCGGCACGGGCCAGCACGGCGCTGGAGTTGAAGATGTTGAGGCCCTTGTTCTCCATGGCGCCCATGTTGAAGTCGTTGACCGCGACAATCATGAAGATGTCCAGGTCGTACTCACGGCCGTACACCTCCTCGTCCCAGCGCATGGACTTCTTCAGGCTGGTCATGGCGTGCTGGCATTTGTCGATGTTTTCCGGCTCGCCGTAGATGCGCAGCGCCACGGTGCGTTCGGTCATGGTGGTGAAGGTGTCTTCGACGCACCACAGGTCACCGGCCACCAGGGCGAACAGGTAGGCGGGCTTCTTGAACGGGTCTTCCCAGGTCACCCAGTGCCGGCCGTCTTCGCCGGGGCCGCTGGCAATCGGATTGCCGTTGGACAGCAGCACCGGATAGCTGTGCTGCTCGGCCACCACGGTGGTGGTGAACTTGCTCATGACGTCCGGGCGGTCGAGGTAGTAGGTGATCTTGCGGAAACCTTCGGCCTCGCACTGGGTGCAGAACATGCCGCCGGATTTGTACAGGCCCTCCAGGGCCGTGTTGGTTTCCGGGTGGATCCGCACGGTGGTGTCGACCGTGAACGCCTGGGACTTGGGCTGCACGGTCAGGTGGCTGTCGTCCAACTGGTAATCGCCCGACGCCAGGTCGGTGTCGTCGAGCTTGATGGAGACCAGCTCCAGATGCTGCCCGTCGAGCACCAGCGGCGGCAGCCCGGCACCGCGCTCGGGGTTGCGACGCATCACCAGTTGCGCATGGACCAGGCTGTGGTCCTCGAACAACTCGAAGGTCAGGTGTGTCTCGTCGATCAGGTACTCGGGGGCCTGATAGTCCTTCAGGTAGATCATCTTCGGTTGTTCGGTGCGCATGGGTCGAATCCTTCTACTGATGCACGGCGAGCTGGTAAGCCGTGTATTTACGAATGTTGATCACGCCGGTGTCGAAAATCAGGTACTGGCCCTTGATCCCCAGCAGCGTGCCTTCGGCAATCGGGTCCTTGTCCAGGTTGAAGCTGACGATCTTGGCCGGATATTGCTCCACCGGATAACGGATCTCGAGCGGTTCGACGTCCGCTATGGTCTGGATCGCCTGCAGGCCGAATCGTTCCTGCAAGCCCTGCAATCCCGGGGCGCAACTTTCAAACAACGAATCGCGGATCCGCGGCAGATCCACCGCAACCGCATCGCCCTTGAGCAAGGCGCGCCAGTTGGTCTTGTCCGCCACCTGGCTGCGGAACAGGTCTTCGACGAACCCCGACTGCTGACGCGTGGCCACCCGCAGGATCGGCAACGCCTGGCTCGCGCCCTGGTCCAGCCAGCGGGTCGGCAGTTGCGTGGCGCGGGTAATCCCGACCTTCACGCCCGAGGAGTTGGCCAGGTACACCACGTGATCGGTCATGCAGAACTGCTCGCCCCACGCAGGCTCGCGGCAGGTGCCCGCCTCGAAATGACAGCGCTCGGGGCTCATGATGCAAATATCGCATTGCGCCAGTTTGGTCATGCAGGGGTAGCAATAACCCTGGCTGAAGCTGGTCTTGGTCCGGCGCCCGCAGTGGCTGCAGTGGATCGCGCCGAGAAACTCCAGGCGCACCGTACTGCCGATCAACGGGTTGACCGGCACCTCGACATCGCCCAGGCGAAAGGCATATTGAACGGTCGGCCCATCCAGGCGCGCCGACATCTTGCTGATTGCACCGCGGCCAATCTCGATCAATGGATGGCATCCGACTTGAACAGGATGTTCGGCACCTCGATCGACTTCGACTGGCACTCCTGCGGGCCCATGTAGCCGGTGCGCTCTTCTTCGGGCAGGTTCTGGATTTCCCAGGCGATCATCGCCTGCAACGACAACTCGCGTTGCTCGGCGGTGAGCTTGTTGCCATCGGCCCATTTACCGATTTCCACGGCCAGCTTAAGGCTCTTGTAGATATCGGGGGTGATGTTCTGGATCATTTCATTGAACGAGGACATGGGGTCTCCGCGCGTTCGTTTAAGTGCCAATAATAAAAAAGGTAAAGCTGACTATTGGGGCATTCGAATCATTGCCGGGGCATTTTACGACGGGCGAAGAGCCCGCCCAACAAGCCAGTGAGGCAACCGACGAGCAGGCCGCCGACATGAGCCCCGTTGGCGATTTCGCCGAAGCCGATCATCGAGACCAGCCCGGAAAGGCACAGCGCCAGCCACACCAGCATCATCACCAGGACCCCACGGGGCAAGTGATAAGCCGGGTTCGGCGCCAGCAGTTGATAGATCCAGCAGGGGCCCAGCAGACCGTACAACACCCCGGACAAGCCACCGAACAGCGTCGCCCCGCTGACAGCATACTGGACGAAATTGGACACGAGGCTGAACAGCAGCGTCAGCCCGAGCAGATTGATACTGCCCTGGCGCGCTTCGATCCGCCGCCCCAGCTCCCAGTACCACATGCCATTCATGGCGATGTGCAGGAAGCCGAAGTGAATCAGCATCGGTGTCACCAGGCGCCACCACTGCCCCGCCGCCAGGCTGTCGGCCAGGGGCGAGAACTGGATGTAGTCGCCGACGACGCGAAACTCCAGGAAGGTCAGCCACCGCAGTGCCTGGAGATTCTCCCCCAGCAGGGTCACCGCGCTGACAATCAGACTCAGCAACAGCACCAGGGTGGTGACGGGGCTGCGGGTCAGTTGTTCGACGATTCCAGGCCGCCGCGAACCAGTGCCCATGGCTGGGAGCTCCAACAGCTGCTCCGGATCGCCCACCGGACAGCGTGCGTACAGGGAGCGCACGTCTTCACCTATCTCGTCCGGCACCCAGAGCACCTGCTCGCCCGCCTCTTCGCTGACGCGGTGAGGCACCTGCATGCGCTGCAACAGCTTGACGAAACCGCTCAGGTCCACCGCCAACGGCAGGCGCAACACCGCGACGAGGCTCATTTCACCATCTCCGGACGTTCCACATCGACCCAGACGAACTTGTGCGGGTCCAGCTGGGTTTCCTGGTCCAGACGATAGGCGGCCAACTTGCCGTAGAGCACCGCGCTGTAGTCCAGGCACGCCAGGTTCGCGCGGATCGGCGCGGGTTTGCCGCTGCGCCAGTAGTGACCGACAAACAGCAGTGGCTCATCGGCGCCGTAGCGCAGCGGGTTGTTCTTTTCATCCGGGGACAGTGGCCTGCGTGCCACCGGCTCGGGCAAGGCATCGGGTTGGAACACGATGTCCCCGTAGGTTTTCGGATCGTCCTCCCAGAACTTGGTGCGGAAGAAGGAACGGGTCAGGCCATCGCCCCCGGTCAGGGTCATGCCGTGGGGCAGGCGCATGTCGGTGCCTCGCAGCAGGCGATCGAACACCGTGCAGGCGAAACTGCCCGCCTGCGCCGAAGCCTGGAGAAACGGTTCGTCGATCCGACCGTCCGGGAACAGGCCCCGCAACGGTTCGATCAGGCCGGCATCCCAGCAGGCATGCACCACCCGGAAACGACCGGCGTCGACAAACAGCGGCAGCTCGTAGAACCACTGGAGGAAGTCGTGCCATTCGTCGGGGTATTGCTCGAACTGGGTCAGGGTTTCCTTGAGCAGACGGGCATGGCGCGGCGTGTGTTCACGCACATGGCGCTGGCCGCTGCCGGGCGGTGCCGGCGTGCTCCAACCCAGGGCGTTGAACTCGTGGTTGCCCATGATGCACAACGCCTGGCCGGCCACCACCATGTCGTGGACGATGTGCAACGCCTCGCGGATCCGCGGCCCACGGTCGATGATATCGCCCAGGAACACGGCCATGCGCGACGGATGCCGCCAGACCCCGCCCTGCTTGTGGTAACCGAGTCGGTCCAGCAGGTGTTCCAGGGTCAGGGCGCATCCGTGCACGTCACCGATCAGATCGTAACTGCGCGCAGGATCGAGCATCAGTCGCCTCTACCTCCCAATCGACTGCCCCAGCCGAGCTTGGTCCGGCAGACTTCATAATAATTGTGATCCAGCGGATGGATCAGGCGCAGCTTCTGCGCCTTCTTGCTGACGGTGATGGTGTCGCCCGGCGCGCAGGTGAAATGGTTCTGGCCATCGCAGGACACTTGGGGGTAGATCTGCATATCCTTGGACACGACGATTTTCAGCTCACTGTTGCCATCGACCACGATGGGTCGCCCAGACAAGGTATGGGGGTACATGGGCACAATCACAATAGCGTCGAGCTTGGGGTGCATGATCGGCCCACCGGCGGACAGCGCGTAGGCGGTAGAACCGGTGGGCGTGGCGACGATCAGGCCGTCGGCCTTCTGGCTGCAGACGAACTGGCCGTCGATGTACAGCTCGAATTCGATCATGCGCGTGGATTTGCCGGGGTGCAGCACCACGTCGTTGAGGGCGTCGCCCTGGCCGATGGCCTCGGCGTGACGGCGGACCTCGGCTTGCAGCAGGAAGCGGTTTTCCACCAGATAATGGCCGTCGAGCACCTCGGCCACTTTGGTTTCCAGCTCGTCGGGGCGGATATCGGTGAGGAAACCGAGGCTGCCGCGGTTGATCCCCAACACCGGAATGTTGTGCCGCGCCAGAGCCCGTGCGGCCCCCAGCAGGCTGCCGTCGCCGCCGACCACGATCACCATGTCGCAGACCTCGCCGAGCATCTTGCGCGACGAGGTCTGCAGGCCATGGCCCGGCAGCACTTCGGCGATGGTATCTTCGAGGATCACATGCAGGTGCCGCTCCAGGAGAAAACGTTTGAGGCGGCGAACGGTGTCCAGGACCTGCGAACTGCCCAGGCGACCGATGATGCCGATATTACGAAATTGCTCCATGGGGCTCCTGCGAGGGTCTGCGGCGGGCGAAAAACCCGATTATGGGCGAAAGCGGCCCATAGACAAAATTCTTTAAGCCTTCCCTACAGGCTATGCTCGCAAAATGATCCTGTTTCCCGAATTGCTGGACCTGCCCCGCCGCTTGCGCCATCCCGAGGTGCGCGATCTTGCGTGGGTGATACTCGCCCCGCCGATGCTCATCGACACGCCCTGGCCCCACCGTCATCCCCTGACCGGCAGCGACTGGGTGCAACACCCCCATCGGCTGGAACATTGGCTGCAGCAGCTGGACCGCGACAGCTACCCGTTGCTGCACTGGCTGTCCCAGGGACGAACCCAGCGCCTGGGCCTCTATTACGAACGGTTATGGCAATTTGCTGTGCAACATGCGCCGGGCATCGAACTGATCGCCGCGAACCTGCCGATCCGCCGCGAAGGCCAGACCCTGGGGGAACTCGACCTGCTGCTGCGCGACAAGTACGGCATCCATCACCTGGAACTGGCGATCAAGTTGTACCTCGGACCGCAACAGGGTGATGGCCGGGACCCTGCGCAATGGCTTGGCCCGGGCTGCCATGACCGGCTCGACCGTAAACTGACCCATCTGCGGGAACACCAGCTACCGATCTCGGCACGCCCGGAGAGCCGTGAAGCCCTGGCGGCACTGGGCATTGAACCCTCGGGCCTCGAGCGGTTCCGCTCCGAGCTCTGGCTGGGAGGCTACCTGCTCTATCCCTGGCCCGGACAGGCCGAACCGCCAAGTGGCGCGCACCCCAGACACCTGCGGGGCAGCTGGCTGCGCCAGCGGGACTGGCCGGCGTTCATCGCCCAGCGTCCGCCGGGTCGCTGGCAACCCCTGCCCCGCGCCGCCTGGCTGGCCCCGGCCCATTATCCGGCGGAGCAGACCTGGAGCACCGCTCAACTGGACGCCTGGCGAACGGCCCTGGACCCGATGGCGCCTGCACAGTTGATGGTGCGCCTGAGTGAAAACGCCGGAGGTGAGTGGGAAGAGGCCGAGCGGGTGTTTCTGGTGGCGGATCCGTGGCCGGATGTGCCGGGGAATGGTTGAATTCAGCGGTGCTGAGCGGGCCCCATCGCGAGCAGGCTCGCTCCCACAGGGGATCCATGACAAACACAAAACTTGTGTTCACTGAAGATCCATTGTGGGAGCGAGCCTGCTCGCGATAGCGTCGCTACGGTCTAGAAGGACAAGCGCAACGCCAACGCCGCCAACGTCACCAGCAACACCGGCACCGTCAACACCACCCCGACCTTGAAGTAGTAGCCCCAGCCAATTCGGATATCCTTGCGCGCCAGCACATGCAGCCATAGCAGCGTTGCCAGGCTACCGATCGGCGTGATCTTCGGCCCCAGGTCGCTGCCGATGACATTGGCGTAGACCATCGCCTCCTTCACGGCACCGGTGGCATGGCTGGCGTCAATGGACAGCGCGCCAACCAGTACCGTTGGCAGATTGTTCATGACCGACGAGAGCAACGCCGTCAACACCCCAGTGCCCATGGCCGCGCCCCACACGCCGTAACCGGCGAACACGTCGAGCCAGCGGGCCAGGGAGTCGGTCAGTCCAGCATTGCGCTAGCCGTAAACCACCAGGTACATGCCCAGGGAAAAGATCACGATCTGCCACGGCGCTTCCTTCATGGCTTTGCGGGTGGAGATCTTGTGACCGCGAGCGGCCACAGCCAGCAGCAACGCGGCGCAGACGGCCGAAATGGCACTGATGGGAATGCCCAGGGGCTCCAGGGCAAAGCACCCCAGCAACAGAATCACCAACACGACCCAGCCGGCATAGAACGTGGCGGTGTCGTGGATGGCACTTGCTGGATCGTCCAGTTGATGCGGGTCGTAGTCCCGCGGGATATCGCCGCGGAAAAACCACATCAGAATCGCCAGGCTGGCCGCCACGGCAACCAGGTTCACCGGCACCATCACCGCCGCGTAGCGGTTGAAGCCGATGCCGAAGAAGTCCGCCGAGACGATATTCACCAGGTTCGACACCACCAGCGGCAGGCTCGCGGTGTCGGCAATGAAGCCCGCTCCCATCACGAAAGCCAGAGTCGCCGCCGGGGAAAACCGCAGGGCCAGCAGCATGGAAATCACGATAGGCGTGAGAATCAACGCCGCGCCGTCGTTGGCGAACAACGCCGACACCAGGGCACCGAGCAGCACCATGTACGCGAACAGCTTGCGTCCACTGCCCCGCCCCCATCGAGCCACGTGCAGCGCCGCCCAGGCGAAGAATCCCGCCTCGTCCAGCAGCAGGCTGATGATGATCAGCGCAACGAAGGTGCCGGTGGCATTCCAGATGATCTGCCACACCAGCGGGATGTCAGAGATCTGCACCACCCCGCTCAACAACGCCAGCAGCGCGCCAAACGTCGCGCTCCAGCCGACGCCAAGCCCTTTGGGCTGCCAGATCACCAGGGTAATGGTCAGCAGGAAAATCAATGACGCAACAAGCATGCACTACAGCCTTGGAAAGAGAGATTGATAAGAAGCGTCAGCAGCAACGCGCCACCGGACGATCGGCCATCACCGCCAGGCGCTCGACATCCGCCGCCAGCCAGGCCGCATTGGCCGCCAACGCCTGCTCCAGCAAGGTGCTGATCCAGGCGGGCAATTGTGGATGCAGACGGTAGTAGACCCACTGCCCTTGCCGTCGGTCACTGAGCAGGTCGGCATGACGCAACTGCGCCAGGTGCCGGGAGATTTTCGGCTGGCTCAGATCCAGCGCGGCGGTGAGCTCACAGACACACAATTCCCCCTCGCGCGCCAGCAGCAACGCAATGCGCGTACGGGTGTCATCGGCCAGTGCCTTGAAAACCTCGACGGGATTGTGGGGATTGGACATGACGGAAAAAAGTCTGGGGAAGCGAAGGACGAATATATGGAAATGCGAATATTCAGTAAAGCGGCGATTGGTGTTGGAAGCCCCCCTGTGGCGAAGAGATAAATCCCCTCGCCACAAGTGTTTGTCTGCCTGAGTGCCGGGGACATCAAACCTTTTTATGCTGCTCCACCCACTGACCATAGGCATTGATGAATTTCTGCAGGAACGGCTTCACCGACTCCGACACATGCCCTGCCTCGTCGAACGCCGTGCCGGCATTGCTCAGGTAGCCTTCCGGTTGTTGCATGCACGGCACGTCGAGGAACACCAGGGACTGACGCAAATGATGGTTGGCGCCAAAACCGCCGATGGCACCCGGCGAGGCGCTGATCACTGCGCCCGGCTTGCCGCTCAGGCAGCTCTGGCCGTAGGGACGCGAGCCGACGTCGATGGCGTTCTTCAACGGTGCCGGCACGGAGCGGTTGTACTCCGGGGTGACGAACAACAAGGCGTCGGCGGCGCCTACCCGCTGGCGGAACGTGCTGTAGGCAGCCGGCGGCGAGACATCAATGTCTTCGTTGTAGAGCGGCAAGTCGCCTATCTCGACGATCTCCAGCTTCAGGTTGGCCGGCGCCAGGTCCGCCAGCGCCAGTGCCAACTTGCGATTGATCGACGCCTTGCGCAGGCTTCCCACTAAAACGGCCACTGTATAGACATTACTCATTGGAGGTTCTCGCTAGGGATCAAAGGGACTCTACTTATAGATGATCGGGCGGATTATTGGACCAGCGGAAAGCCGAAAACCTGCCGCCTGGACTATTTTTTTCGTGTAGGAAAACTTCCCGCGCGTGGGCAGGGTCTACAGAACCGTAAATCGAGTGATCTATTTCCAGAGGTTCTAAGCAATGGCAGCAGTACTTGTCGGACAATTTCATGCGCGGGACGCCGAAGGTCGCGTCTATTCGGTGCATGAGTTTCAGGAATCGACCCCGTCGCCGGACGGAAACGGCAAGGAGCCTGTCACCACTTACAAACTGGCCATCGGTGATCGCGTCAGCAAGCTCGATGAAGAAAGGTTTCTGCTGGTGCAGTCCGGTATTGAATTGGTGCGCGAACCCGAAACACAAATAGCTTTATGACATAAGCAGAAGTCATGCCCGGACTTGGGTTAGGATTCAGCCATTGAATGGCTCCCCCGCCGCACATGGACTTCTTGCATGCGACTACGCCACATCGACGTGATCCAGGCGCTGCTGCAGACCGGCCACCTGGGCACGGCGGCCGAATGGCTGCAACTGCCGGTCGCTGAAGTCGAGTCGACCCTGCGCGATGCCGAAGCTCAACTGGGCTTCATGTTGTTCGCCAGCGTGCGCGGACGCTTGCAGGCCACTCGGGAAGCCCTTGAACTGCGCGACGGCATTACCGGCGTGTACGACGCCCTTGAGCCGGTGCAGCGCTTGGCCAGCAGTTTGAAACACTACCAGGCGCCGCCCCTGCGGATCATCTGCACCCCGCCACTGGCCCAGCAATTATTGCCCCGCAGCATGGCTGCCCTGCGCCGCCGCTACCCGGATGCGCCCTGCACACTGCTGAGCCAACCGACCCGCGAGATCGTCCGCAGCCTGCTGCTGCGCGACAGCGACCTGGGTCTGAGCCTGCACGACCCCGAGCACCCCGACATCCATTGCCAGATGATCGCCCAGGGCAAACTACAATTGCTGGCCCCTCACGGCTGGCTGCAGCCACGGCAAAAATACATTTCGCTTCAGGATCTGGCGGGGCAATCGCTGGTAGGGCTCGATGGGCAGGACCCACTGAGCCCCGCGTTCGACAATAAACTCGGAGCGCTGCGCCCGGCACCGGTGATCCAGATCCGCGTCCAGACCCACCAGATGATGCGCGCCATGGTCGAGGCCGGCGAAGGCCTGGCCATCGTCGATCCCTTTACCGCCTCGGGCGCCAAGGATGGCGGGTTGGACATATGCCCGGTGTCGCCCGCCATTCCCATCTGCCTCTACGCCCTGCGCCTGACCGGCGCGCCCGCGTCACCCACGATTCAATCGCTGCTGGAGCTGGTTACGGAACAAGCCGAGGCGTTGCTGAACCATTGACCGACATACCCAGCGGATCGTCGAACAACCGGTACCAAAACAACGCCACTTCGGCGGTATGCCGGTCAATGCCGCGATAGCGCAGCTGATCGATCCCGCCGAGCACATAACCGCAGCGCTCGTAGAGCCGACAGGCCCCCAGGTTGTTGTTCTGGGTTTCCAGCATGATCCCCGGCAGTTTTTTCTTGCGGCTCCAGAATTGCGCCACGTCGAGCAAGGCCTTGACCACTCCATGACGCCGGGCCGGGGCATGCACCGCCAGTTCGTCGATGTGGGCAAAGCCGTTCCAGTTGGTGCTGATCACCAGATGCCCCACCGGCTGGTCGTCCAGGTAGGCCATGAAGATTTCGCTGTCCGGCGCGTCGTGGAAGCTGCTGAACTCTTCCGGGTCGATGCCATAGCACTTTCGATAGGGAACAATGGGCGTGACCGGCCATTGGCTCACGGGACGACCGATCTGCGCCGTGCCATAGGCGCTGACTTCGAAACTGAAATCACTGCCCCATATGTACGCAGCGAAGCCGTCATCGACGACCCGCACCGACAGACCGGGGTGTTTGGGATTCATGACCGATTGCATACTGGGAAAGGTCCTCATTCCTTGAGCCAACCAACGGCACGTTGCAATCCATTGCCCTTGCCTCTCGACACTGTGTACATCAAGCGGCTACCCATGGACTGCCGTTACCTCAGGTTAGAAGGTACTGGCGATTGTGGCGAGAAATGAACAATAAACAATGACACTACTACTCCCACAGGGATTCACATCAATTCCTAACTGACCGGCTTCAGCCAACTGAGTCCACAGTGCCGGGGCGCCGGCGGACTTGGCGATGGCTTCCAGGCGTGCGGCATGTTCGACCAGGTCGGTTTCGCTGGCACGGATGATCCGGGCGGGCCGACGGTCGGCGGGCAAACGCCGAATTTCGCTGGCCTGGGCGCCCGAGCCTTCGCCGGTCCCATTGCCGTCCGACGCGTTGCCGGCCAGGGACAGGCTGGTCTGGCCACCGGTCATCGTCAGGTAGACGTCGGCAAGAATCTCGGAGGCGAGCAAGGCGCCGTGCAGTTCACGGCCGGAGTTGTCGACACCATAGCGCTTGCACAAGGCGTCGAGGCTGTTGCGCTGTCCCGGATGCCGCTCGCGGGCCATCATCAGGGTGTCGAGGATCGTGCAATGCCGGGTGATGTCGGCCCGGTCGTGCTGGCCCATCAAGGCGAATTCGTTGTTGATGAAGCCAACGTCGAACGCCGCGTTATGAATGATCAGTTGCGCACCCTGGATGAACTCGAAAAATTCATCGGCCACTTCGGCGAAACGCGGCTTGCCCACCAGGAATTCGTTGGTGATGCCGTGGACGCCGATGGCGCCCTCGTCACTTTCGCGGTCCGGTTGCAGGTAGACATGGAAATGGCGACCGGTCAGCCGCCGACCGATCAGCTCGACACAGCCGATCTCGATAATCCGGTGACCATCGGTCACCGGCATGCCGGTGGTTTCGGTATCCAGTACAACAGATCTGTTGGCCATCAGTGTTCAGCTCTCAACGGGCGTGCTTGCAAAAGCGGGGATGGTAACACGCCCGAGGAGAACTGCCGCAGTCAGACCTGTGGGAGCAAGGCTTGCCCGCGATGCAGTCGATGCGGTCTTTGAAATAGAGGCGTCTGTTTCGCGAGCAAGCTTTGCTCCCACAGAGCCCCCCACCACAGAGCGCTTCGCTGAAACATCAGGCCTGCTTGTAACCCCGCACCTCATCTACCCCACGGTTGGCCAACTGGTCGGCCCGTTCGTTGCCGTGGTGGCCGATGTGTCCGCGTACCCACTTCCAGGTCACGTTATGGCGACTGACCTGCTCGTCCAGCAGCTTCCAGAGGTCGGCATTCTTCACCGGTTCCTTCGCGGCCGTCTTCCAACCGCGCTTCTTCCAGTTGGCCATCCACTCGTTGATGCCTTTCATCACATACTGCGAGTCGGTCACCAGCAGTACGTCGCAGGGGCGCTTGAGCTCTTCCAGGCCGCGGATGGCGCCCATCAGCTCCATGCGGTTGTTGGTGGTATTGGCTTCGCCCCCCCAGAGCTCTTTTTCCACGCCCTTGCAGACCAACAGCGCGCCCCAGCCGCCCGGACCGGGATTGCCCTTGCAGGCGCCGTCAGTGAAGAGTTCTACGCTATCGCTCATGCCCATCCATCCAGAAAAAATGCAAAGGCCTGCTCGTCGGGACCGCCAACCTCCAGGTTGACAGTGCCGGGCAGGCCATCAGAAACGGTTATGGCTCGATATGGCGACGATTGACCTTGGCCATCGGCAAGGGAATCAGCTTGCCCATCGGCTCGCGTCGCACCTGGCGCACCGGGCGCAGCCCGACTGCGATCTTGCGCGCCACCAGCAGATAGAAGCCGCCACCGGACAGTTGCCAGTCGCCGGCCTTGCGTTCCCACCCGGCCAGGCGGGCTTGCCACTTGGGCGACGCAAGCGGCGGACGATAGCACCCGAAGCGGCGTTTCTCCAGCGCGAAGCCCAGCAGGTTGAGCCAGTCGCCCACTCTCGATGCCGAGATGCAACGGGCCTGGCGCAAGGCGTCATGGGCGAAGACATGGCGCAGTCCCCAACTGCTCCAGGGGTTGAGGCCGATGATCAACAGATGCCCACCCGGACGCACGCTGCTGGCGGCTTCACGCAGCAGGCCGTGGGGGGACAGGCAGAAATCCAGGCCGTGCTGCATCACCACCACATCGGCGGCGTGCTCGCTCAACGGCCAGGCCTGCTCCTCGCAGACGATCTCCACCCCGGGCAGTGGCGCGCCCAGGCGCACATTGCGCTGGACCTGGGGTGCCGACGGCGGCGTCTGCGCCGACGGGCCTTAATGCACCAGGTAACCACCGAAAAAACGACCCAGCTCGTCTTCGAGCATGCGCCGTTCCTCTTCCAGCAAAAATTGCCCGACGGGGCCGGACAGCCATTCACGGGCTGTGCTGATCAATGCCAGCCAGTCGGGATCAGCCTGAGCGAACGCTTCGTCAGTCATTGCATTCTCCAACGCGTCAGGAAGTTCTAAGATGCGCCTTTGTTTTCCGCTTGGCGAATTCCGCGATGATACAGATCAGTGCCCTGCCCGCCTTCACCGATAACTACATCTGGTTGTTACAGGATCACTCCAGCCGCCGCTGCGCCGTGGTCGACCCCGGTGACGCCGCGCCAGTCCAGGCCTGGCTCGATGCCCATCCGGACTGGATCCTGAGCGACATCCTGATCACCCACCATCACCATGATCATGTCGGCGGCGTCCAGGCGCTGAAAAATGCGACGAACGCCACCGTCCACGGCCCCGCCAGCGAGAACATCCCGGCGCGGGACGTGGCGCTCGAGGACAACGACCTGGTCAAGGTGCTCGGCCTGGACTTCGATGTCTACGCCGTGCCCGGTCATACATTGGGGCATATCGCCTATTACCACCATGGTCTGTTGTTCTGCGGCGATACCCTGTTCGCCGCCGGTTGCGGACGGCTCTTCGAAGGCACGCCGGAACAGATGCACCATTCCCTTGGCCGCCTCGCTGCCCTGCCGGACGATACGCTGGTCTATTGCACCCATGAATACACCCTCAGCAACCTCAAGTTCGCCGCGGCGGTGGAGCCGGGCAACCCGGACATCGCCGCCCGCCTGGAAAAAGTCGGCCGGCAACGCAACGAGGGCATCATGACCCTGCCGTCGACCCTGGCCCTGGAAAAACTCACCAATCCGTTCCTGCGCACCGCTGAAACATCCGTTAAACAAAAAGCAGACGAACGGAACGGCCAGCGAAACGGGACGCCGAGTGAGGTTTTTGCGGCCTTGAGGGCTTGGAAAGATAAGTTCTAAGGCCCCCATCGACTGATACAAAAATTCTGAATGGTTGACCTGTTGGGGTGCGCTTTCTAGAATCGGCCGACATTTTTGCCCGGAACTTACTTCCAGCCAATGTCGTCATCCATACGCAGGTCCGTCCCGTCAGCTACATTGACCCGCCTGGCTCAAGCCATCGCGGTGGCTGTGTCCGCCATCCTGGCGGGCTGCCAGAGCACGGGCCAGATGCCCCAGAGCGACACGGCCAAGCCGAAGAATGTGGCGGCCCGCGCCAAGCAGAAGCCGGTCTGGCTCAGCGAGAAACCCACCCCCCAGGTGCCCCAGGACATCTGGGAGCGCATGCGCCAGGGCTTCCAGTTGCAGGAGACCGCCGGAGTCAACCCGCGTATCGAGCAACAGCGCCTGTGGTTCGCCAGCAACCCGTCGTTCCTCGAGGGCGCCGGTGAGCGCGGCAGCCTGTACATGCACTACATCGTCGAACGCCTCGAAGAGCGCAACATGCCGCTGGAGCTGGCGCTGCTGCCGGTGATCGAAAGCGCCTACAACCCCATGGCCTATTCCCGGGCCAACGCCGTGGGGCTCTGGCAGTTCATCCCGTCCACGGGGCGTTACTTCAACCTGCGCCAGACCCGCTTCTATGACGGGCGTCGCGACATCACCGCCTCCACCACCGCGGCCATGGATTACCTGACGCGCCTGCACGACATGTTCAACGGTGACTGGCTGCTGGCGCTCGCCGCCTACAACGCCGGCGAAGGCACAGTCAGCCGCGCCATCGAGCGTAACGAAAAGCTTGGCCTGCCCACCGTCTACTGGAACCTGCCGCTGCCCGCCGAGACCCAGGCCTATGTGCCCAAGCTGCTGGCATTGTCCCAGGTGGTGCTCGCCCCCGATGCCTATGGCGTGAACCTCAACCCGATCGCCAACGAGCCCTATTTCCAGGTCGTCGAGATCAACCAGCGCATGGACCTGTCCAAGGTCGCGGCGGTGGCCAACATCGACGAGGACGAGCTGTTCCAGCTCAACCCGGCCTTCAAGCAGCGCACCACCATCGACGGCCCGCAGCACCTGCTGGTGCCCACGTCCAAGGCCCAGTTGCTGACCGCCAGCCTGTCGACCATGCGTCCGGAAGAACTGATCAGCCAGCGCTCGCTCAAACCGGTTTTCGAAACCGCCGATGACAGCGAAGTGGAAGGGATCAGGCGCAGCTACCGGGTCAAGCGCGGTGACAACCTGGCCCAGATCGCCAAGGCCAACAACGTCCAGACCAAGGACCTGCAACGCTGGAACAAGCTCAGCGGCAACAAGCTCAAGGTCGGCCAGACCCTGGTGATGCAGGACGCCAAGGCGACCAAGGCCACCGGCAAGCGCATCAATACCGTAGTGGCCGCCAACAGCAAGGGCCAGAAGCAGCAGCAGACCCAGTACAAGGTCCAGCAGGGCGATTCGTTGTACGTGGTCGCCAAGCGCTTCAATGTCGAAATGCAACACCTCAAGCGCTGGAATCCACGCATGGGCAAGGCCCTCAAGCCTGGACAGATGCTGACGGTCTATTCCCCTCACTGACCCACAGACCTGTGGAGCAAAGCCCTGTGGGAGCAAAGCTTGCTCGCGATAGCGGTGCACCAGCCAGAACAGTTGTCGACTGACACCCTCAATCGCGAGCAAGCTTCGCTCCCACAGGTTTGCGGCTTAACTGACCGGCATTCACCCCAGGCCTCCTTTTTCCTGCCGATACAAGCTGTTACTGTACAGGCCATAAAAGCCCAAGCCGCCTGGATCGGATACCAGACTTGATACGTCCCCTCCTCCTGCTCCTGATCAGCCTGGCCCTGAGCTTCCCCGCCAGCGCAACCATCAGCGAAAGCCATGGCTACGCACAATTCGGCACGCTCAAGTACCCGGCCAGATTCACCCACTTCGACTGGGTCAACCCGCAAGCGCCCAAGGGCGGTACCTTGCGGGTCATGGCGTTCGGCACTTTCGATACGCTCAATCCCTACACCTTCAAGGGCAGCAGCCCGGTTTCCACGCCCAATTTCCTGCAATACGGCATCAACGAGCTGAACGAGCCGCTGATGGTCGGCACGGGCCAGTACGCGCCCTCCGGCGATGAGCCCACGTCGAGCTATGGCCTGATCGCCCAGAGCGTGGAATACAGCGAAAACCGCAGTTGGGTGGTCTTCAACCTGCGGCCCGAGGCGCGGTTCCATGATGGCGTGCCGATCACCGCCTATGATGTGGCGTTCTCCTACCGAACGCTGCTCAAGGAGGGCCACCCGCTATACCGCACCAGCCTGCAGGAGGTGCTGCGGGTCGACATCCTCAATCCACTGAAAATCCGTTTTGTCTTCAAGCGCGCGGGCAATCCGTTGTTGATCCTGCGCCTGGGCGAGCTGCCTGTGCTGCCCCAGCATTACTGGGAGAATCGCGACTTCAAGGCCACCACGTTCGAGCCGCCCCTGGGCAGCGGCCCTTACCGCATCACCAAGGTCCAGCCTGGCCGCCAACTGGTGTTCGAGCGGGTCAAGGATTACTGGGGCAAGGACCTGCCGGTCAATCGCGGCAAGTACAACTTCGACCGGATGGAAGTGGAGTTCTACCGCGACAGCGACGTGGCCTTCGAAGCCTTCAAGGCGGGCGAGTTCGACATCTACATCGAGCACCAGGCCAAGAACTGGGCCAACGGCTACGATTTTCCGGCGGTCAACCGCGGCGATGTGATCAAGGCGCAGATTCCCCACCAGATCCCGACCCAGACCCAGGGCCTGTTCATGAACACCCGGCGCAGCACGTTTGCCGAGGTCAAGGTGCGCGAGGCCCTGGGGTTGATGTTCGACTTCGAGTGGACCAACCGCACGCTGTTCAGCAGCGCCTACAAGCGCACCCTCAGTTACTACCCCAACAGCGAATTCTCCGCCAGCGGCCTGCCGGTGGGGCACGAATGGCTGCTGCTCAAGCCGTACCGCGAACAACTGCCGCCCCGGCTGTTCACCGAACCCTTCAGCCTGCCCCATACCGATGGACGCGGCATTCCCCGGGAAACCCTGCGCAAGGCCCTCGGCTTGCTGAAAGAAGCTGGATGGACCCTCAACGGCCAGCGCCTGTTGAACGCCGACGGCAAGCCCCTGAGTTTCGAGATCCTGCTGGTGAACCCGAACCTGGAGCGCATCCTGCAGCCCTATATCGAGAACCTCACCAACATCGGCATCCAGGCCCGCCTGCGCACGGTGGATCGCGCCCAGTACAAACAGCGCCTGGACCAGTTCGACTTCGACATGGTCCTGCTGACCCTGAACCAGACGCTCAGCCCGGGCCTGGAGCAGTGGCAGTACTTCCACTCCAGCCAGGTCGGGGTCAAGGGCAGCAAGAACTACGCCGGCATCGCCAACCCCGTGGTCGACCACCTGCTGGAAAAGCTGCTCGCCGCCCAGACCCGCGATGAACAGGTCGCCGCCGGCAAAGCCCTGGACCGTGTACTGTTGTGGCAGCACTACTGCATTCCCAACTGGTATCTGAATTATCATCGCCTGGCCTACCGTAACCGGTTCGCCTTTGTCACCACGCCGCCCTACACCCTGGGCCTGAGCGCGTGGTGGCTGAAATCTTCGGAGAAAGATCAATGAAACCTTTACGCGCCCTGCTCCTGCAGGCTGGCGGCCTGCTTTTCGCCGGGCTCGCCTGTGCCGCGCCGCAGCACGCCGTGACCTTGTACAACGGGCCGCCGAAATACCCGGCCGACTTCAAGCATTTCGACTACGTGAACCCGGACGCGCCCAAAGGCGGGATATTCCGCCAGGGTGGCTTTGGTGGTTTCGACAGCCTCAACCCGTTCATCAGCAAAGGCGTGCCGGCCGATGACATCGGCCTGATCTACGACACCCTGGCCAAGCAAGGCCTCGACGAGCCCTTCACCGAATACGGCCTGATCGCCGAAAAGATCGAGAAAGCCCCGGACAATGCCTGGGTGCGCTTCTACCTGCGCCCCGAAGCCCGGTTCAACGACGGCCATCCGGTACGCGCCGAGGACGTGGTCTTCAGCTTCCAGACCCTGACCAAGGACGGCGCGCCGATGTTCCGCGGCTATTACAACGATGTCGCCGAGGTCGTCGCCGAAGACCCGCTCAAGGTGCTGTTCAAGTTCAAGCACACGAACAACCGTGAACTGCCGCTGATCCTCGGCCAATTGCCGGTCTTGCCCAAGCATTGGTGGGCCGATCGCGATTTCAACAAGGGCAACCTGGAGATCCCCCTGGGCAGCGGGCCCTACCGGGTCACCGAGGTGAAAGCCGGGCGCTCGGTCCGCTATGAACGGGTCAAGGACTATTGGGGCAAGGACCTGCCGGTCAATCGCGGTTTCTACAATTTCGATGTACTGACCACCGACTACTACCGCGACAACACCGTCGCGGTCGAGGCGCTGAAAGCAGGGCAGTTCGATTTCTGGCTGGAAATGACCGCCAAGAACTGGGCCAACGCCTACAACATTCCGGCCGTCACCGAAGGGCGGCTGATCAAGGAACAGATTCCCAACGGCAACCCCACCGGCATGCAGGGCTTTGGCTACAACCTCCGTCGCCCGGTGTTCCAGGACGTGCGGGTGCGCAAGGCCCTGAGCCTGCTGTTGGACTTCGAATGGACCAATAAACAACTGTTCAACGGCGCCTATGCCCGCACCCGCAGTTATTTCGAGAACTCGGAAATGGCTGCCACTGGCCTGCCCGGCGAGGACGAACTGAAGATTCTCGAGCCCCTGCGCGGCAAGATTCCCGAGCAGGTCTTCACCGAAGCGTTCCAGCCTTCGATATGCGATGGCAGCGGCATGATCCGCGACCACCAGCGCCAGGCCTATCAATTGCTGCAGGAAGCCGGCTGGCGCATCGTCGACGACAGGATGGTCGATGCCCAGGGCAAACCGGTGGTGCTGGAGTTCCTGCTGGCCCAGACCGAGTTCGAACGGGTACTGCTACCGTTCAAGCGCAACCTGAGCGACCTGGGCATCGAGCTGGTGATCCGGCGGGTCGACGTTTCCCAGTACATCAACCGCGTGCGCTCCCGGGATTTCGACCTGGTGGTGGGGAGCTTCCCGCAGTCCAGCTCGCCGGGCAACGAACAGCGCGAGTTCTGGATGTCGGCCGCCGCCGACAAGCCAGGCAGCCGCAACACCATGGGCTTGAAGGACCCGGCCGTCGATCAGTTGGTGGAACAACTGATCAACGCCGATTCACGCAAGAGCCTGGTCGCCCACGCCCGGGCCCTGGATCGCGTGCTGCAATGGGGCTACTACGTGATTCCCAACTGGCACATCAAGACCTGGCGCGTGGCCTACTGGAACCACATCGGCCACCCGAAAGTCACGCCGACCTATGACATCGGCACGACCACCTGGTGGGTCAAGCCGGACACCAAGCCTGCCGATGAAGTAAAGCAAGTGATCGAACAACAGAACAACGCTGCCCCGGCGAGCGTGGAGTAACCCGATGCTGGCTTATATTTTCCGGCGGCTGCTGCTGATTATCCCGACCCTGTTCGGCATCCTGCTGATCAACTTCGTCATCATCCAGGCCGCGCCCGGCGGGCCGGTGGGGCAGATGATCGCCAAGCTCGAAGGCTTCGAAGGCGCCACCAGCCGCATCGCCGGCGGCGGCGCGGAGGTATCAGTGGCCGGCTCTTCCTATCGCGGCGCCCAAGGCCTGGACCCGGCACTGGTCAAGGAAATCGAGCGCATGTACGGCTTCGACAAGTCGGCGCCCGAACGCCTGTGGATCATGATCAAGAACTACGCCCACCTGGATTTCGGCGACAGTTTCTTCCGCGACGCCAAGGTCATTGACCTGATCAAGGAAAAGATGCCGGTGTCCATATCCCTCGGGCTGTGGAGCACGCTGATCATGTACCTGGTGTCGATCCCGCTGGGGATCGCCAAGGCCACGCGGCATGGCAGCCATTTTGACGTGTGGACCAGTTCGGCGATCATCGTCGGCTATGCGATTCCGTCATTTCTGTTTGCCATCCTGCTGATCGTGGTGTTCGCCGGAGGCAGCTATTTCGACTGGTTCCCGTTGCGCGGGCTGACCTCGAACAATTTCGACCAGTTGAGCTGGGGCGGCAAGATCCTCGATTATTTCTGGCACCTGGCCCTGCCGGTGACCGCCCTGGTGATCGGCAACTTCGCCACCATGACCCTGCTGACCAAGAACAGCTTCCTCGATGAGATCAACAAGCAATACGTGGTCACCGCCAAGGCCAAGGGCCTGACCCGCAACCGGGTGCTCTACGGCCACGTGTTCCGCAACGCCATGCTGCTGGTGATCGCCGGTTTCCCTTCGGCGTTCATCGGCATCTTCTTCACCGGCTCCTTGCTGGTGGAGGTGATCTTCTCCCTCGACGGGCTCGGGCTGCTGAGTTTCGAAGCGGCCATCAACCGCGATTACCCGGTGGTCTTCGGCACCCTGTTCATCTTCACTCTGCTGGGGCTGGTGGTGAAACTGATCGGTGACCTGACCTATACCTTCGTCGATCCACGCATCGACTTCGAAAGCCGGGAGCATTGAGATGAACCTGTCCCCTCTCAATCGCCGCCGGTTCGAACTGTTCAAGGCGAACAAACGTGGCTGGTGGTCGCTGTGGTTGTTCATGATCCTGTTCGTGCTCAGCCTGGGCGCCGAACTGATCGCCAACGACAAGCCCCTGGTGGTGCATTACGACGGCGGCTGGTATTTCCCGGCCCTCAAGCGTTACCCGGAAACCACTTTCGGCGGCGAATTCCCGCTGGAAGCCAACTACAAGAGCCCGTATATCCGCGAATTGCTGGCGGCCAAGGATGCCTGGGTACTGTGGGCACCGATTCCGTTCAGCTACCAGAGCATCAACTACGACCTGAAGGTCCCGGCCCCCGCACCGCCTTCCGCGGTGAACTGGCTGGGCACCGACGACCAGGGGCGTGACGTGCTGGCCCGGGTCATCTATGGCTTTCGCATTTCAGTGCTGTTCGCCCTGACCCTGACACTGCTCAGCTCGATCGTCGGCGTCATTGCCGGCGCCTTGCAGGGGTTCTATGGCGGTTGGGTCGACCTGGCCGGCCAGCGGTTCCTGGAGATCTGGTCCGGCCTGCCGGTGCTTTACCTGCTGATCATCCTGGCCAGTTTCGTCCAGCCCAATTTCTGGTGGCTGCTGGGGATCATGCTGTTGTTCTCCTGGATGAGTCTGGTGGACGTGGTACGCGCCGAGTTCCTGCGCGGGCGCAACCTCGAATACGTGCGGGCCGCCCGGGCCCTGGGCATGCAGAACGGCGCGATCATGTTCAGGCATATCCTGCCCAACGCCATGGTTTCGACCATGACCTTCATGCCGTTCATCCTCACCGGCGCCATCGGCACCCTCACCGCCCTGGACTTCCTCGGTTTCGGCCTGCCGGCCGGCGCGCCGTCCCTGGGCGAGCTGGTGGCCCAGGGCAAATCCAACCTCCAGGCGCCCTGGCTGGGCATGAGCGCGTTCGCGGTACTCGCGATCATGCTGAGCCTGC
>Ga0157373_10000892_pt1 | contig 23093 bp, 24 predicted proteins | sample C65metaG_FD_113460 | JGI IMG/M metagenome (GOLD analysis project Ga0157373, IMG submission 113460) | Corn rhizosphere microbial communities from Kellogg Biological Station, Michigan, USA - C6-5 metaG | ecosystem: Host-associated > Plants > Roots > Rhizosphere > Soil | place: USA: Michigan... | reverse complement strand
GATTGCCCCGGACTGCGTGAAACCAGGGCTCCGTGAGCCAGTTCATCACGTCCAGGGAGTCCGGGCCGCGATCGATCAGGTCGCCAACCGAGAACACACGATCCCGTTCAACATTGAAATTGGCGTTAACCAAAAGCGACTTCAGAAGTTTGAAGTGTCCATGGACATCACCTACGACAAAGTCCCGGCCTTTTCCATTGGGGGAGAACGTTCTGATCGTGTTCATCGTCGGCATTTCATGTGGAGAGGGGAGAAGAGGAAGCAGCTTGCTCGCTCTTCTGGCCCGATAACATTATTTTTTCAATTGATAGTCCTGGCCCCACACCCGTACAGAACTGATGGGCTCGTTCTGCCCATCGAAGATGAACTTCTGCCGCACGGCGGCCTTGGGTGGAACAGTGACTTCATCCGGGTTTTCCATTGCCTTGAGGCTGTTGGCATAACCTGCCTGGTCGATAGCCAGCAAGACACCCGTCTGCCTGAGGTTGATCAGGCGCAGTTGCGTGTCGGTACTGTTCTTGAAACCGAGAGTGACTGTAAGGTTGTCATCACTGGGCTCCAGTTTCAGCACCTCGACGCCAATGCGCTCTTTCATTTGTTCGCCGGAGGAAATGATCGCTGCGCCATCGGTGCCCTGGGCCGATTCGCGGCCATCGAGTACACCCTCGCTCACACCGCCCAACAGGTTCTTCCCAGCCGTGATGAACGATGAAACGGCGGCTTTGGTCGAGTCCTTGATGAGGCTGCCATCGGCCGGTTCAGCTTCGGCGAAGCTCAGCGTGCTGGCCAGGAGGCTGGAGACGAAGAAGAGGGCGCGTGACGGCGAGAGAGTCATACTGGAGTCCTTGAGGATGATCTGCAGCGTCGAGGCATGCAATGGTTGCCGAGTTTATCGCTGACCTACCCGCAAGATGAAATAAATCCATCAATGCGGCTTCGAATGCGACATGGATTTGAGCGAGGCGATCGTTAGTGCGATCAATTCATGGGGCGATATCACTTGCAATGGCTTGAATCGCCTGGCCAATACACTTCTCGAACACCTGCTCCATAGGGCCAAGTGTGCAGTTGTAAGCCGCAATGTTTGCAAAGATCCACTCGTCCTTCTCGATGCCCCACCAACTGATTTCAAACCCGGCATTCATGATGAGATGCTCGAAGAGAATGCGCTGGGCACGTCCATTGCCTTCGCGAAAGGGGTGACAACGTTGATATCGGAATAGGCATCGGCCACAGCAACGATCAGGTCCGCTCGTGACAGCCCTTCGAACCAATGGGCGGTGGCCATGTTGCTGAAGATTTTCCTGGCTTCTTTTTCCATGAACTGCGGCTGGCAGAAGCGTGTGTCCTGCTTGGCCATCCCGACGGTGCGCAATTCTCCGGCCCACTCGTACAAATCCGAGAAAAGTCGTCGGTGGATGTTCTGGAGGTAGGCCAGGTCGTAAGGGGGAGGGTTGAATTCGACCTGGTCCGCCGCGATGGCCGTGAGTTGTTGTTCGGCTTCGCTCAGGGTGGGTTCGTCGCGGATATCGAGTTTGTTGCGAAGGACAGTGGAGCCCGGGTAGCAATAGGCGTCTTCACCGACCCCATATTTGTCGGGCATCAGGTTCGGGTCTTGGTGAAGGTCTTCAGGACTTCTTCACGGGTCGGCATTTTGCATTCGCCATCGGAAAAGGTCACTTTGAAGCCTTCCAGGCGCAAGCTGGCCGCGTAGTTGGACCGACGTGTCCTGGCCGCGTAGGCCTTCTTGGTTTCAAGGCTGATAATGCCCATGGGGCTGAACCTCAAATCGCGTGGATGAGCGGATTATAACCCATCGATGACCAATGGCGCTTGCATCGCCACGCTTCTCCAAATACTGTATGCATAGCCAGTATTGAGAGCTCGCCCATGCAACTGATCGCCAAGCTTGGCATTCTCGCCGACGCTGCCAAATATGACGCTTCATGCGCCAGCAGTGGTGCACCCAAGCGCAGCTCTCGCGGTCGTGACGGGTTGGGAGCCACGGACGGCATGGGCATCTGTCATAGTTATACACCTGATGGGCGCTGCGTCTCGCTGCTCAAGGTGCTGCTGACCATTTTCTGCCTCTACGACTGCCAGTATTGCGTCAACCGCCGCTCCAGCAACGTGCCGAGGGCGCGCTTCACGCCGGAGGAGGTGGTGCGCCTGACCCTGGATTTCTATCGTCGCAACTGCATCAGCGGGTTGTTCCTGAGTTCCGGCATCATTCGGTCGGCCGACTACACCATGGAGCAACTGGTGCGCGTGGCGCGTCTGTTGCGGGAGGTACATCAGTTCCGGGGCTATATCCACCTCAAGACCATTCCCGATGCCGATCCGCTGCTGATCGAGGAGGCCGGGCGACTGGCCGATCGCCTCAGCGTGAACATCGAGTTACCCAGCGAGGCCAGTCTCAAGCGCCTTGCGCCGGAGAAGCAACTGGTCACGATCCGCCAGGCCATGGGCACCATCCATCAGGGCCAGCAAGCGGTGGCCGGAGAAGCACGGGCGCCTCGCTTCGCCCCGGCCGGGCAGAGCACCCAGGTGATCGTCGGGGCCGATGCCACGGACGATCATGCGATCTTGCAGAATGCCGAATCGCTCTACCAGGGGTACGGCCTGCGGCGGGGCTATTATTCAGCTTTCAGCCCCATTCCCGACAGCCCCGCCAGCGTGCCATTGGCGGCGCCGCCGTTATTGCGCGAGCACAGGCTGTACCAGGCTGATTTCCTCATGCGCGGCTACGGCTACAAGGCGGGCGAAATCCTGGGGGGCGCCGGCAACCTGGATCTGGATATCGACCCCAAACTGGCCTGGGCGCTGGCGAACCGTGAAGTGTTCCCCCTCGACGTCAACCGTGCCGAACCCGCCTTGCTGGCGCGTATTCCGGGGATTGGCCTGCGCAGCGTGCAACGCCTGGTGGCGCTGCGCCGGGAACGACGGGTTCGCTACGACGATCTGGTGCAGTTGCGCTGCGTGCTGGAAAAGGCGCGACCGTTCATCGTCACCAGCGACTATCGGCCCGCCGAGGCTCAGATGCGCAGCGGCCTGCTGCGTGCGCGCTTGCGTGAGCCCCAAGGGCCCATGCAAATGGGGTTGTGGGGATGATTGCGCTGGATTGCCAGGATGATTTCCTGATATGGCGCGACCAGGCCCGCAAACTGCTCGGCCACGGCATCGACCCCGCTGAGGTGACCTGGACCCAAGGCCCCATGGCCGATTTGCTGGCCATGCCGACGCCGCTGCCGTCAGGTTCGGGTCCGTTCTCCACGCGGGTGCCGGCGGCTTTGTTGACCCAGCTTGCGCAGGCCGGTCGTTACCAGGGCGAACAACGCTGGAGCCTGTTGTACGAAGTGCTCTGGCGTGTCGCCCATGGCGACCGCACGGCGATGCTCGCCGGTGATCGCCTGGGCAGCGAATTGCAGCGACGGATCAAACAAGTCAGCCGCGAGGCCCATCACCTCCATGCGTTTGTGCGCTTCATACCCTTGCCGCAGGCGCTTGCCGAGCAGTTGCAACTGGACCTCGTGGCCTTTCACGAGCCGGCCCATGACATCCTCGAAAGCGCGAGCGGCCATTTTGCCGAGCGGCTGGGCCGCCAACGCTGGCTGATAGCGACGCCTCGCGATGGCATCCGCTTCGATGGTGAGTCCCTGGATTATCAGCGCCATTGTCCTGAGCAGTGGCAGCAATGGGCGCGCCACGCTGAAGATCCGGACGCAGAGTTATGGCGCACTTACTACCGGCACACCTTCAACCCGGCGAGGGTCAATCCGCAGGCGCTGAGGCAGCACATGCCCGGGCGCTTCTGGCAGCACTTGCCGGAGGGGGAGTTGATTCCCCGGCTGGTTGGGCTGGCGAGGCAGGGTAAGCAACGGGATGGGCAGGCGCTGGAGGTGGGGGAGAAGGTCGGGAAGCGGATCGTTTTGGGGGGCAATGGCTGAGGCCCCTGGGCCGGGGCTGACTTGCTGGATGTGATTGGGCGCCGACTGCATGCGCAGGTTCTAGCGTCATAACGAAGTGGGACGACCATGAAGGGCCGCCCGCTCAAAGTCGCTCAGTTCATCACCCGCGACAACGCTGCCTGATGTAACCAGCGAGGTGTCGCCCACATGAAGATCACGTTGAGCTTGTTCATGATGCCCGGTACGACGCTGATGCGCCCGGCGCCCAGTGCGCGGATGCCTGCCCGTACCACGGGGGCCGGCTGCATCATGATGGCTTTCAGTCCTGGAGTGATTTTCTGCTGCGCCGCGGTAGCGAAGCCGGTGTCCGTCATGCCGGGGCACAAGGTGGTGACGGTGACCCCATCGGCTTTGAACTCACGGTGCAAAGCTTCTCCTAGGCGTAGGACGTATGCCTTGGCAGCCGAGTACACGGCAAAATTCACCACGCCTTGGTAAGCCAGGACGCTGGCGATCTGTAGGATTCTTCCGCGCCGGCGCTTCCGCATGTCTTGACCGAAAAGGTGGGTCATGGCCGTCAGGCTTGCAATGTCGAGCTGAATCATCGCCAACGCGTCGTTCAATTGCGCGTCCAGCAAAGGACCTTGCAGCCCGTGCCCGGCGTTGTTGATCAGGGTATCGATCTGGATGCCACGTTGATTCAAATCCGCATGGAGATTGATGACCGCAGCAGTGTCAGAGAGGTCGACCTGTTCGACGAGCACTTCAATGCCGTACTGGTTGCGCAACGATTCAGCCAGGGTCTGCAGACGATCCAGCCGGCGGGCAACCAGTACCAATGGATGACCGATTGCCGCATATTGCTTGGCAAATTCCTCACCAAAACCGCTGGAGGCGCCGGTGATCAGCACCCATGAATCGCTGTTTCTGCTCATCTGATCTACCTCTGTGGCTCATACTGGTCCGCGTGTGAGACTTAGGTTACTATCAATACGAAAGTGAGTCGATATCGAAACGATATGAATGATGAATTGTTGTGTGAAAGCTCATGCCCGATCGAGCGCAGCCTCAGGTCCGTTGGCGATCAATGGAGCATCCTGATCCTCAGGGATGCGCACCGTGGCACCTGCCGTTTCGATGAGTTCAGGAAAAGCCTTGGCATCGCTCCGACCATCCTCACTAAACGCTTGGCGGCGCTGACCGAAGCGGGGCTGCTGGAGAAACATCGCTACTGCGAACGGCCGCCCCGTGATGAATACGTCCTGACAGAAGCCGGGGTCGATTTCCTCCCTGTGCTGTTCATGATCGGAGCCGGGGGGCGTAAACATCGAGCGGGAGGGGAGATGGTGCGTTTCTTCGATGCCCAGGCGGGGACCGAGATCAAGGCGGTGGCCATCGACGAGGTGACAGGCAGCCCAATCGGGTCCAGGGAAATACGCATTGTCATGCCGGATTGAGTCGAGCCCCGAGTACTCAGTCGACGGAGGCGGCGCCCAACGGCAAATATCTTATTGGTGCAAATCCCGAACAGATCCTGTGCCGTTTACGCTGTGTCCAAGTTCAGGGGCTCCCCCTAGCATTCCTTCCTCGATAACCAGGAAGGAATTCCCCATGCAACGATTCACCCGCCGTTTCCTCGCCGCCTGTGCATTTTCCGGCATTGTCGCCAGCAGCGGTGCTCTCGCCGAAAACCACCCAACCATCCGCGCCATGTCAGGCGCAACGCCGACCAGTCAATTGCCTGTTGGTAAAACCGCGTTACTGGTGATCGATTTTCAGAACGAATACTTCACCGGTAAGATGCCGATTCCTGATGGCGCTGCCGCGCTGGCCAATACCCGTAAGCTGATTGCCTTTGCCGATGACTACAAGATGCCGGTTTTCCATGTCCAGCACGTCGCTCCCGCAGGTTCTGCAGTGTTCGCGAAGGACGGTGAAACCGTGAAGTTCCACCCGGACATGCAGCCCAGGGCTCAGGATGTGGTGCTGCAGAAAACCACCGTCAGCGTGTTCGGCAGTACCGACCTGGACAAGCGTCTGAAGCGCGCCGGTATCGAGAACCTGATCATTTCCGGTCTCATGACCCACGCGTGCGTGGCGGGTGCCGCCCGGGATGCGGCGCCCCTGGGCTATAACGTACTGGTCGCCTCCGATGCATCGGCGACTCGTGCGATTACACGGGTCAACGGCGATGCCATCGACAAGGACGCCTTGCACAAGGCCGCGCTGGCCGAAGTCGAGGATACCTTCGGTACTGTCATGACCACCGAGCAGATCATCAAGTTGGCGGTACGCTGAGTCGATATGAATCAGATGCTCGCCATGGGCGTGTTCCGTTGCATTGTGGAGTCCCAAGGGTTTTCAGCCGCAGCGGAGCGGCTGGACACCACTCATTCCTCGGTATCGCGGCACTTGCAGCAATTGGAAAGTGCCTTGGGCGTGCGTTTGCTCAATCGTAATACCCGGCACATGAGCCTGACCGCGGCCGGCGAAAGGTACTACGCGGCTTGCGTGGATATCCTGGACCGCGTCGAGGCCGCCGCCCGCGCCGCTACCCTGGAGCAGGAGTGTCCCTCCGGCCTGCTGCGAATCAGCGTGCCGCTGGTAACCGGTACGTTGGAACTGGCCCATTGGTTGCCGGCCTTCCAGCAGCGCTATCCAGACATCCAGGTCGACTTGTCGTGCTCCGATCCCCTTGTCGACCTGGTGGCCGATGGGGTCGATGTGGCATTGCGCATCTGCGGGTCGTTGGCCGATAGCAGCCTTGTCGCCCGTTTGCTCGGCGCGTCAGCGCAAGTGTTGGTGGCAGCGCCGAGCTATGTAGCCAAGTACGGTCTTCCTCGCAATGCCATTGAACTCAATCAGCACCGGCTGCTGACGTATGCGTCGGCTGCCCAATGGTCATTGGTCAGCGAAGGAGGGGAGACAATGACGCTGGATTGCAACAGCGCCTTTCATACGGACACCATCACCGCCTTGCACGCGTGCGCCTTGTCAGGCGGGGGGATCGCGGCGTTTACCCTGGCGACGGTACGAGACGATCTGCTGAAGGGAAGGTTGGTGCGGATTCTGCCGGAGTACACCCTGGGCACGCGACACTACTATGCGCTGTATCCCCACGCCCGGAACTTGCCCCTCAAGGTCCGAGTGTTTGTTGATCACATGGCCCAGTACTACGAAGGAAAGCTCTGAGCGGGGGATGGGAATCCCCCGAGAAGCGGATTCAGCTTTTCATGGCCAGCTTGGCGGCTTGTTGTACCTGGGCGGCAGACAGGCTTCCATTCTTGCTCAATTTTTCCAGGGAGGCGCTCGCTGTCATCAGGCTGGCGGTGAGTGTCGAGAGCGTGGCCTGCAACGCACCGATTTTCGTCTGCTTGGTTTCCGGGGACATACTCTGGTCGGCCATAAGTGCCTGCATTTCTGACTGCTTTTCTTGGATTTTCTGTTTCAACTCCCGAATCATTTTCAGGATCTTCTGCACCTGATCGGGCAACCCGCTTTCTTCAATGTCCTTGTTGGCATTGGCCGCGCGGTCATTCGCCGATTTTTGAAGTCCGACGCCGGACAGCGATACTTTCACCCCCTCAACCTGCGTACCGGCAGACGATTTGTTCGCAGGCGCCTGTGCCACTGCATCCGTGGACTTCCTGGGTTCTACGCTGATCGTGGAGAGTGGGAGAGCACTGGAGCGCTGGGCATCGAGGTTAATCATGTTCAATCCTTGGAGGATGGGTATTTGAAACCTATCGGCTTGTTCTTGAATGTGTTTAGGTTTCTACCGGGACAAAATTGTTAAAGGTTGTAATCCGCGAAGGAGATTTGTAGTGGCGCGGGAGCGAAAGCCAACCGATCAGCGCAACGAAGCCCCCTCCAACGTCTTCCACAACTTGCGCATCGTCGGATTCCGATTGGCGATCGCACAGTACGAGCGAATCTCCAGCTGCGTGCTCCATTCCTGTCCTCCAGCCCTGACCAACAACCCTCGCTCCAATTCATCGGCCACCGCGCTCTGCGGCAACCAGGCCACGCCATAGCCTTCGACCGCCATGCGCATCAGCAGCATCGCCATGTCGGCCTCGTAGCAACGCTCCAGTGCCGTTGGTGCGGGGCCGTTCTTGATGACGATGTCGGCGACGCGGCCCAGGAAGGTGGTGGCGGTGTAGGCCAGGTAGGGCACCGGTTTGCCGGCGCGGCCTGGCAGGCGGAACAGCGGGGCGCCTTTGGCATTGGGGGCGCACAAGGGGATGAACGCGTCATGGCCGAGGGTCAGGCTGCCGAAGTGTTCGGCGTCCAGCAGGATGGGGGCGAGTGGATGGTGATACACCATCATCAAATCGCAGTTGCCTTCTTCGAGGGCGATGACGGCGTCATGGATATTGGCGGCGACGACCCGGGCGTTGAACTGTTCGTTGTGCTGCTGGAACTGGGAGAGCCATTTCGGCAGGAAGGTCATCGAGAGGCTGTGGGCCGCGGTGATCTGGATGGAGCGGCCCGGCATACGCTCCACGGCGCGCAACGTCGAACGCAACCGCAGCAGGCCGGCCAGTGCGTCCCGGCTTTCCTCGCAAAAGGTGATGCCCGCCGCTGTCAGCTGGACGGGGTAGGTACCACGGTCTACCAGCTTGACCCCCACCCACTCTTCGAGTGAACGGATACGGCGTGACAAGGCCGACTGGGTCACGCAACGGACTTCGGCGGCGCGGGAGAAGTTCTTCCACTCGGCGATCGCCAGCAGGTCATCCAGCCATTTGAGTTGCATGTCCGATCTCCCGTAAAGATGCGCCAGTTTACGTTGCAACTACCCGGCCCAGCGCGTCCTTCGCATAACTATTCCGAAAGCGCATGAAGGTAGCTGGATTACTCATCATCTCGTCCGAGCCGCTCCTTAGAATCGAGCTTGCCAAGTAAAAAACTCCAAGAACTACTTGAGGACAACACCGTGAAGAAGAATAAGCTCCCACGTCGAATAGCAATGGGCATTGCCTTGGGCGTGCTGGTGGGTTGGGCTTGTCACCATTTCGCAGGGAGCGAGCAAAGCGCCAAGGAGATCGCTGGTTACTTTTCGATGGTCACCGACATTTTCCTGCGCATGATCAAGATGATCATCGCCCCCCTGGTGTTCGCGACCCTGGTCGGCGGTATCGCCAGTATGGGCAACTCCCGTTCCGTCGGGCGCATCGGTGCCCGGGCGATGGCGTGGTTCGTGACGGCGTCAATCGTTTCGCTGCTGATCGGGATGGGGCTGGTGAATCTGTTTCAGCCGGGGGCCGGGCTGAACCTGGACGTCGCGCAACATGCGACCGCCGCGGTGCCGGTCAATACGGGTGATTTCAGTCTCAAGGCCTTCATCGGCCACGTGTTCCCCCGCAGCATTGCCGAAGCCATGGCGAACAACGAGATCCTGCAGATCGTGGTGTTGTCGTTGTTCTTTGGCTTCGCATTGGCGGGCGTCAAGCGGGCGGGCTTCACTCGGGTCACAGACGCTATCGAAGAGTTGGCGAAGGTGATGTTCAAGATCACTGACTACGTCATGGCCTTCGCGCCGATTGGCGTGTTCGCCGCCATTGCCTCGGCCATCACCACCCAGGGGCTCGGCCTGCTGGTCGACTATGGCAAGCTGATCGGCGAGTTCTACCTGGGCATCCTGATCCTCTGGGCGCTGTTGTTCGGTGCCGGCTACCTGTTCCTCGGACGTTCCGTGTTCCGGCTCGGCAAACTCATCCGCGAGCCGATTCTCCTGGCCTTTTCCACTGCCAGCAGTGAGTCCGCCTACCCGAAAACCATCGAGGCGCTGGAGAAGTTCGGCGCGCCCAAGCGGGTGTCCAGCTTCGTGTTGCCCCTGGGGTATTCGTTCAACCTGGATGGCTCGATGATGTACCAGGCCTTCGCCATCCTGTTCATCGCCCAGGCCTACAACATTGACCTGAGTTTCACTCAGCAGATGTTGATTCTTCTGACGCTCATGATCACCAGCAAAGGCATGGCCGGCGTGGCACGGGCCTCGGTCGTCGTGGTCGCGGCCACATTGCCGATGTTCAATCTTCCCGAGGCGGGGTTGTTGCTGATCATCGGCATCGACCAGTTCCTGGACATGGCACGCACGGCCACCAACGTGGTGGGTAACAGCATCGCAACAGCAGTGGTCGCTCAATCCGAAGCTCACGAGGAGACGGTCGAGGACTGTGACGCTGCCCCTGTCCGGTCTCGATCCGAACCGGTTCCGGTTGTGTAGGGAGCCGCGCCATGAAGGTGAAAGCGAAACAGCAGGCGCCTGCGGTTCGGAAGCTGGGCATCATCGGCGGGCTTGGCTCATTGGCCGGTGGCGATCTGTTCTACAAGCTGCTCAAGTCCAGGGCGGTGCTCGAGGATCAGGGTCGCTACCATTTCCTGGTCGAGCAGCACCCGTTCAAGGACGTGCTGCTGCCCCTGGACACGAATGCGAGCATGACGTCGCGCAAGTTCTATGTGTTCCAGGTGTGCAAGTCGTTCGAGGAAAATGGTTTCGACGCGGTGATGCTTCCATGCTTCGCCAGCCATACCTTCCGCGCTGAAATCCAGGATGAGCTGGGCATTGTGGTGCTGGACATGATGGCGGCCCTGGCCTGGTACGTCAGGGGCACTGTCCAGCCCCGGGCGACGCTGGGTGTCATTGCCTCCGACTTCGTGCGCCACTGTGGGTTGTTCGAGCGGTATTTCGCGGAGGATTTCCGGATCGTATACCCCGACGCCGTGGCTCAATCGAACTTGATGGAGGCCATGTACGGCCTCGACGGCATCAAGGACGGTCACCTGGAGGGCGCGCCGCTGGAGGCCTTGCATCAGGCGTGTCTGTCGCTGCAGGCCCAGGGGGCGACAGTGATGCTGCCCGGCATGACCGAGCTTTCACTGGTCTGCGCCGATCTGCAGCGACGCGGCATGGCCGTGCTGGACATCAACTCGATCTACGCTGACTTCGCGACGCAGCAGCGAACACCGCCAAGTCGACCGACCTTCAAACTGGGCATCGTGGGCGGTGTCGGGCCTGCCGCCACGGTGGATTTCATGGCCAAGGTGGTGGCTCATACGCCGGCGGACAGGGACCAGGACCATATCCGGATGGTGGTCGAGCAGAATCCGCAGATACCGGATCGGACGGCCAGCCTGCTGCGGGGAGAAACCGATCCGACCCTGGCGATGTATGCCACCTGCAAACGCCTCGAAAGCGCGGGCGTCAACGCCATCGCGATTCCCTGCAACACCGCCCATGCCTTTGTCGAACGCATCCAGACGAACCTGCGGGTGCCCATCGTGAACATGTTGAGCGAGACGGTGGGATGGATCCTGCACCGGCACGGGGCGGGGAAGGTCATCGGGCTCCTGGCGACTTCCGGCACGATACAGAGCCAGGTCTATCACCAGGTCGCATGCCGCGCCGGGCTGCAGATCCTGACGCCGGGGATCGATTATCAGGCCATGGTCATGGACGCCATCGACGGGCCGCGGGGAATCAAGGCGGGTTTCACCGACGGGCTTTGCAAGGAGCAGTTGCTGCTGGCGGCCGAGCATCTGTGCGAACTGGGGGCAGGTGTATTGATCCTGGGGTGTACGGAGCTGCCCCTGGTGCTCGAACACGGAGAGGGGTTTGAAATCAACGGGCATACGGTGGCGCTGGTGGACCCGACGATGATCCTGGCGCTGAAGTGCATTGCTTTGGCGGAAAAGACTGACAGCCGCTTGCAAGGGGTGAAGTGAATGTCGTGGCGAGGGAGCTTGCTCCCGTTGGGGTGCGCAGCGCTCCCATAATTCTGGGGCTACTGCGTAGCCCAGCGGGAGCAAGCTCCCTCGCCACAATGGATCAAGTCAGATTTCCTTTCCTCGCAACGCCGCAATATCTCGCTTGGGTGGCGCACCAAACAAGCGGCCATACTCGCGGCTGAACTGGGACGGGCTTTCATAGCCCACCTTGAAGGCCGCGCTTGCCACATCCATGTGTTCGTTGAGCATCAGGCGTTTCGCTTCGTTCAGCCGCAGCCATTTCTGGTATTGCAGCGGGCTCATCGCGGTGAGTTGGCGGAAGTGATGGTGGAACGTGGGGCCGCTCATCTGCACGCTCGCCGCGAGGTCTTCCACGCGTATCGGGTCGGTGTAGTTCACTTTCAGCCAGTCGATGGCCTTGGCGATCCGGTAGCCCTGGCTGTCGACGGAAGCGATCTGCCGCAGACGGGCAGCCTGCTCGCTCGTCAACAGTCGATAATGGATTTCCCTCTGGATCAATGGTGCGAGCACCGGGATCGCGTCGGGTTCATCCAGCAGGCCCAGCAGGCGTACGAATGGCGCCAGCAGCTCGGGCGTCACCGCGCCGATGTTCGCGCCGACCCCGACGGGGCGATCCCGACCGGGTGCCAGGCTGCCCTGTGCGACCAGATCGGCGACCAGGCGCAAGTCGAGCTTGAAGACCAGGCCCAGACAGGGTTGTTCCGGGCTGGCCTGGGTCACCTCGGAAGCGGCGGGCAGGTCCAGCGAGGTAATGAGGAATCGCGAGGCATCGTAGCCATAGGCCTGGCCGCCGAGCCACAGTTGTTTCGCACCCTGGGCCACGAGGACGATGCTCGGTTCGATCATGCAGATGGCAGGCGGAGCGGGGGCATCACGTCGAAACAGGCTGAGGCCGGCGATCGATGTTGCATAGTCCCCCGTTCGCCGGGCCCGCGCGCAAATGCTGTCGGCAAGTGTCTCTTGCAACGATGTGCGCCGGGTCGTCATGGTGTGCTCGGGTTTCAAGTTGGGTTGATAGCTTTAGGCAGAACATTACCTCGCCAAGCGAAGCGCTGACTACATGTCGCGTGCAGGTTCACAGAATCGGGCAAGAATCACAGAGAAATACTCTACCGGTCGCCTAGAGATAACCGCTGAAATGAGCGTGTGCTGCCGGGCTCTTCCCAGTGCCCTAGCGGACCTGCTCTTGCAGCTCAGCAAAAGCGTTTACCTCAGCGACAGGATGCATACTCGATGACCGATACCTCTTTGCCGAAATCACACGGCCAACCCGCATGGAGTGCCGTGCTCGCCATGGCGCTCGCCGCGTTCGCACTCGTAGCATCGGAGTTCATGCCGGTCAGCCTGCTGACGCCGATCGCGGCGGACCTGCATGTCAGCGAAGGACAGGCCGGCCAGGGCATTGCCGTCTCCGGTGCCTTCGCGCTGATCACCAGTCTGTTCATTGCCTCGATTGCGGCCAGGGTCGACCGTAAATGGCTGTTGTCGGGCCTGACGATGCTGATGATCCTCTCCGGGACAGTGGTCGCGCTGGCGCCTGATTACCTGACGTTCATGGTGGGACGCGCCTTGATCGGGGTGGCCATCGGCGGCTTCTGGTCGCTGTCGGCGGCCACGGCCATGGCACTGGTGCCGGACAATCATCTGCCGCGTGCCTTGGCCATCGTCAATGGCGGCAACGCCCTGGCGACGGTGGTGGCGGCGCCGTTGGGCAGCTTCCTGGGGGCGATCATCGGTGGGCGTGGCGCATTTTTTTGCATTGTGCCCGTTGCTGCGATTGCCCTGGTCTGGCTGCTGTTGCGGATGCCGACAATGCGGGTCCGGCACACGCCGACGAAACAGGGCAGCAACAATGTCTTCAGGTTGATGACCCGGGCGCCGGTTGTGTGGGGCATGTTGGCGGTCAGCACGTTTTTCATGGGGCAGTTCATGTTGTTCACTTACCTGCGTCCGTTCCTTGAAAGCGTGACCCAAGTGAGCGTCTCCCTGCTTTCGTTCATGTTGCTGATCATCGGCGTTGCCGGTTTCCTGGGCACTTTCCTGATCGGCGCATTCCTGAAGAATGGCTTGTATCGGACCCTGATCATCGTCCCGTTGTTGATGGCGGCGATTGCCATTGCGCTGGTGGGGTTCGGAGCGTCCGTGATTGCCACGACCGTCTTGCTGGGATTCTGGGGGTTGGTGGCGACTGCCGCGCCTGTCGGGTGGTGGACCTGGCTGGCGCGGACACTGCCGGACGATGCCGAGGCCGGAGGCGGCTTGATGGTGGCAATCGTCCAGCTCGCCATCGGGGCGGGCGCGACGGTCGGCGGCATCCTGTTTGATCTGAACGGTTACCAGGCGACCTTCGAAACCAGCGCGGCGGTGCTGGGCATTGCCGCCATCCTGGCCATGCTGGCCGCCCGCGCTGCGGCTCGGGAGTCGTTAGCGGTGCCGAACACCGCGGCATTCGGCGCCGCAGGTGGCTGAGCAATCAGGTGACCGTTGAGCGTTTGCGGTTGGTGGCCTATTGATATCTTGGTAAGCTCTGCTTTCGTGATCTATCGAGCCATCAGTTGTGTCTAGCGAACGAATTGCCCAGTTGGAGCAAGCCCTTATGGCCGTTATCGCTGCTGCGGGGAAAATGGGCATCTGCAGCGACGAGCTGTGTGCCCAGGCGGTGGGCGGGTTGATGTCCGATCACTACTGGAGCTGGGCGAATGCCCAACATGCACAAGGCGCGGCCGACGAGATCGACAATGCCTTGAACATGCTGGTGAGACGGTCGATGGCGCAAGTGAAGGCGCCGGACGCTGAACTCGGCAACTGCGTGTCATCCTCCCAAGCCAGCAATTAAGTCGCGTGCATTAGAGCCCCAAACCTTCCTCCACCAGCGCAAGCAACGCATCTTCATCCAGCGCCAAGGGCTCGGACTGCGGTTGTCCGTTCGACTGGACATGCCACCGCGATTCGCCGTGCTCGCCGACGGTTCGCAGAAGGCAACGTGTCTGCCCCTTCAGGTGGATCTCAATACAGCCGTCTCCGTGAGAGGAGAAGCGGGCAATCGGGTCAAGCTCGATGCGGTGACCGTTCCCTTCCATCAGCAGTTGGTCAATGGCGTAGTTGTATGTCGAACCACTGGAATGGCTTTCGAATACGTGAGTGGGATTGCGCCGAATCGTCAGGCCGGCCTCGCAGACCGACGTCAACCAGGTTTCGATCTGGTGATACAGCTCGTAGACCTGGGCGGGCCAATGTTCAATCGCCAGGTCGGCGTTGTTATCCGTATCGGCACGGCTTTGCCGGGTTTGCCTCAGCTTGGCTGCCAGCTCGTCTGCCTTGCTCATGTCGATGCTCCCTGTCGTGAGTGATGAGGTGAGCTTAGCCGATGGGGTCAAGGGCCAGTTGCGTTGGGTCAAGGGAAGGCTTTCGAGTGTAGGGGCGGGCGTGCTTCGACATCAGTCCTCCACGATCGCTCTGTGGGAGCGAGCCTGCTCGCGAAGGCGTCCTGTCCTTTGCATCAGTGGCGGCTGGCCCACCGCTATCGCGAGCAGGCTCGCTCCCACAGGGTTCCAACTGAACCAGATCTCTGCGTCTGACCGCTGTGAGAGCTTCTGAAAACTTGGTTTCGTTAAACCGCCAAGGCACTGATCACATGCTTTGGGTCATTATGAATCGCCCTTAACAAAGCTTTGGCGGGGCCGGTTGGCGCACGACGGCCCTGTTCCCAGTTGCGAAGAGTACCCAGCTGAACGTCAATCAGTGCTGCAAATTTTGCCTGGGTCAGGCCAGTAGCCTTGCGTATTTCCTTTACTTGTAGCGCATCGACGACGAATTTTCGGGCCGGCTGACGCTCGCCCCGGACGATTTCATCCATCTGCTGCACGCTTTCCATCAGCTCATCGAAAAATTTGCTCATGGCTATCTCCAGTGCTCGACGATCGTTTTCATTGCCCTACGCTGTTCGACGGTCAAGTCTTGTTGTTCATTTTTCGGATATATCATCAATAACGCGATCTGCGAGTCAGAGACGAAATGGTAGTAAATCACTCTGGCGCCGCCTCGTTTGCCATGGCCTTTGGCAGCGATACGGATCTTTCGTATCCCACCGGTCGCTTCGATTACGTCTCCTGCCGAGGGATTGCGGACCAGTGTCGCCTGTAAGGTCGAATAATCATCATCATTCATCAACTCATTGGCCCGACGGGTAAAAATGGGAGTCTCAATAAAAATCATCGCTAATGTACGCCAATGGCTTACTTTTCAGCAATGCTAAAGGACTTCAGTGCCGCGCTCACTCCCTGAGTTGTAACCAGATCTGGTCGGCATCTTGATGGGGCAGATGGTACTAATGCCGCGCCTGATATTTCGGCGTCGCCCGGGCCGGGATTTCGTGGTCGCTTTCCCTGGTAGGCTGCGCAGGCATGTGCGGCAGCGAAGCGACGTGGACGGTTCGCGCAGGAATCGCGAAGCGCACGCCGATTTTCGCGAATTCTTCCATCATGCCCAGGTTGATCGCCTGCTGGATGTCCATGTAGACGTTGTAGCTGGGGTCCAGCACGATATACACCGTTTCGAATTCCAGCGCGCTCTGGCCGATGCCGCGAAAGTGCGAGCGGTCGAAGCGGGTCTTTTCCTGTGCTTTGATGATGTGTTCGACGATGACCGGCACCTGTCTGAGCTGTTCCGTGGAGCAGTCGAGGGGCAGGGCGAATTCGAAAACGATGCGCCGCTCCTGAAGCCGTTTGTAGTTCTGGATGGTAGTGCTGATCATCTCCGCGTTGGCCATCACGATCTGTTCGCCACCGAGGCTGCGGATCCGCGTGGTCTTCAAGCCGACGTGTTCGACGGTACCGGCCAGGGAACCGACGACGATGAAGTCGCCGACTTCGAAGGGTTTGTCCACGGCAATGGACAGCGATGCGAACAGGTCGCCGAGGATGTTCTGCACCGCCAGCGCCACGGCGATGCCGCCGACGCCGAGGCTGGCAATAAACGCGGTGATGTTCACGCCGAGGTTGGAGAGCATCGCCAGCAGCACCATGGCCCAGAGAAATACCTTCGCGCCCCACAGGCTGAGGGCTGCCAGAGCACTTTTCTGATGAATTTCGGTGTGGTTGTGGCGGGCGAAATAGTGCAGCAGTGCGAGGGCGATCGCCCGGTTGGCCCACAGGCCCATCTGCAGCGCCGCCACTACGAACCAGAGGCTGCTGACCCGGCTGAGCCAACGCTCCGGCAAATCCAGCACGCCGATGCCGATCAGGATCGAGGCCAGCAACAACAGGGTGTTGCTGGTGCTGGAGAGCACTTCGACGGCGATGTGGCTGAGGTAGGCGTTGGGTTTTTGCGCCCGGGCCCGTACGTTCCTCAAGAGGAAGCCGATGCTCGCCCTGGCGACGATGAAGCTCACCGTCATCACGCCGAGGGCGAGCAGCCAGTTGGCAATGGAGATGCCCAGCAACTGGGTATCGGTAAAGATTTCAAGGGAGCTTGAGTCCATGGATCGGTCACCTGCGCCGTTGCTTTTCGGGTTCAGGCCCTAACGCGTACAGGCTACTCGTGTGGAAGTCTGGACAGGGCCACGAACTTCATTAGGTGATGTGGGGTAGGGGCCGTTCCATTTTGTTGCCTGCCAGTGGTTGCGGCATCGGAGGCAGCGGCGACTTACCTGGGCAAGCGACTCTCCTAACGCAGCAGGTGCACCGTCAGCCCGGCCAGCCCGCACGCCACCAGTACCTGGATCACGCCACGCTTGTAGCGAAACAATGCAATGGCCGCCAGCAGGGCGATGATTGCCGATGGCCAGTCCAGGGCACCGGCAAAGCCGTTGGGCCAGAGTACGTGGTAGCCGAAGAAGCAGGCCAGGTTGAGGATTACGCCGACCACTGCCGCGGTAATCGCCGTCAGCGGAGCGGTGAACTTCAGGGCGTTGTGGGTCGACTCGACCAACGGGCCGCCGGCCAGGATGAACAGGAACGAAGGCAGGAAGGTGAACCAGGTCACCAGGGTGGCCGCAACGGCTCCGGCGAGAAAGACCTGTTCGGGGCCGAACACCTGCATCACATAGCCGCCGACGAAACCGACGAAGGCTACCACCATGATCAAGGGGCCTGGAGTGGTTTCGCCCAGGGCCAGGCCGTCGATCATCTGAGTCGGAGTCAGCCAGCCGAAGTGTGCGACCGCTCCCTGATACACGTAGGGTAAAACCGCATAGGCACCCCCGAAGGTCAACAGGGCCGCTTTGGTAAAGAACCAGGCCATCTGCGTGAAAGTGCCTTCCCAGCCGAACATCAGGGTCAACAGGCCCATCGGCAGGACCCACAGCAGGGCACCGATGATCGCCAGCCGGATGAGTCGGAAGGTGCTGAACCGGGCATGCTCCGGGGTCGGGGTGTCATCGTCGATCAAGGCTGGCCCGAAGGATCGATGCCCGGCCGCCTGGCCGCCGAGGCTGAACTTTTCCGGTGCCCAACGCCCACCGAAATAGCCGATGACAGCGGCTCCCAGCACGATCAGCGGGAAGGGGATATTGAAGGCGAATATTGCCGCGAACGACGCGACGGCTATTGCCCACAACCCACTGTTCCGGAGCGCACGGGAGCCTATGCGGTGGGCGGCATGGACGACGATTGCCGTCACGGCGGGCTTGATGCCATAAAAAATGCCCGCCACCACCGGCACTTCACCGAAGGCGACGTACAGCCAGGACAAGGTGACGAGGATGAACAGTGAAGGTAATACGAACAGCGCGCCGGCGATGACTCCGCCTCGACCACGGTGCATCAGCCAGCCCAGATAAGTCGCCAACTGCTGGGCTTCGGGGCCCGGGAGCAGCATGCAGTAGTTGAGGGCGTGCAGGAAACGCCGCTCGGAAATCCAACGCCGGCGCTCCACCAACTCCTGATGCATGATTGCGATCTGTCCTGCCGGCCCGCCAAAACTGATGAAACCCAATTTGAGCCAGAACCAGAAAGCTTCGCGCAGGCTGACTGCCGAGGGGACTTCGAGGGTTCGGGAGGGGTTGTCCATGGTCGGCGGCATACTTGGAGGTTGAAGACGAACTACGTTAGGGGGCGTCACGCAATTTGGATAGCCCCCGCCTGGGTTTCCCTGTAAAAAACACCTCCTTTCACCGGCTTGAAACATAACCCTTGAACAATCACCGACCGAATCGACGTTACCGTCTACAGGACTGCCCAAGGAGCGGGTCAATGAAACAACGTTTTGCGATAGTCATGCTGCTCGCGCTCACAGTGGGCTTCATGGGGGTGGGCGATGCCCGTGAATCACGCAGTGCCCGGGCGGAATCCGTCGCAGGGGTATTCGATTACTACGTGCTGTCGCTGTCCTGGTCGCCGACGTTCTGCCTGACTCACTCGAGCGATGTCCAATGCTCCGGCAAAGGCTACGGTTTTGTCCTACACGGTCTCTGGCCGCAATACGCCAAGGGTGGCTGGCCGCAATCCTGTGAGCCGAGGGTGCCGCTGACGATTGCCGAACGGGAAAAGGGCCTGACGCTGTTTCCGACCCGCAAATTGCTGGAGCACGAGTGGTCCAAGCACGGCACCTGCAGCGGCCTCGGTGCCATGGGTTTCCTGGAGGCCTCCGACAAGGCGCTGGCGGCGGTGAAGGTACCGTCGCAGCTGCAACCCCCCAGTTCCTCTTACTATTTTGAAGCCCAGGAGATTGCCCGGCTGTTCCGACAAAGCAACCCTGGCATTCCGGCTGACGGGATTGCAGTCATCTGCAGCGGGCCGCAATTGTCGGAAGTCCGGGTGTGCATGGACAAGAGCCTGACGTTCACCCGTTGTGGCAGGGGCGTCAAGACGCAGTGCCGGAGCGGGGATATCCGGGTGCCGCCAGTGCGTTGAGGCAGTATTCGCCTGCACCATGGTGCAGGCTGGCAATAGAAGATTTTTGGATCCATCTCCCCGCCCATCAGCTACGTTGCACCGGCAAATTGCCGCCCTACGAGCGGTAGGCTAAGCTCTTGTCCATTGGGGGGCTTTGAGCGATTCGCTCATGCTTTGCCCTCCCGGGAAATCGTTTGCCTATCCTCATCCATGATCCGCTCAATACCCCCGGCGGTGCCCTCAAGCGCCTGCCGTTGCTCAAGGCAGCGGTGGCGTTTATCGCGGCGGTCTGCCTGTGCCTGTGCGGCTTGCTTTACTTGCAACTGGAGCAGTCCCGTCGCCATGACCTCGAGGCCGCGGGTATCGTCTCGGCCAACCTTACCCGGGCCATGGCCCAGCAGGCCCAGGACACTTTCCTGCAGGCTGACCTGGTGCTCGCCAGCCTGACCGACTGGATTCAGGCCGATGGCTTTGGTCCGGAGCTGCAGCCGCGCCTGCACAAGACCTTTGCCCGACGCGTGCAATCCTTGGTGCAACTGCATGGCCTGTTTCTGTTCGACAAGAGCGGACATTGGGTCGTCACCTCTTTTGATGACTTGCAAAAAGGCGATGGGGTGGCGGATCGGGACTACTTCGCTTTTCATCAGCAGAACGCTTCGTTGATCGCCCACATCGGGCCGGCCATTCGCAGCCGGCAAAATGGCGAGTGGATCATCCCTGTATCCCGGCGCGTGAATGATCAGAACGGCAATTTCCAGGGCGTGCTGTTGGCCGGGATCAAGATGTCGTACTTCGATAAGTTCTTCAAAAGCTTCAGCCTTGACGACAAGGACGAGATGGCCCTGGCCTTGTCCGACGGAACCTTGCTGGCCCGTCGTCCTTTTGATGAGGCGCAGATCGGCCGGCCCATGTCCCAGGAGAGCCTCTTCCGGCATGACCCGCGGACCGAGGACCCCGACACCGCAATGATCCGTTCCGCCGACGGCGTCGTCAGGCTATATGATCACCAGCACTTGCAGGCCTATCCCCTGATCGTCACCGTCGCGATGTCCAAGCAGGCGATCCGCGCCGGCTGGTATGGCAAAGCCTTTCAGTCCAGCCTCATCGTGGCCCTGGTGGTCACGGGCGTCTGCCTGTTCGGTTGGGTGTTTGTGCGCCAGGTGCGTGACAGCGAGCGGATCGAAGCCGACCTGCGCAAGGCCCAGGAAGCGTTAAGGCTGATTGCCACCCATGACAGCCTGACGGGGCTGGCGAACCGTCGGCTGTTCGAGCGGGCCCTGGATATCGAATTTGGCCGGGGCGCCCGTCAGCGCAGTTCCTTGAGCCTGATCCTGCTCGATATCGATTACTTCAAGCGCTACAACGACACCTACGGGCATGTGGCGGGGGACCATTGCCTGGCGGAAGTGGCGACAGTGCTCAAGGGCTGCTGCCATCGCAAGGCCGATCTGGCGGTGCGTTATGGCGGTGAAGAGTTCGCGGTGTTGCTGCCCGATACCGATTTGCAGGGGGCCATGACGTTGGCTGAGCAGATCCGCCAGAGCCTCATCGATAAGCACATCACCCATTCCGGTTCCCCCACCGGCTACCTGACGGTGAGCCTGGGCTGCCATGCCTTCGTGCCCAGCAGCCTGGACAGCATCGAGGTCTTTATCCAGAGGGCCGATGCGGCGCTTTATCAGGCCAAGCACAGCGGCCGCAACCAAGTGGCGGTGTGGTCGACGGAGGGAGGGCTCGATACGCTGGCGCGCTAGTGGCCGGTACTCGAATTAACCACACAGGCACCTGGACCGTTGAGATCCGTTGGAATCATCGCCGGCTGACAAGGGTCCATTGCTCAGGATCGCGCCGTTAGCCGATCGGACAGGAGCAGGTGAATGGAGACCACTGCCGATATTCCTTCCAATGTCACGCGCCACACGCCGATTACCCGACGCTTGGTGGCCGCGGTCGCCGGGTTGTTTGTCCTGGGTGTCCTGGTGGCCGTTGCGGCATTGTTCAACATTGCCCGGGAGCTGGATGCAGAGGACGTGCGCAAGACGCACTTCTACATCGAGCGCGCCGTGGAAAACCGCATCATCGCCTCGAAAAACTACATCACCCGCTACACCTACTGGACCACTGCCTATGAGCACCTCAACGGCGAAGTCGATGTGCATTGGGCCTACGCGGACCAGAACATGGGCAAGACCCTGTTCACCAACGATGGGTACGAGGGGGTGGTCGTCGTTGATCGTGAGCACACCAAATACGCAGTGGTGCGTGGGCAGAATGTCCAGGCAGAGGCGGCAGCATATATCGATGTGCCGTTGAAGGAACTGGTGGATCAGCTCCAGGGACAATCCGACCTGACCGTTCCTGTGGTCCGCTACACCTTGTTCGACGGCTGGCCGGCCATCGTCACCGCTTCGGTGATCCTGCCCAATGACGAGCGTCCCCGAGTCGACGCCAAGGGCACGTCGGTCCTGCTGTTCGTCGACCAGTTGACTCATGTCAAACTGCGCGCATTGGGCAAGCGTTATGGCCTCACCGACCTGAACCTCAAGAAAGACAACGAGCTGGCGTCCGATCAGCCGGCGGTGCCGCTGGACAGCACCGGCTATAGCCTGGTGTCCCGTCTCGAACAGCCGGGCCGGCAATTGCTCTGGTCGCTGATGCCACCCCTGGGTGGGGCATTGCTGATCCTGGCGCTGCTTACCGCCTATTTCTTTCGTTATGCCCTGCGTACGGCTCGGCAGGTGGATGCCAGCTACGACCGCCTGGAGCGCTCGACCCAGGCCCTGGAAGCCAGCGAAGAACGCTTCCGCGCCGTGGCCGAGGCAGCCTCCGACTGGATCTGGGAAATCGACGCTCAACGGCACATCACTTACCTGTCGGGACGCTTCAGTACGGTCACCGGATTTTCTGCCCCGCAATGGTTGGGCCAGGCCATCGAGCAACTACTGTATTGCGACACGACTCCGATTGCTCTGTGGCTGGGCAACCTGACGGAAGAACAGAGCGCGAGCAACCTGCGCTGTTCCTACCGCGATCATTCCGGACAGCTGCGCTTTTGCCGGGTTTCGGCGCGGCCGATCCACGACAAGTCCGAAGTGGTGGGGTACCGCGGCACCGCCAGCGATATCACCGATGAAGTGGCTGCCCACGCCCAGGTCCAGCATCTGGCCATGCACGATGCGCTGACCGGCCTGCCGAACCGCAACAAGCTGGCGCGGCACCTGGAAGAGGCGCTGGCCGCCAAGGAGCATTCCGCCCCCTTGACCTTGCTGATGGTGGACTTGGACAACTTCAAGCCGATCAACGATTCCCTGGGCCACCCGGCCGGCGATGCGGTACTGCTGGAAGTCGCCCAGCGCCTGCGCGACAGCACCCGTGAGCAGGACCTGGTGGCGCGGTTGGGCGGCGATGAGTTCGTCGTGGTGCTCGGCGGGATGGAGAACACCACTGAGATCGACCGATTCTGCACCCGGCTGAGCGAGAGCCTGCAGCAACCGATCCACTACGAAACCCATGCCCTTCACATCGGCGCCAGCATCGGCATTGCCGTGAGTCGTCGCCAGGGGTATGTGCCCGGCGAGTTGATTCGCTGTGCCGACAT